>Ga0209414_1000194_pt1 | contig 27901 bp, 35 predicted proteins | sample LakVidmifraction_4_FD_181154 | JGI IMG/M metagenome (GOLD analysis project Ga0209414, IMG submission 181154) | Hypersaline microbial communities from Lake Vida, Antarctica - Brine Hole Two &gt;0.2 micron (SPAdes) (version 2) | ecosystem: Environmental > Aquatic > Non-marine Saline and Alkaline >...
CGACTGCATATTTGGTGAGTTTGATAGCGGCTGCATATTTGGCCCTGACTGCATATTTGATAGCGGCTGCATATTTGGCCCTGACTGCGTATTTGGCCCTGACTGCGAGTTTAGTGAGTAGGGGCAAATATTATGTTACCAAGGGCACGAATCGCGTTATAATAAAGCACCCTATGTGCTTTCGTGGTTGGTAGCGCATAGATGCAGTTGAAAGCCCAAGGCCTAAAAACCTTGGGCCTTTCTTTCTGCAAAATCCAACCACAACAAACTGCAACAAACCAACCATGTCTGCCCAAATCCACGCGTTATCCCCAATACTTTATGAAACAGCTCCACCACCCGTAACTGATCCCATCAGTAATGACTTCATGCTAGCAGACTTAGCACGAAGCGGACTGGTCCCCGAGGATCTTGGCTGCTATCCCATAGCAAATGTCTTTGGCATCGGGCAGTATATTATACCGTACCAAACACCTGACATGTGGGTGCGACGAGCGGACACCCCAATAGATAAGTACAAGGGGCCTAAGAGCCGAACAGACTTGTACGTGCCCCCTACAGCGTACCCAAAGTCCAAAGTCCTATGGTTAATCGAAGGTGAAAAGAAGTCAGTAAAGTTTGCCAAGCACTTTGGGCTATTCACGGCAGGCTTGCGGGGTTGTCGTGGGTTCTCGCAAGGCTCAGTTCTGCACCCCACCCTGATCAACCTTCTACATGGTTGCACTGAAATCAAGGCGGTCTTTGACGGGGACATAGATACCAACACGCAAATCCAGTATGCCGCCACCGCGTTTGCATCCCTCCTCAAAGCCCTAAGTGTTAAGCTCACACTGTACAAGCCTCCGTTTAACAAGGGGGTCGATGACTGGCTTGTTGCAGACCCCAACGGTACGCTTGAAGAGCTTGTTGTAGTTACAGTGGAGTCACTCCAAGCTTCGCGGAAACAAATACTCGTGGATGCTCGGGTTATCTTGAACGAAGAAGGCAAGTTCGTCCTAAACGAGTTTAATACCTTCCAAATAGTCAAGTCGCTCTATGGTCCTCGCTTATATAATGACAAGCGGTTGGGGGTTATCTTTGACGGAGCCCTATGTCCAAGCGTAGACAAGGTGAAGTTTGACATACTCGTAAACTTCCAAGAGCACATTGATGGGAAGTTTACGAAGCCAGTAGTACATACCGCAGTGCAAGGGTACCTGAGTGCTAGCCAAAAAGACGTGGTGCGCGATGTTGTGAAGGCAGTGGTTTGGGACAAGGTGCCACGCCTAGATACTTGGGGCCCACAGTACCTAAAGGTTCCCGAAGCAGACACCCGTATTTGTGCAGACTTCGGGCGGATACTCATGACCGCGTTTGCCCTGCGTGTTATCCGGCCGGGCATTAAAGCTGACTTCGCCTTTATGCTAGTGGGGGCACAGGGCACGCGCAAGACTACGTTTCTTGAGACCCTTGCAACGTTTGAAGGGTACAAGCTCTATCATGCTATCGAGGCCCTCCCTACCGGAACGTCAGCCCAGCAGCGACACAGCATGGTGAAATGTGCCCGCTCTGTCATAGTCGACATGGCTGAGGGTATTATTCTTGACTCACGAGGTGCCTCGCATGAAAACATCAAACAGTATATCTCCCAAACAGAGGATGTAATACAGGTACTGTACCAAACAGACCCACAGGTAGAGCCTCGGGGGTACATTATTTGTGGGGCAACTAACCGCTCAGACATCACTTCAGACAAGTCAGGAAGTCGCCGGTTCATCGCCATAACAGTCGATTGGTGCATAGCAATACCGTACGAAATAAAGCTTCAAATTTTGGCTGAAGCACTGGAGACTGTGGTGCTTGACGACGGTGATCCGCTAGTATGGTGGCGGTCGCGGCTTACTCTAGACGATGTAGACCAAACAACTCGGGATGAGAACCCACATATCGATTCGCCTCAAGAGCTGCTAAACCTGAAGTTTGCCAAGCACGACGAGCTAACCAGCAGCATCACGCAAATGATCGAAGGGAACGTCTTCCCAGTGCTTAAAGACCTTGGACACCAGTTTATCACAGCTAAGTTTGCCACAGACAAAATCAATGATAACAGCCGTGAAATAACCTCTGTGAACTTGGTGGCAAAAGTACTGCGCAGCCTATCAACTTCGCCCACGTTTCCGTATGCACTGCAAACCCAGCGTAAAAGGCTATCACAGCTATCTATGACAGAGTGGCAGCAAATGTCTATGTCAAACGGGATCGGCAACAACGACTCAGCTTTAAACGGGTACGTAATAAACAAGAAGCTACCCCGCGTAATGGCTGAAAAGCCGGTGTAAGCTGGTTGTCCACGGCCGATCGTTTTAAGTTTCGCGGGCATGTGTATACGACTGTTCGGTGTGGTCGACCAGTTTTCAGGGGCAAATAGTGGCAAATAAATTACAAAGCAGGTAAAATCTACAGTATAATATACTAACAACAAAATTACTTGTTGCTATTACTCGAAAGAACTTATGTCAAGACCCCTCTCAATCATTGCCCGGGACATCCAGCAAGCGTGGCCGAAGCCATACTTCGGTGCTGTGCCGTACCTGCGGGCACTATCACAGTTAACTACTATCAAAGACCACTTTGGTGCGGATGATGCCTACAGCATCGTTCTATATTTTCTCAGCAATGCGGGCAGCTTTCGCGGTGTCAAAGCCAAAGCGCTAAAAGCAGAACTGCAGGGCCTGCTATGAAAAAAAACGACTGGAAAGACTACGCCCTTGCTATTTCAGTAGGGCTCACGTTTGCAGTCCTGCTTGTTTGGGAGCTATCAAAATGATTTTTGGAATAATCCTAATTGTCTGTGTAATTCTCATCGAAAGTGCGCTATGATACAAACACGCATTCAAGGCATCCCCTGCCAAATCCAAGTAGACCGCTGCTTTGTCCAACGCCCCCTAGGCCGAAGTGCCGACAGCGACTGGGACTGCTACGGGTACTCCGAAATAGACTTCACAGTCTTTGATCGTAAAGGTTACCCCGCCACGTGGCTAGAGCGTAAGATGACGGACCGGGACACTGCGCGAATTGAAGAACTTATTCTGGACGACAAGGATGAAGACTACTAAGATTTCAAACAAACGAAAGACCCAAATGCCAAATAACGAGATAGCTCAAGTGGTTGGGTGGCCAACTGAAATACCACAGGAGTTGACATGACACACAATGAAATACTGATGGCCCTAGCCGCGGGTAAGCAGCTAGAGGTGAACTACGGAGCCAACCCGTGGTATGACACCAGCATCGTAGAGGTGCTAGAGCGGGTTGGCTCAGAGATACAGTTTGGCCGCACCATATACAGGTACCGAGTCAGGCCTGAGCCAAAGCCCGATATTGTGCTGTGGGGGTGCATAGGGGATTGTTGGTCTGAGTTCTTTGACAAGGACAAACAGGAGCATGACAACGTGCAGGCAATTATCAACGGCGAGACTGGCAAGCTCAAGTCCGTTCGCGTGCTCGGAAAACCGTGCCCCGAAAAGATGGAGGCTTTCCTGCGCAAGTGCGTGGCTAAATGGGACAAGTACCCCGCCACACAGCACGAAATCAACGAGGTGCTCAAACCATGACACTCTTAGAAGAGACACGTCTGCACATCGCAAATATAAATTCGACCCTAATCAGAACGCGGCGCACACTGACCACATCCCGCTTACTGATCGCCCTGCTTTCCGAGAACGAGCGCCTCACACGCATCGTTAATGCCACGGCATCCAAGCCCATGCAGCGTGCGGCTGGGGGCGAGGACGAGGAAGTATGTGACACCCGTTTCTACAACAACGACTGACTATGACCTCAGCCGCTTGCTGCAAAGGAGATTGAAAATGGATTGGATACCTGTAACCACTATGTTGCCCCCACGAGCCACACCCGTACTCGTAACGCTCAAACCAAAGACCAAGCGGTCAGAGCGTGAGGTTGCTGTAGGAGTCTACTGGACACCTGGCAAAGGCCATGACTTTGCAGGATGCGGCTGGAGTGTAGGTGGCGAAGACGTTGAGGTAATTGCTTGGCGACCCGCCTATGCACCTTATGACGGTAACGCAGCAACATAGCCCGGATGGGCTTAACAAAGGAGATTGATGATGACATTCATTGCCTCGCCTTACGAACCAACACACGCTGTGTGTATAGACAACCAAACTGAATTTGATGCCCTGCCCGTAGTCGGTGGGGTACGGCAATGCCCAACGGCGAAGTACGCTGCAACTATAAAGTTTGGCCCCAACTGTTGGTTTGGCCCCAACTGTTGGTTTTACCCTGCCTGCGTGTTTGGGGCAGGCTGCGAATTCGCCTACAGATGCATGTTTTCGATAAGCTGCAGTTTTGGGCCTGCCTGCAGGTTCGGTCTTGGTTGCAAGTTCGGCCCACACTGCCACTTTAGGGCTGGATGCGACTTTGGGTTTGGGTGCGGGTTTAATTCGTCTTGTCGCTTTGACTCTAAATGTCGGTTTGGATATGACTGCACTTGGCAGCCTGACTGCGCCATTAGCGGCGGCGAATTTGAAGTCGAATGCGATTTCGGCCCCGGCTTGGGCCTTTTACCTGTACGAGCCTAGCAATGGCAAGCATTGGGCTGCGGGGATGCAAACTTTGATGGAGAAAACATGACACAAGCAAGCCGCATAAAAAGACTCGCTGACAACTACCGCGCCGCAGACGCGCCCAGCGTATCGCACCGACACCGCGAAGCACTTCACGAAGCAATCGACAAGCTGGATGATTGCCTAAGCATTGCACGATCCAACATAGCCGACATGCTTCGCAAAATAGATGCCTTGCAAGCTGAGAACGCAGCAATGCAAGGGGGTGATTGATATGGGTGAATATGCACACGACGCAATGCGCCAAGAAATTAAGGGCGAACACGGTTTTGACATTGGCGAGTATGACGACACCCCGGCTAAGAAGTTTGTGAAGCCGGTTTACAAGCGGGTGAAGTGCCCGCAGTGCGAGGCTAAGCCGAAAGAGGCAGGGCTACGTGACCATTTGCGTGACAAACACGGCGTGATTTAAGGAGAAATAAATGACTAAAGATGAATTTGATTTTGATACGTGGTTTGACAATTTGTGCAACCTAGTGCAGGACAAATGCGGGGTTGAGTTTAGCGACAAAGACTCAGTGCGTGGAGACTACGAAGCGGGCAAAGACTGCTTCGATGTTGCCGATGAAATCGTGGCCGAGTATGGGGAAGGAGAAACAAAATGACTGACAAAGAGGTGATGCGGCAGGCGCTTGCTGCGCTGCAAAGTAATTGCCCTGAATTTGTAAGCGGCCACCGTGATCCCGTGGATAGCTTCGACGGGGTGCTTGTTGCCGCTGCTATCACAGCCCTGCAAGCCGCTATTGATGCGCCAGCGCAAGAGCCAATAGGCTATTTGTGGGAGCGCCCAGGTTACTGCGGAGAGCTAAGCACAGACAAAGGACCGAAAGTTGGGTGGACAATAACGCCACTGCATGCCCATTCACAGCCACCGCCTACACAAGCGCAGCCAGTGGTGTGGCGGCTACTCAATGTAGTGATTGGATACCGAGGGGTTTTTAGGACCGAAGAAGGTGCGAGGCACATGGCGAAACTACACGACAAATTAGGATTTTTTCAAAACGTAGTCACGCCACTTTACCCAGCCCCACAACCAGCACAGCCCGAGTCGCACCCCGCTAAACAAAAAACACAACACGGAGAAAACGATGTTTAAACCAATGCTAGCAGCAACTGTCACGGACCGTGTCAAACTGCGCTTCCCCCTCATGGCGTCACCAAAGCTTGACGGCATCCGCTGTGTTATCCTTGATGGCAAGGTGCTCAGCCGCAGCCTAAAGCCCATACGCAACAAGTTCATACAGGAGCGGTTGCGTGCTTTACCGAATCTCGACGGCGAGCTGATCGTAGGGAGCGCTGTTGGGGAAGACGTCTTCAATCGCACTACCCGTGGAGTTATGCCCGCAGATGGTCGTCCTGAGTTTACATACCACGTGTTTGATACACTTGACGACCTGTGTCTGCCCTTCCACGTAAGGCTAACTAAAGCCCATGCAAGTTGGCACTCAGACGTCAAAGTAGTTCCCCACACAACTGTCTGGACATTAAACGACCTTGGTAAGTTTGAGGCGGAAATGCTTGAAGCAGGTTATGAGGGCGTGATGCTACGGCACCCCGAAGCCTTGTACAAAATGGGCCGTGCAACTGCCACAGAAGGTAGCCTTTGGAAACTTAAGCAATTCGCTGACGGGGAGATACTCGTAACTGCGGTGCGCGAGGGCCTGACTAATGGTAACAAGCCCACAAAAGACGCGCTCGGCGAAACTGTCAGATCAACACATCAAGAAAACATGTTGCCGAGCAACAAAGTGGGTACGATCATTGGAACAGACATCAAAACAGGGCAAACCCTCGAGATTTCCCCCGGCAAAATGACGCATGTAGATCGTGAGCGGTACTGGGCCAACGCTAGCTTAATCGTGGGTAAAATTGCGAAGTACAAAGCCTTTGTTTATGGTAGCATCGGCGCCCCACGATTTGCAACGTTTCAAGCGTTCCGGGATCCTACAGATATGTGACAAATAAACTTCTCCAAGCAGTAAAATATGCAGTATAATTAACGTAGCAGCAAAATTACTTGCTGCCTAATTTGAAAGAACCTATGTTAGTAACTTTTACCAAAGAAGAAGTGCTTAAAATTGTGCTTGATTTTGCCCAAGCAGAGCTTGACCTTCAGCTTAACAAAGCTGAAGTAGACGGGTACTCTAGTTTTACGTCAGTTACGCTCAGCTACGTGGCTGAAGATACCGAAAGCACAGAATGACATTGCAGACACTTACGCTAGGCCAAGCTATTGACAGCTTGTACGAAGCCCGCGCAGCAAGGCTTGTGAAAGCCAAAGAAGTCAAAGACTTGCAAGTACTCGAAGCACAAGCCAAAGTAGTTGTGCTCACGATGCTCAAAGAAACAGGCCTTGCAAAAGCGTCCGGGATGCTTGCTACTGCAGGCATCACAACAGACGACATCCCCTTCATCAAAGACTGGGATGCGGTTCATGAGTACATCAAAATCAATGACAGGTTCGACTTGCTCCAACGCCGTATTGGCGTAGTTGCGTGGCGTGACCTGTACAAAGACGGCATCCTCGTGCCGGGAACTGAGGCTGCGGTCGATACAGACCTTTCACTAACCAAGTCAACAAGGAACTAATATGACTAAGACCAAAGAACCTGTAGCTACGCCTCAAGAGCCTACAACTGCGATTATGTCAATCCAAGAGCAAATTGCTCAACAGCTTGCTCGCCAAAACGAAACTGCTGCGGGCCTCCGGTCTAATGGCAGCTACATCGGTTTCAAAAACGCGCAGCTCAAAGTGGACGGCATCACCATCCCAGCTAATACACTTGATGTGCGGGTGCTTGCGGTTTTGAGTGAGCGGGCATGGTACTCAAAAGACTTTGATGCAGATGCGGTACAAGTACCGGACTGCTACGCACTTGATGCCACTGTACCGCATCTGGCGTCGTCAAACCCGCAAGCAGATAACTGCGGTGACTGCCCCCATAATAAGTGGGGCTCTGCAACACGTGGTAAAGGCAAAGCTTGCCGTGAAGCTGCTCGTGTGATTGTCATCCCCGCAAACGTGCCGCTTGCATCTGCTCAAATGTACACAGCCAAAGTGCCTGTAACTTCGTTGTCTACTGTCACAAGCTTCACAAGCCGCTGTGGGCAAGCAGGCAAGCTGATGGGGGAGTTTGTGACTAAGCTAAGCGTTGTGGAAGACAAAAAGACCTTTTTCAAGGTGCATTTGACGCCCGTTGAGGTTACGCCTGAAATGGATATGCCCGCACTACTCAAAGCGCAGAACGCCGCCTATGATCTTGCCATGACGCCGTATCCCACCATCGAGTAAATGAGTCTCCCTTCCCGGCCTACTTTGCAGTTGCCGCCGGGCTTAGCCCTACGCCTAAAAACGTAGGGCCTTTTTCTTGAAAGAACTTATGTTAGTAGCTATTGACTTTGAGTCCCACGGGATTGAAGACCGGCCGAAGTACCCCCCAGTTCCAGTTGGGGTGGCGATTTACAAAGAAGGCGGCGAGCCTACGTATTATGCATGGGGGCACCCTACTGAGAATAACTGCACGCAAGCTACTGCGGTTAAAACACTCAAACAAGCAATCGACGACCCCGACAACGAACTAATCTTTCACAATGCCCCGTTTGACTGTGCAATTCTAGAAGAGCGCCTCGGCATCGCGGTGCCTTGGGATCGTGTGCACGATACTATGGTTCTTGCTTTTTTGCAAGACCCGTTTGGCGAGCTAGCCCTAAAGCCGCTTGCAGCACAATGGCTTCAAATGCCACCAGCTGAGCGCGATGCAGTCAAAGAATGGCTTATTAAGCATGGTGCTTGCCGGGACACAAAAGGCTGGGGCGCGTATATCTGCATGGCCCCGGGTGCGCTTGTGGGTGCGTACGCAATAGGTGACGTGGTTCGCACCTTGCAGCTGTTTAAGCTGCTTCATGAGTATGCTACCACCACCGGCATGCTACCTGCGTATCGGCGTGAGATTGCGCTTATGCCCCATGTGCTTAAAATGGAGCAGCGTGGGCTGCGACTTGATGGCGAGCTGCTAACTAAAGACGTGGACTACTACTTCACAGCGCTTGATGAGCTCGACCAGTCCATTTGCGAGCTGCTCGGCGCGCAAGTTGATGTAGATAGCAGCGCGCAGCTCGCAGATGCGATCGAAGCGGCTGGAATGTCAAAAGGATTCGCTACAACCCCAACAGGTTTGCGCAGCACAGCCAAGGATTCTTTGATTGGTGCCATCAATAACCCAACGCTGCTAGGCCATTTACTTGTGCGGGGCTCTGTTGCCACTTGTCTTCGCACGTTTATGACTTCGTGGCTTGCACAGTACAACGAGCACGGCCGGTTGTTTGTTAAGTGGAATCTTGTGCGCAATTATAGCGACACGGGTGCGCGTACTGGGCGAATCAGCAGCTCGCCCAATCTCCAAAACATACCTGTTGAGTGGGAGGGACTACGCGCACAGCTTGACAAAATTGGCTACGTGCTGCCGTTCCCGTTGCCACAAGTTCGCAAGTACATCATCCCCGATACCGGGAAAGTGTTTCTTGACCGAGACTACTCGGCACAAGAACTCCGGCTGCTTACTCACTTTGCCCCCGGCAAGTTATTGAAAGAGCTCGAAGCAGACCCTACCGCAGACATTCATCAAATTGCAGCCAAGATTGCGGGGATCAGCCGTAAAGAAGCCAAGACCCTTGCGTTTGCTGTTTTGTATGGCGCCGGCGGGGGCAAAATTGCTGAGTCGCTCCACATGACCGTACAAGAGGCAACGCGTGTAAAAGAGCAGTATCTCAAGGCGCTCCCTGAAATTAAGCTGCTTACCAAGTCTGTGCAAGATGCGGGCAAAAATCGTAGCTTTATTACTACGCTTGGCGGCCGTCAGTACTACGCACAAAAACCTGCAGTGGTAAAAGGCATGTGGAAAAGTTTTGAATACAAACTTACCAATTACTTGATCCAAGGTTCCGCAGCAGATGCCACAAAGCAAGCTATGCTGGCCTACTGCCAAAAAACGAAGCATGGGCAATTGGTACTCACAGTTCATGACGAGCTGGTTATTCAGGTCGATACGGAGCATGCCGAAACAGAAGCAGCCCTGCTTGAAGCATGTATGAATGGCAGCTTCCAAGATGTTCTCAAGTACAAAGTTATTTCAACCGGCTCGCAGGGGCTTAATTTTAGTGAGGCTAGTAAATGACAGCACCGGCTACATTCAAAGACCCGTGGGGGTACAGCAAGCTTGAGACACTGGAAAAGTGTCCTCAAAAGTTCAAGTATCAGTTTATCGAGAAGTTACCGCAGCCCGGCTCACAGGCTATGGAACGAGGTTCACGGATGCACGAATCCATCGAGTCGTACCTCAACGGCTGGGTAAAAGAGCTGATTCCAGAGTGCCAGAGCTTCCAGCAAGCTATTGATAGCTTAAAGGGCGAAAAGTTTGTTGCAGAGCAAGCTATTGGCCTTGACAAAAACTGGGCGAAGCTTCCTGATTGGTTTCATAAGGATACATGGATTCGTGCCAAAGCTGATGCCATGTATATCCATGGCGACGTGCTTGTGGTCGTAGACTTTAAGTCTGGAAAGTATCGTATCCCATCAACGGACCAAGTTGAGCTGTACGCAATTGTAGGCGGGGCGATATATCCGGAAGTCAAGCAGGTGACTGCTGAGTACTGGTACCTAGACACTGGTGAAGTTTACTCAAAGGACTACACCCAAGCAGAGCTTTTTGAGCTTCGCAAAAAGTTCGAGAAGCGTGTAGTTCCGATGTACACCAACACAAATTGGGCGCCGGAGCCGTCTATGGAATGCAGGTGGTGCCCGTATTCCAAGACCAAAGGCGGGAAGTGTCAGTACTAGAATCTGCGATCGAGCAAGCCTGCCGGGTTGAAGCTTCCGCGCAGGCTTGCGTTTTGCTCAAAATACAAGGGACTAAAGGCTGGCCCGATCGGATTCTGCTAGCCCCAAATGGGCAGCTTACGTTCATAGAGTTTAAGCGGCCCCGGGAAGCTTTACGGCCCCTACAGGAACATATACAATGTCTACTAACCCAAATGAACTTTCAAGCACTCCGGATCGACTCAGTCCAAGCGTTCAAGCAATGCTTGCAGGCTTTGAAAGTCCAACCTGGAAACCGCACGGGTACCAAGAGCGCGGAATAGACTGGCTTACACACAGGATTTCAGCCGCACTGTTTCTAGCGCCCGGCATGGGCAAAACAAGTATTGCGTTGGCCGCAATCAATGTCCTAAAAGCTGAGGGGCTTGCTAAGCGGATACTTATTCTCGCACCCCTAACTGTCTGCATTACTACATGGGACACAGAGCCAAAGAAGTGGAAGCAGTTCCAAGAGCTAAAGATCGGGCTTGCGCATGGCCCTGACAAGGCGCGCATCTTGAACGACCCCTACTACGACATTGTGGTTATGAACTACGACGGAATTAGCTGGGCTGTACCATTGCTAGCTGCGGGCCACAAGTTTGACGTGCTAATTTGCGACGAGCTTACTAAGCTCAAGCATGCAAGCTCAAAGCGTTTCAAAACAATCAAGCCGCTACTCCCAACGTTCAAGTTCAAGTGGGGCTTAACGGCTAGCCCTGCAGCCAATGGGCTTATAGACTTATTTGGGCAGGTCTTTGCCCTTGACTGTGGTGCACGGCTGGGGCGGTATATTACTCATTTTCGTGCAAAGTATTTCCACCAAGAACCTTGGGACGCATACCGGCATTTTATCACCCCCGAAAAATCGCTTGAGCTAACAGACAAGCTTGCAGACTTGGCCATGTACATGGACCCTAAAGATCATCTCGTGCTCCCCGGCTTGTTTGATGTCATTCGCCCCGTGAAGCTTAAAGACTTGGCACAATACAAGTTTTTGCAAGATGAGTACATTCTTAAGCTGCAAGACACCACAATCACAGCAGCTAATGCAGGAGTGCTTACTAGTAAGCTTAGACAGTTTACTGGTGGGGCAATATACACAGAAGGCCGCGACTGGCAGGAGCTGCACAATGATAAAATTGAAGAGCTGCAAGAGCTAGTAGCAGAGCTGAACGGTGAGCCCTTGATTGTAGCTTATGAGTTTAATCATGAGTGCGAGCGCTTGCTCAAAGCTTTTCCAGAAGCTAGGGCAATTCGTGGGGGCCTTAGCACCAAAGAAACACAAGACATCGTGGCCGCTTGGAATGCGGGCAGCGTGCAAGTACTACTGATCCAGCCCCAAGCAGGTGCGCATGGCATTAACTTGCAAGCAGGCGGCTCGGCAATAGCTTGGTACAGCCTGACCTACAACCTCGACAACTATATGCAGCTCATCGCGAGAATATACCGGCAGGGCCAGCCTAATATCGTTAGGAACTACCTACTTGTGGCGCAGGGCACAATAGACGAGGCGCTTGTTGAAGTTCTTGCAGACAAAACTGCCACGCAAGATGCTATGTTTTTGACCCTAAAAAATTACGCCTTATGCGGGAGAAATAAACTGTAAAACAGCAAAATCTGCAGTATAATTACTTAACAGCAAACTTACTTGCTGTGTTTAACCAAACTTTGAAAGACCCTATGTCCAAACTCTCCATGTCTGCGATCATCCTTGCCTACAACGCCCTTGCTGTTGCGCAGGGCAAAGAAGAAGTTTCCAGCTTCAAAAACCTTCAAGCTGCGCGTGCAGCCCTTACAACCCTCGAAAGTAACACCATGTCCGAAGAAAACCAAGCCCCGCATGATTCCATCGACGCACCACTGATTCCTGATTCTGAAAACACAAGTGGCCCCAAGTACAACACCACCGGCAAGCGCGGCCCAACTCAGGGTATCGGCGCCTTCTGCAAAAGTATGATTGCCGACGGCAAAACCAATACTGAAATCTTGGCAGAAGTTGCAACGCAGTTTCCTACTGCCAAGACCACGGCCAACTGTGTCGCGTACTACCGCGCCAAAATGAAATTGGCAGCTGCGGCAGCGCCAGCTGAAGACGAAGCAGAAGCAGAAGCAGAAGCAGAAGCAGAAGCAGAAGCACAAGCACAAGCAGAAGCAGAAGACAGCGCACTAGCTACAGACGAAGCATAAGCGACTTGTGCAACACAAAAAAGAGGAGCTTAATTGCTCCTCTTTTACTTTGGAGAATAAATAATGGACAGAGCCAAATTTCTTAGCCTAATCGAACCTGCGATTAAGCTCATAGACCGCAAGGGTGAGGACTACAACAATGTAGTAGCGCTTGAGGAGTACTTCCCCTTCAAAGACCAAAGCTACCAGCAGATGCTGCACATGAAGGTGCTGCGTATGCGATCAGTCCTTGGCAAAAAAAGCGCACCCAATTTTGATTCGCTTGTTGATTCAGCCTATGACCTAATCAACTACACTGTTTTCTATCTTGACTACCTTGCAAAAGAGAAGCCTAGCGCAGAAACACAGCCAAACGGGCTAGGAACACCGTACCGGGGCAAGCCATGAGTAACTTTGAGCACGACTACCTAGCGCTTGTATGCCGTGTCATTGCCCAGGGTACCCGCAGAGCAAGCCGCGCAGGACCTACGCTAAGCTGCTTTGGCGGAGTCCTCCAAATTGACTGCCTAGAGCAGGGTCACTTCCCGATTCTCACCCAGCGGCAAGTTCATACAACCGGTGTACTTGGTGAGCTTGCGGCTTTCTTGCGGGGCGCAACAACAGTAGCTGAGTTCAAACAGCACGGCTGCAACTACTGGGACGCAAACGCAGCTGCGTGGCCCACAAATAAAGACGCGGCCAAGGGCGAACTTTCTGTTGGTAAGATCTACGGGTACCAATGGCGCAGGTGGGAAGGTAAGCTCGATCAGGTAGCTATGCTGCTAGGAAGTCTGCGCACAAACCCTGAAAGCCGTAGGCACTTGCTTACAACGTACAACCCTGCGCAGCTAGACGAAATGTGCCTACCCCCCTGCCACTTACTTGCGCAATACAACGTCCGCCGTACTGGCCAGTTAGACTGTATTGTTTACATGCGATCCGTGGACTTATGCCTAGGGCTGCCTAGCGATATTGTGCTCTACGCTGCCCTGCTGCTAATTCTTTGCCACGAAACAGGCTACACCCCAGGCAAGCTTACTTTTATGTTGGGGGACACGCATGTTTACCAAAACCATGTTGGCCAGTTTGCTTTGCACGGGGTACGCGAAATGCGCGCGCTACCCACCTTTGAGCTTGCTGCATGCACTGTAGACAACTTTGTCCCAAGCAACTTACGGCTTATTAACTATCAACATTCTGGAGCACTTAGCTATGCGTTCAACGTCTAATATGATCCACGACGTGGCAGACTTCCACGACCTAATTCTGCAAGATGCGCCGGCAGAAGCCCCTTCGCTTATTTCGCTCGAGTACTGCGTAGAGCGTGCGCGCTTTCTTGCTGAAGAGCTTGATGAGTTCATGGTGGGGGTTGGTGAAAGCGACATGGTAAAAATTGCAGATGCGCTTGCTGATATTGTCTATGTTGCACTAGGCACAGCGCATAAGATGGGGCTGCCATTTGAGGAAATCTGGGCTGCAGTACAAATTGCCAATATGCAAAAGCAGCGTGGTATTACAAAACGCGGTAACGCAGTTGATGCGGTAAAGCCTGCCGGATGGGTTGGGCCTGAGGCAGCTATTGCACGAGCTATTGCACGGAAGCTCGCATGAAAGTTGTACCATACACCACGCCTGCAGGCATTCAAATTGGGTGCTGCTACGAAAGCCCAAAACGCATCGATTATTATTCGAACGATGCGTATGCGCTTCAGTCGGCAATTTTGACGCGACCCGGATCAACGTCGCGAGCCGTAGGCGCCTTGCGGCTGTGTCTTAATCGATGGTTGTCATGCGACCGGACTTAGCTACTGTGATGCTAGACATTGCCGCTTGTCTAGCACAACGGGCAACGTGCGGCAAGCTCGCAGTTGGGTGCGTTTTGGTTGACCGGCAGGGTCGAATTATCGGCAGTGGGTACAACGGAGTGCCCCGTGGTATGACACACTGTACTGATGTGGTATGCGCAGGATTCTCAGCCCCAAAAGGCTCTGATGCTTGCATTGCGGTTCATGCCGAACAGAACGCACTTTTGGTGTGCAGAGACCCTGAGCAAATCGAAACATGCTACACTACGCATGCCCCCTGCCTTCGGTGCACTAAGATGCTCCTAAATACTAGCTGCAAAGCTATTATTTATACAAATGCAGACTTTGAGGCACCTGCAAAAGCCCTTTGGCTTGCCGGGAAGCGCTTTTGGCACCAAGTGGCCGCGTAACTGGTTGTCCACGGCCGATCGTTTAAAGGTTCGTGTACATACGTATACGACTGCTCGGTGTGGACAACCAGCTTTAAGTTATATTGGTGGGGCCTGGGCCAGCAGATCAGTCTTGCGGCTGGAGTCGCGGGTTGTCCCAAACCAAAATGCCATAACCATCCCCCACGCGGTGCCCAGCGACCCAAGCATGATTAACAGCGCTTGCGAGTCATTGACGTTGAGCAGCCCAAGCATCATCCCGACTAGGATGCCGAAGTACCCCAGTGTTACCCCAATAGATAGCACGGCGGGCACAGGGCTTGGCTTCGCTATCTGCATCGCCCTGGCGTCTTTGCGGTCGCCTGCTGCCAATGCTTCCATATCGGCAACGTTCTTGAAGCCCAACGTCTGCATCTGCAGTGCAAAGGCTTGGTCGGCTTGCTTGAGAGCCAGCATCTGTTCCGGGGTGACACCCGACAGTGCTTGTTTAACGGCGTCCACCGTCTTAACGTTCAAGCCAAAAGCATTCGCAGCCGCTTCAACAGCCATGCCACCGAGGGGGCCACCGAGGGCGGTACCGATCCACGGTGCGACAGTCGATACGATTGTTTTCCAGTCCATATCAAACCCCCGCTGTAAAAGTTGCTAAGCCATTGACAAAACGCGCAGTCATCACCCGCCGGCGCATGGCGGGTGCAAAGCTGATATGCACCCATGCGCCCTCTTGCAGACACTGATCAAATTGCAGTGCAGAATCGCGTATTGCTTGCGCTATTTTTTGTGGTGGGCCAAAGACGGGGCAAGTGAAATCGGCAGCCCACCCCTGCGGGTGCGCTTTCCGGGCAAAGTATTCGGCCCATGTTTTGCCGGTTATTGTTACCCCGCGCTTATGGCACCAGGCGCGGAAATCTTTGTCGCAAATGATGCGCTCTAGCTCCTCCGACCTGTAGCCGCTACTCACGCCAATCGGCTTGCCAAGCAGCGCCCGGACACGCTCCATACCCGCCGCCGTGATCTGCAGGTTGATAAGCACACCAGCCGTCGGAGTCTGGTCGATGCCGAGCCGCGTTGCCGTGTCGCTGCGCGTCATCTCGCCGAGCGAAAAGTGCTCAGATAGTTGTGTCATTCGTCATCATCCTTCATGCACCAAGCGATGACGATTGAATTTATCAAAACAGCCACCACACAAAATAAAGCTGCCAATGCAAAGTCGCTGAGATATTCCATCATTTTTCCCTTTTTGTCTCAAGTTTTCGGCCCATGATTCGCACTCCCTTGCAAGCACATAATCGCCCCTTTCGCGGGCGATCTTGGCCGCAATATCTAACTCGTCCGCACGCTCTTGTGGAGTGGGTGCGGGGGTGTCATAACTTATCCACTTTGCTGTCAATCTTGTTTTCGATCTTGTCGAGTTTATTGAACATGGCAGTTGTCAGCTTATCCAGGTCATCCCGCTTTACGTATGACCCCGCAACAAGCACCTCGATAGTTTGCACCTTCGTCGCTAGCTTTATGTCGGAGTCATATAGGGCGGCAATAGAGGCGCGTAGACTGGTCAATACCCAGCCGCCCAAGAAGCCGACAAGTGCAACGAGAATATTGAATAGGGTCTGTGTATCGCTCATTTCTTACCTTTCTGCTTGTCAGTTTATGCAGTCTTTACGCCACTTCAAAAGAAAAGTTGACTCTGCCCGATACACCTGCGTTTACTGAAAAATTAACGAAATTAGCTCGGTAAATCCGAACCGTGGTGCCCGCAATTGGCCGGATGGTTCCAGTTTCATACGTCACATCATTTAGTACATTTGCAGGGGTGTAGCTATTACTGTCTATTGCAGTCGCCCACGCTGGCAAAGTTAAGCTGATGTAGTTCGGAGTAACCGCCCTAAGAGTCCCAATGAACGCAAGTTCGATAGAAACTGTTGTACCAATTCTTGAAATTCGAGCCTTAGTTGTTGTTGGGGTTGCGGTAAAGGTCGCAGCAGCGTCCCCAATGTCACTTGAATAAATAGGAGTCCACGTCTGCCGCTGTGACCCCGAATAAGAGGCGGTGCCAGCCAGCCCAATTTTTGCAGTGCAGTTAGGGTATGTATTGTTATCCTCTATAAATGTAGAGGTGCCGTCAGCGTATATGCCGACAGCCGCACTGTCGAACCTCGATCCCTCAATATTAATACCAGACGAGGCATTGAGTATGCGGACGCCTGTGCCGACACCAGTTTCATTTTTTAAGCTGCAATTTTTTATTGATACTGTATCGGCATTTGCGACAGTATCAATAGTTATGCCATGAGTTACTTTACCAATCGTTGTTCCAGCGTCCACACTTATATTAGACAGCCTAGCACCAGCAACTCGACCAGCAACATACACAGGTGCGCCTGCCCCTGCTGCCGTGTTGGATACAACAATATTTATATTGTCGATAATCGCGCCAATGAGCAAGCCTGTGCCAAATGTATACAACCCAACCGATCCACCAAAACTACCAACATGACTATTCAAGATCGTAAGGTTGCATAGCATGTTGCCGCGCACGTCGATGCTGGTGTCGTTACTAATTGCACCGATGGATGTGCAATCTTTAGCCGTAGAATTTGAAATAACGGAATAGTTACAGCCCTCCAGCACAAAGGCGTGATCTGTGACATTTTCAGCATAACAATCGGTAACGAGACAGTAATTACCGCGCACGAATATTCCATCGCAGGCTCGGGTGTTGGCATTTGTCCCCAAGTCAAGAAATCTAAGCCCAACAGCTAAAAGTCCGGTGCATGTGCCAGATGCTGCGATAGCAACAAAAGACCCCCCGCCAGACGGACCTAAAGCGTTTTTATAAACGCCGCCCCTCAGCGTGCATCGCGTAGTCGCATTGACCTTTAAGCACCCCAGCCCACCAGCAGCAGCCCCGCGATTGGCCTTGTTAGCATCGAAGGTTAAAAAGGATACAGTAACATCCGACGTTCCCGTAATATCAAGAAGGAATTCAAAATCTGTTCCCGCAGCGGCCTTTAGTGTCCCATTGCCAAATAAATGAACACTTGAAAGCAGTGTGCCAGTTAATGGGGAGGAGATAATATAGGTGCCGGGAAATTCCAAATCGCTGCCTGCCAACGCAGCGGTTAACGCGGCCTGAATAGCCGCCGTATCGTCTGCAACCCCATCGCCGACGGCACCAAAGTCTTTAACGCTTCGCTTTTCCCGCAACTTCCCTTGCACCGTAGTAGCCACAGCCCCAACGCCTGCGGGGAGGTAGCCCACAAGTGCTGCGCCGGACGATGCGGCAAGGTCGACGCGTAGTGTATTAGCAAGCGACCCCGCGCCGCTGATATTGTCTTGCGTCCACTGTGTTACGCCAGCGGAATTTTTCAGCAGGAACTTGTACTGCTTGGCAGAATCAAGCCACAACACACACTCACCCCGCGAATCAAGCGTGATCGGATTGGTATTGGCCGTGCTAAGCGCTTGGTCCTGCCAAGTCGTTTCAGGTGTGGTTGTCCCGGCCAGATAGGTCGTGAGTGTTCCACCCGCAAGGGGGTTCCCATTACCGTCAAGGAATTGAAATTTAGGGGTGGTTGCAATAGTTCCGGTTGGCATAATGTTTCCTTAATCTTGAGATATCAGAGCGTTTTGAACTGCGATGGCCGTTGCGGGGTTGCGCAGACTGTTTACGGTACTGCTCATGAGCCTTTGCTTGACTACTTTCGCAGCTTCCTTTTCGAGTATGCTAGCGACCACTTTCGGGTCAAGCATTTCGGTAGCGATTTCAATGGCAAGCTTTTTGTCAATCTTACCCTCCAACCGGCCAATGATCGCGTTCGCGATGGTCACAACGCGGCTAAGTGGGTTGGGGATTTTACCGCCACCAGTTGCCCCCGAAATGGACTGGCTTGCAACGTCCATGGCGTTAGGCCCAGCTTGCGCGCCCCTCTGAGCCATTAGTTCTTGGCGGGCCGTACGGGCTAGGTCTTGGCGCATAGCCTCAAGCTGGGCTACCTGTGCTGGTTCAAGCACATCAACCAACTTTTGAAATCGCGGCGCACCGTCCAATGAATGCTTGATTGTTCCGGGCGCGTCGCGCAAAGCCCCTGAAAAGGACGCGGCTTTCTGCACAGCGGTTTCATCGAGCGGGGCTGTCAGTTTGTCCTTCAAGTACTGTCCCACGTCCATCTGGTTGATGGGCTTGCTCTGTGCTGCGAACGTCGTGCGTGCTGTGGTGTAGGCGGGGGCAATCTGATCAATGGCCGCTAGCAGGTCTGTTTTGGTCTGCAACAGGGCTGCGAGCTTCTCTTTTCCAGCAGAAGATCCAGCCTTAGCCGCAGACGAGATTTGCTCATCAAGCCCCTTCTTGACCCAATCAAGCCCCTCCACAGAACCGAAGTTCGTGAGCGTGATATCCTTCTCACGTGCCAGCGTAACCGCCACTGCCCGCGCCTCTTCCATAGATGGTCGCGACATCAAGCTGTCAAGCTGGGGCTGTATAGCCTTTGCCATTTTCTGGTCAATACCAGCATTCTCGGCAAGCTTATAATTTCGTTTGGCAGTGCTTTCGCGAAGAGCTACTGCAGCGGCCATATCCGCATCTGTGCCCGCAATACTACTGACTTGAGCCACCCGTGCGGCATTGCGCGCGTCGCTACGTGCAAGGTAGTTTGTGGGGAGCACTCGCTCGGCGCTCTTTTGCAGGGCACTGAATTCAGCGCGCCCCGCACCCACGGCTGCTTCACCGGCAGTGGGCAAGCTCCCCGGTACAAGCTCTTGGTTCTTGCGTAGGGCATTGATGATCTCAGGGGCTTTATCGCCAGCGGCTTCCATATAGGCCCGCCCCTTTATTGCGGAGCGGTTCACAAGTGGCTCTACTAATGTACGGTACGCGCCGCTACCGGCTGTTGCTAACACAGGGCCTAATGCTGGGACACCGCCCCCTAACGCAGCGCCAGTGCCCGCCTGCAACATTGTTTGGTCAATACCAGGCGTACCGCTTGGAGTTGTGGCGCCCGCAGCAGCGCCCACTCCAGTGCCTTGCAGAATTTTACCGCCCCACGTGGCTGCCGGTGTGATCCCCTTCAAGGCTACACCGCCAGCAACAGCAGACCCCACAAACCCCCCCACGTCGGACCCTGTATCGCCAAGCGCAGCCATTCCACGCTTCTTAGATGCTTCATATTCAGTGACCTTACCCGCGATATACTTACCAAAAACTGGGTCCTGTCCCATCTTTTCATTGAGCCAATCCCCGACATTCGCGCCCGCTTGCAATACCCCAATCGCAGGCGCTGCGGCACCCATCAACATGCGCGTAGCGGGGAGTCCTGCGGCAACATCCCCAGCAGACGCAGAGTCCCAAGCGGACTTCACCGGAGCAGCGGGGGCGGCTTCCGGGACTTCCAGTTTACTGACATCATAACCGTTGCGTTGTAGCTTAGCCGTGAGGTCGGCTTTACTCATGCCGTCAGGCACATTTTTTAGCAGAGTTCCATCAGGTAGGCGGACGTCCATTATTGTAAACTCCCGAAGTCCACTTCACCGGGCGGGCCTGCCGGTTGTGCGGGTACTGGGACACTATTGCTCTCCATGGTGGTATTCGTGAACTGCGTCCGACGAGACTTCATCAAACGCACCAGCTCATTCGCCGCAGCAAGTCGCACCTTGTTTGGCATATTTGCATCGGCGAGTTGCCCAGCAGCTTCTTTGTAAGATTGCGTATCTTTGTCCGATTGTGGGCCTTCAAAGCGCGGCACCATCTTCAAGATGATATCTGCGATCGGTTGCAACTGGCCAATCGCAATCGCACCCGGCGTAGCGCTACCAAAGAAGCCCACAGCCGTATCAATCAATCGCCCGGCACCACTGCCTGTGGACTTCTCAATCAAGCCCCCCGGTTTTGCAGCGCGTTCAAGTTCAACGATGGCGCGTTCAAGATCGATGTTGTGTTGCTTCAATTGCCCTGCAGTCTTTTCAGCGAACAGGCTTGGTTTCGCTGTACCAATCACGGCACCTGTGCGCCCGTCAACAACTATGAACTTACCCGGTCGATTAGGATCTTCAATTGTGACTGGTGTGATAGCGGGGGCGGCAGGAACGGCGCGATTGGCAGTAGCGCTGGCCCGGTTCAAGCTTCCTTGTGTTGCTTGTGCATTGATCTGCGCTTGTGTGTTAGGGCTGACTGTTATCAGGGAATCACTCACAACTCGGGGAGCGCCACCGAAAGCTGGGCGCTCTGTCACACGGGACACGCCACCGAGGTCTTGCGTTCCGTACGTTGGTTTCAAGTCGCCCGCAGTAGCCCCTTGGGATGCGATAGCTGCAACACGCTGGTCGTACGGCATGGATAAGAACATCGAAGCTTGGCGCTCAACATACGCTTTTTGCTCCGGTGTGTAAGTGGTATCGCCCCGAACGTCTTCAAGGTGTGCCGTGATCTGGGCATCCGAAGGGTTGCGGCCGATGTCTCGAAACGCTGATTGCATGTGCTTTTGGAAGCTGTCTCGGGCTGTTCCTCGTTTGGTTGCGAGATCTGCTTCGCCCGTAGCAAACGCCTGTTGGGCCTTGTCGATGCCGGGTAGCAGTCCGCCCTGACCACCTGTCGCCAAGCTTGCGCGTAAACGGGTGTAATCGAGCTTGCCTGTGGCCGGGTCGTACGCCGAGGAGTACGCAGCGTTCAAGGCGTTGGACGTAGACTGCTCACGTTGAGCCTCAGCCATCTTCATAGCATTCAGCTGATTAGCTTGCTGCGCGTTTTGGATTTGACCCATTTGCAGCATGGCGTTCAGAGGGTTCTCCAACTGAATGGGCCGATAACCCCCTGCGATTGAAGCGTCGATTCCCATGTTACCACCCCCTTTGTGTAATAAATGTACCCAGCGGGTCAGCTGATGCATTAGCATTATTAAGTGCCAATTGGTTCATCATGTTCTGGTTCTGGTTGTAATTCATATACGTACCAACACCGCTGGATAGCGCGTTAGCCGTGCCCATGTAGCTCGAAGCCCTTGCGTTGCCAGCGCCCATCGCGTTGTTGCCTATCACACCTGCCGCGCCCATCTGGATGTTTCCAACGCTGTTCGCCATACTTGCACCCGCCGTGCCTAAGTTAGTTGCCGTAGTTTGCCCCTGCCCCGCAAGCGACTGCAGGGGGTTAAGCTGGTTCGCACGATTGGTTTGGTATCGGCTGAATGCATTCTGGTATTCTTGGCTGCCCATGTCCTGCCCGTACCGTGTGGCCGCTTTCAGGGCACCACCTGACTGCGTACCACCACGCGCCGCAGCACTACGGTCAAGGGCTTTTTGACCTTCCGATAGCCTGAAGCCATACCCAGGATCTTGCTGGAAGTCCGACATACCGAAATCGCGCCCGTACTTCCCGTAATTACCGGTGCCCTGATCCGCACCAAGCCCCAATAACTGCTGCTGACGGGCCAGAGCATTATAGCCGCCCTGCATGAAGGGTTGTTGGTCAGTGCGTGTTTGTTGATACTGGCTATTCTGCAGGTCCGCAGAATACCGAGCCGCGTCGGATTGCAGTGCAGACGCACGATCTGACGCATCCACCTGTGCCCCCGCAGCACTCCTCGAAGAGACTGTCCCAAGTATTGCTGCTCCGGCTATCGCTGCTGGTATTGCTGCTGCCATGATTAGACCCCCCATTCATTAAATGATTCAAACGCAAAAAACTCGCGAATCTCCTGTGATACAGCCCGCATATGTGAGTAACCACCGAGCAGTAAAGCTGTGCTGATGTACAGTTCGATTCCCATGTTCCTGATATGAAACGCAAGCTGGCGTAACCGTGCATTAGAACTACTGCACATTTCATTAGCGTCATGAAAAGCGTTTATAGATGCCATTATTGTCGGTAGGTAGTGCGCACGATTGGCTACGAACCAGTTATTCGAGGGCAACTCATACATCAAAAACAAAAAGACACCGTTCACGTGCCCGGCTGTTATCTCGGTATCTTTGTCTATCAGGTCGTCCCATAGCTCAACGGCATTAAAGAACCCCGCAATGAAGTTAATGGCCTCACGGTGCCCCAGAAACCATTTTTCCCGATTAGCGTGTGCTTCACGGTGCCACTGTGCAGGCATGTCCATTATGTCACCTCCCGACCGCTTGCCCGGATGCTGATGCTTGCAGCAGTACCGGCGATAGTACTGATGAAGGACCCCACCGCCAACACCTGACCCACGATCTCGGGGAAGGTGTACACCTCCGACGCGGCCAATGTTTTGAGCTTGGTGACCAAATTAAGATCCCCAGCGGATCCGGCCAATGTAACAAGGTTCACACTGATAGTTGCCGGAACAGCGCTGTAATTAGTTGCTGTGAACTTGTCAATGATCGTGGTCACATTGGTCGCGGTATACTGCGTGGTTTGCGCGGCTTCCGCAATTTTCGGGGGGATGATGTTTTTTACAGTGACTGCCATAGTTTACTCCTAGGTTACAAATATTGAGTTGTTACCCAATTAGTGCCATCTGACACAAGGGTCGCGTGCGCACCGGCCACAGCCGCAAGAATCGTGGTTGCTGCCGCACCACCGCCCAGCGGCACAACCACAGCCGCCGACGCAGTGAAGGTCTGCGCTTGATAATTCTGTAGGTACAACGCACGACCAAGGTTTGAAATGGGCGAGGGTAGGGTCACAACGCAACCCGAACCCGCCTTGTTGTTAATAATCCAAAGGTCTGCGGCCATCACGGCAAAATCGGTCGTTTTGGTGACGGGCCCTGACGCGAGCGGTGCTGCGCCTGAAAGTACTACGGGCGCAACTGACAGCGCATCGATTTGTTTCTGTAACTCCGCAAGCTGCTCAAATACCGGCCCGACTGCCAAGGCATCGACTTGCTTCCGCAACTCCGCAAGCTGCTCAACTAGAGCCACTTGGTCTGCACGCACAGACAAAGCATATATAATGTCATTGATGTTTGTGAGGTCTTCATGACCTAGCGTGCGTGGGGCTACCTGCAGGTCAAGCAGGGACGTATCGTTCTGTCCGCCGCCTGCAAGATTGAAAAGGCTCAAGAAAAAACGGTACCACTCCCGTGAGACTAAGCCCGTTTGGGCGTCGACTAACGGCACTCGTGGGGGAGTGATTTGTGTTATGTTAGGATTGGCAGCCATGCTAAGAAGCCGTTCCGCTGATTTGGAGTTGTGCGCCCATGATGGCTGTCTTCACGGGGTCTGTCATGCTGATCTCGTACACCCTGTCACGCAGCTTCAGGGTCATGCCTAAACGCCGCCAAATAGCGCGCTTGTAATACTCCCCAATACGACCGATGGATACCCAATGCTCGTTTGACCATGTGTGTCCGCCATCATCTGACCAACGCAACATGACTTGGGGATCACTACCCTGGCCTTCATTCAAACCGACACCAGATTCAATATCAAGCTGTAAGCTGTGTTGGGCTGTACGCACAAGTTGGTTTTCATTGGGAGCGATTGCACGCCATGAACGTAGCCATTTTTGGATTTGGCCATTATCAGCGTAGGTGTTCAGGTCCAACGTATAAACGTTACCATTTTCAAAGTCACCAACAACTACAGCATTTTGGAAGCTCGCTTGGCAGTTACTACGGTGCCGTGTGAACGCACCATTGATGAAGCCTGCACGGGCGTGCCATGCCTGCGTGGCCACGTCATAGACCCATGTGGCATTCGCACTCGGGAAAGTCAGCACATAAAACGCATGTCCGTCCTGCTGGTACGTGTAAGCAACCGCGTCTGAAATCACGCCGTAACTCTGGATTTGCCATTCTATAGCGTGTGTAGAAATTCGTGTGCCAGTGTAGCCGTTCGCCACGTAAACAATCCCGGAGCCACGGGCGTCGGACCCAAGCCAAAACAGGCGGTTGTCGAGGCGTGCGATCGAATTAGGCGCGGCGCAGCCCAATTCATTGAATGCGCCTTGAATGCGCTCCAGTGGGAAGTCCGCCGCACCTGTATTGTACCAGACTTCAATGCTATTAGTTCCAAAAAGCCAAGCTTCGCGGTGGTCGACAACCAAGGCCACCAAAGCATCTGGCGCACCCTCTGCAGATGCAAAGTCAAGGGGGTCGACTGTCGAACCATCCAACAGTGTTGTTACCCATACCCGCTGGCTATTCGGTTCATTGAAAACGAAGTACCCATCAAGGTACGCCACGCTTACCGCACCCGCAAAATCTGGGTCGGATATAACCGCAAACACGCCCGTGGTACGATTGTAGATATAGCTGGGCCCGTTACAGGCAAAGAAAATCTGAGTGCCGTTATCCGCAATTGAAACAGGTCCTGTGCCGGACACGCTACCAATCAAAGTAGGCGTGGCCAACAGACTGCTCAGCTTGTAGACAGCGCTACCAGACACCACATAAAGCTCTGCAGCCAATGTCCACAGCGCCCTGATGGGGCCTGTACCAACGGTCTGCTGGAACTTCAACCCTGGAGCACGTTGTAGCCAGCCCAAAGCTTTGCCGCCTTCGGGCATAACCTCGGGGAACAGATTCACCATGCGGCTATCCGCCGCATTAACACTGCGTGCAACGTAACTAGCGCCTAGTATCTGGGTTTTCATTTGTTGAATGCGTTTGGTGTGGCTTTAAGGCCCTCAACGGCTATATCAAATTCACTGCGTGTGTAAAACCTTGGCAAAACATCGCGTAGTAACCTGGCACCAGCTGGTGTGATACCCGCTTTCTGTAAGTCCTTCGGGCCCATCATCCCAGCATTACGTATATCACCTACGCTCAGCCAATCTCCAGACCTGATAAAATCTTGAACTGCAGGCAGGTATTTTGCGGCGGGTGCCCCATTGCCCTTACCTTTGATTTGCAAAATGCTGGGCATACCATTCGGTATCGGCTCAACTTCAATTGTTACGTGTGGCTCCCCTTTTGCGTCGCGCAACGAGAAAATCTGCTGGTCACCAGCTGCTACGCTCGAACAATAGCCACCCACGCAATGCCCCATCGTGTCGCCCTCGTACTTGAGCGCGGCCTGCAGTGAAGCTTGGTTGGTGGCCCCTTCCGGCTGACGTAACTGCCGCCATGAAAGGCCTTGTTCCGGGTAATCTTTATGTAGAAACGTGGCCTCATTATTTGCCAGCGCCTTGTTTGTGTCCGCCTTGTTTGCGGCCCTCCAAGCGTTTATCTTAGCAACACGTTCTACAGCTTGCGGCACAGACACCTGCGCCAAGCTTTCTGGTTTAAGCTGTAGGTGTGCGGGCAATCCTGATGCGGGGTTTGTGGCGTTACGCAGTTCATCGATAAGATGCGTGAACCCAATATTGTACGGCTTGTGTGCCAGATGCACAGGCGTATCTGGCGGGACTTTTGCAAGCCATGCGTTGTGCTCCAAACGTGCCGCGGGACGCAGATCACGATCGAACGTCTTGCGCAGTAAACCGCCAGCGGACTCTGTAGGCAAATGTTGGTCGACCGTGTAGTCCCACCGCTTAGCTAAATCTGATACGGCTGGCGCAGTTTGCCCCGGCCTAAGGTCTTTGCCGTACCCTATAGGTACCGCTAGTGCGTCCGGCCCTATATGCAAAATGCCCCGCTCAGCCAAAGCCCTAACAGGGTCATTTTGTGTGCCCATGTCGTTCTTGACGTACCTAGTGAGCTGCTTGTCAATCCAGGTGTCAAGCAGCGGATCTGTATTAGAACGGCTGCGAGACTGTTTTAGGTAAAACTCGGGAGCCTCTGTAACAAGCCCGCCATCCACACCTTCTGGTCGTGGGCTAAGCCAGTTACCACCGGGTGTTTTAATGACACCAGCTTCGGAGCGCAGCGTAGTGGGCGCTGCTAGGTTTTTGGCTCCAGTTGCTGCTGCTCGTTGCGCCAGTGCAGCAGTTTGTTGTGGGGCCATTGTGAGGGCACCTGTTGCAAGATCCCCCACCAAGTCCGCAGTGGGGTTACCTGTAGTGACGATAGAACCCAAGTGCTTTTCAGCTAGTTCCATGAGATGCTCAGACCCAAAAACGGGGCGGGTTTGCTTTTGGCCTAGCACAGCACGCTTGAGCATGACAGGGAGATTGGCCATATCAGCGGGTGCCCCAGCTAACATTAGTGCGGCCCGATTACCCACAGACGAAGCATTACGCCCTATAGACTTCCAAAATCCAGGGTCTTGCATGGCTCCAAGAAATGACGGCGCCACAAACGCATTAGTCGCGGGAGCTTTGTTGAATGCGTTTGCGGCCATACCTAGTTACCTGTGTAGATGTCGTAGCGCGGGTTCGAATTTGTCAGTATGCTCGGCATCGCCAGCATGTCTTGCGGGTTGTTGATTCGCTTGAGATTTCGCTTGCTCGTCATCGCGATGCGCTGCACCTGCGGCGCGGGTTCAGTCCCAAACTCTGGAGCAAGCTCACAGGCAAGGTTGTAGGTGAACGCACGCAAATAACCGGGCGGGAACGATAGTTCGGTAATCAAACTAGCTGGCTGTGAAAGCGCCTGCACGGAAACGAAGTGCCACTCAAGTGACCTCGTGGGAACAGGGTACACCGATAACTCAACATCGGGGTAGCCCATGTTGACAAACATGACCTGCGGGAATGTTGAGGTGACACCCTTAACCGCAATACCATTATACTGCTCTTGCGTGATAATCTTGATGCCGTACGAGATACCCGTGCTCGTGTCCTTGTAGTATGTAGCTGCATCGAGCAGCACAGGCCGCAACCCCACGAAATTACCTGTAGGGCCTAACGTCCGAGTGGCTGAGCCTGCAGGCCATGTGAATACTTGGTCTTGCGTGGTATAAACGGCCAAGCGCTCTGTGGACCATGAATCGAGCATCTGGTTCAAAGCGGTCAGGCTGTCTTGCATGATCTCCACAGACGGGGTTTCCGCCTCGGCCAGCACACCAAGTAGTCGCAAAGCCCGGATAATCTGCTCACCCGCTGTATTAGCCATTATATTTCAATCCAGAAGGTTTTGATACAAGTCACTCACAAAACGCTGTGCTTTGTGAGTGACCCAGCCATTAGACGCGGTACAATACCCAGGTATTGGTCGCTGCGAGCTTGCGTGCACGGAAATTGCCCGTGGTGCCGATCGCAATAACCAAGAT
>Ga0209414_1000195_pt1 | contig 27892 bp, 26 predicted proteins | sample LakVidmifraction_4_FD_181154 | JGI IMG/M metagenome (GOLD analysis project Ga0209414, IMG submission 181154) | Hypersaline microbial communities from Lake Vida, Antarctica - Brine Hole Two &gt;0.2 micron (SPAdes) (version 2) | ecosystem: Environmental > Aquatic > Non-marine Saline and Alkaline >...
GTCAAAATATACTTTCATAATTGGAAAGGTAACGTACCTAGTTTGTCTTAGTGAATGCCATGCACATCACAGCCAGTGTCTTCATCAACGATGACGAATTAGGGTTGCATCAGGACTATGAGGTATGGCTTGAGAAACTCGCCCTTGAAAACCTACTCCCAATATAAGCATAATGGGTATGAGGACGATGACGATGTACACCTGAAGAGGACTATCATGGGACGAGAGGGTGTGTGCCATAACCGGCGGCAGGCTGGACTTCGGACCTTGGGAGCAGATCTTCTACTATGAAATGGATGGAAAGAGGGAGAAGAAGGCTTTGATCAAGATTATTGGAAAGTGATCGACCACCTCAAATGGATAGCACTGGAAAATACCTTTTTGGAAAAACATACAAAAGCCCCTATGATGTAGTACAATTGACGCTACTTTGGCCTTCTTATTGTATAGCGCGGGGAATGGGAATATAAACAAATAAGGACGACATGTAATGGGCGAAGAACATATTGAGGGTACTCGTAGCGCGTCAAAGGGCACACAAAGATTTGAAAGCAGATTAGATTCCAAGGTAGAGCTTCCGATATTTTTTGGAGCCACAATTCTTTGGACATGGGTGATTGGTTTGATTCCAGTTGTTCTGGGTATCCAAGACACTACGCTTGGCAATATACTCTTCTTGTTTGGGGCTGGAATTGGACCATCTCTGTTCGGGTTGGTCCTGGTTTTTTCGACCTATAACCTTGCAGCCAGAAAAGACTATTTCAGAAGATTCATTCCGACAACCAGGGGAATTTGGTTTCCATTAGTCTATATGGCTTTACTGCTTATCGTGGCTACTGGTTTTTTCAGCCTTGTTAACCAGCATAGACCAGATTTTGAAACGATAAAGAGCTTTATTGAAAACCCCTTGAGTTTGCTTCTATTCATTTTTTTTGCATATCTATGAGGACCTGCAAATGAGGAGTTCGGATGGCGAGGGTATGCAGAGGACAAACTACTTTCAAAGCACGGCTTTGTAATGGGTTCTGTGATTCTGGGCTTTTTTTGGGGAATATGGCATTTGCCATGGATCTTTTACCTTGGACAATGGCAGAATTCTGCAGTACAGCTATCACCTTGGTGGTTTGTGATTTTCATTATAGGTTGTATCTCTGGAAGCTTGATACTATCTGTAGGACATATCCTGTCTGATAGAACATATATCAGGGGAGCTACCATACACGCGATACTAAATGCCGCAATTGGGTTATTTTATAGTAATCTGAGCCTCGCCGAACTAAATGAGTTTGTGGTGGTATGTATAGCTGTGGACTTGGTTGTTTTGTCTGCCCTCGCCTTTGTATGGAGAGCAAGATTCAAAGACAAATACAAACAACAGATGATGCAATATCATGCTCAGTGGAAGAGGTAACCTGTCCCTAATGTAGGTATCATACTGTATGTTCGGCAAAGCTGTGCGCATAACAGCCAGTGTATTCATCAACGACGATGAAGGTGGTCTCTATCAGGACTATGAGGTCTGACTTGAAAAGCTTGCTCCTGAGAAACCTTATAGCCAATACAAGCATAATGGGTATGAAGATAATGCTGATACACACCTGAAGAGGACCATCATGGGAAGAGAGGTTGTATGTGCCATTACGAATGGTAAGTTGGACTTCAACCCTTGGGAGCAGATCTTTTACTATGAGCTGGATGGGAAGAGAGAGAAGCGGGCTTTGATCAAGATCATTGGCGAATAAGATTTCATAGCACTTTGTAATCACACAACACCTCTGAAGGCTTTGCCCTCAGAGGTGTTTGTACTTGTTGTTTGCTCATGAACCAAAGATTCACGGCTAACCTTGAACCTAACAAGACAGAGAGATTGCAGCCTTATCACCAACGTACGCTCAGGTGGGCAGACCAATATGGCCATCTGCATCTTTTGTGTTAGTAAGGCCCCCGGATATGTTGTGCAACCTTCTCCAGATAGAAGGTTTCCAGCTTCTTGTGTAATTCGGGAGAAAAGGGAGGAAGTTCTGATATCGCCGCATTGTCCAGAACTTGGCTAGGCCGGCTGGCCCCTGGAATAACTACAGAGACAGCATCATGGTCTAGTATCCAACGCAGTGCCATCTGAGCCAAGGTCATACCCTCAGGTTTCAACAGAGCAAGCTCTTCTGTGAGCTCCACCCCTTTCTCAAAAGGAAGGCCTGCGAAGGTCTCCCCTACATTGAATGCAGCGCCGTCGCGGTTGAAATTTCGATGGTCGGTTTCATCGAAGGTTGTACTCTTTTTCATTTTTCCTGATAGGAGGCCGCTTGCCAAGGGAACGCGCGCAATAAGGGAAACGTCTCTCTGTTGTGCCTTGGGAAAGAGTTCAGTGATAAGCTTCTGGCGGTATATATTGAAGATAACCTGCAGTGAGGCTATCCCCTCTTCCTCTAGGCATACAAGTCCCTCTTCCACAGATTCGACACTGGCTCCAAAGTCAGCAATCTTTCCTTGCTTCTTCAGGTCTCTGAGGACATCGAACACAGAGCCGTCAGATAAGACTTCTAGGGGGATACAATGGAGCTGAATAAGGTCGATTTGTTCCAAACCCAACCGGGAAAGCGAATTGTCCGTATGTTTGATCATCGCCTCTGCAGTAAAGTTATCCGGCCAACCAGGACTGGACCCACGACCCAATTTGGTTGCCACAAAGATCTTTCCAGGATGCTGCTTAAGGAATTTTCCGATTAACTTCTCACTTCTTCCATCACCGTACACATCAGCGGTATCGAAGAACGTTATTCCTGACTGAGTTGCTGTTTGGAGAATTTCCCTAGCTGTCTTGTCTTCGACCGTGCCCCATGATCCTCCGATCTGCCATGTGCCAAGTCCAACCTCGGAAACCATCGTCTTACCTAAACCAAAAGGTTTCTTATGCATAACGTATCCTCCATTCCATACTTGATAGGTAATCTTACGAAGGTATTCTCCCTAAAGTCAAGGCACTTCGCCTTGCAGTGACTACCATAGGGTGCAAGGAAGTGAGACAAAAAAGGTAGGGAACCTTTGCATTGGCCCCTAGGAGCAGTTTTTCTCCTATGAACTGGAGGGGAAGTACAAGAAGCAGGCTTTGATCAAAATCATTGGGGAGTAGCAGGTACTAGAGATTAAGGTTAGCCAGTACTGTAACCATACATATATGATTATTGGATATTTTTACCGAACTCCTTTTCCACCATTCCCTACTGGCATTTTATAGTACAACTGAGGACTTTATGGCTTACTAAGTAAACATATATCCTTATAATACCATGAATCCTTTCTGCGGTGTTATTGACATATACCTCAAACAGAGTATACTAGAAGTAGTTATTGACATATGTTGATAACCAAAGGAAGTGCTATACATGCCAGGAAAAGATGGAACAGGACCTGCGGGAAATGGCAGAAGAGATGGATCGGGACAACCTGCAGGTGCAGGACCCGGTGAAATGTGTGTGTGTCCAAAGTGTGGAGCTAAGGTGAAACATACAACAGGATCACCATGCACTTCAACAAAATGTCCAAAATGTGGTTCGCTCATGACACGGTCATAACCAGTTAGGAATAGAGTCCGATTAGTAATCACATGGTATTGGAGGGGGCATGCGAATGTCCCCTCTTTGTTGTGAATAGAGAATATCAAAAGGAACATGAGCATGAAGGATATGAAATACATTTATGGGCCGGTACCGTCGAGGAGACTTGGGATTTCACTTGGTATCAGCCCCATCCCCAAGAAAACCTGTAATTATTCCTGCATATATTGCCAGCTTGGAAGAACAGACCAGATGACCAATACCCGTTCGATGTTCTTTCCCGTTGGGGATATAATCTCAGAATTCGATGAGGTCTTGAAAGAACATGTCTCCTTTGATGTCATTACGATAGTTGGGGAGGGGGAACCTACGCTCTATCTGGGTTTGGGTACGCTTATCGAAGAGATTCAAAAGAGGACGGACAAACCTGTAGCCGTAATTACCAACGGGGCGCTTCTCTCTGATGAGAAGGTACAATCTGAACTGAGTCGAGCCGATATCATCTTGCCTACAATGGATGCCTGTTCTGAGGACCTGTTCAAAAGAATAAACAGACCTCATAAGAGCCTGGTATTTGCCGATGTGCTTGGGGGATTGCAGGAATTTTCCAAAACCTACCAAGGCCAACTTTGGCTGGAGATCATGTTGGTCGAGGGTTTCAATGACGATGAACAATCGCTTGTGAACTATTCCAAGATGCTTGGGGAAATTCGCTATGACAAGCTGTATGTGAATACCCCGGTACGCCCCCCTGCTGAAGTCTTTGCCAAGGCGGTTGATCACGAAAAGATGGACCATGCTGCAACATTTCTTTCTGGGATTTCCATAGACCTTCTGGTATCCAAGGGATTCCATAGTGAGATTAAGGGTGACTATCCAGCGGTTCTCAGCATCATCAAGCGCCATCCCATGAACCAATTTGAAATTGAGGGCTTCTTGAAGTCAAGAGAGTGCAAGAACTGCAGCAAGATATTTGAAGAACTCTCCTGTGATGACCAGGTACTCTCCATCAATTACAAAGGTCTCTTTACCTATAGGCTCAAGTAAGGAAGAAGGATCCAAAGACTTATGGGATATTCTCATAATCATCCTCATGGTAAAAATGCTTTCACAAAACGGCAACATGGGCCTTGAGAGCTTATAAGTCTACCAAAAGTATGAGCTATATCATAATAGTGAGAAAACGGTTACACTGTTTTTGAGTCGCTTCTTAAAGATTCTCTTTTATGACTCCAATTTTTTTGATATCACGAAGAACCTAAAATCAAATTACAGTATGGACCTGCATCAAAGCACTCACCCAATTCACTATGAATTGGGACGTTACTATTCGGAGGTCGCAATGGCTACTTTTAAGGACAATTTACTCGTGAATCGAATTATCGCACTACTCGTTGGGGGATTGATTGTTTTTGCAATCATGAGCCTGACTGTTGTACAAACAGGTAAAAAAGCAAATGCTGAACTTGCTATTGCATTAGATACATCTCGCTATGAAGCAGGAAGACTTCTCTCTGATGCACAGGCTCAATCGGAAAGCAAAGATTATGATGCATCAAAGGAATCTCTAGAAGAACTCTTTCTGTATCAACCTGGTTCGACCGAAGCTGAAGAGGGAAAACTTCTTCTCACAAGCATAGAAACTGCAGAAGAGGATGCTACAGCTAAATGGGAAATAGCTAAATCCCAGGTCAAGGAAGACTGGTCACTAGCTATGGCTGCAGACTTACGTGCTGAATCAGATAAAGAACGTGCAGATATGGAAGCTGATCTAGAAGATACTATTGACCAGGCTTGGAACAAGGCAAAATCAGAAGTTCGGGATACTTGGGAAGAAACCGATATGAAAACTTCTGCTACTTCATAACTATTACTTCATAAGAGGTAACTCCAGGGACAACGTACCAATGTAGTATTGGTACATTTGTCTTCTGGATTTTTTTTCGCTTTATTGGTAGCAGTGTACCAATTTTCCCCCATGGTTTCTCATTCATTGTTGAAAATTGAAGTCACATAAGGGAGATGAGCTGGCTCGAAAGAAAATGTACAAGGGGAGCTTAATCTACAGCAACTTAAAGATACAACGTTATAGTGTAAAGGTTTGATATAAAGCTAAAGATATAAACCGAGCAACACATTTCATCATGAATTTACAATTCAAACATACTAGGAAAACCTAAAATATGCCCCCTCAGAGGAGGGAGCATATATACATATTCCGATTGTCTTTGCTAGATTATTTGTATGTCCCTGAGAGGGTAAAGGTCCCATTGGGAAGAATCTGCGTTATCTCCCCGGTTTCATAATTAATTCCCATCCAGGAAAACACGCCATTTACCTTGCCGCTGACCTTCACATCCGAACTTTTCGAACCTTTCGAAACCAATTTCATATCAATCGCAGCACCAAATAGAGTGCCATCAAGGGGACCCTTTGCGTTGAGACTTAAAACAACAGCCCCGTTATCATCGACAATATTGATCACGCTACGGTTTTTCCCCGATATTTCACCGGTAACAGGATCCAAGGTGTAGTTGGTTTCATTTGACATGATAACGTTCTTGCCATTGAGCAAAGGCCAATCTGAAACGATGGGACCTCCATAAGGTCCATACTGATAACTATACAGATTTTCCTCAAGCGTTTTATAGTGATCACCATTACCCATATGTTTCGTTACGACACTCTCGTAATCCTGGTACAGGTTGACTGTCGCGGTAAACGTCTTTGTTGCCTTTGAATTGGCAGGACTTTTGTCCGTGATAGATACCGCTGATAGTTTGCGACTTGCAACATCAGCGCTCTGCATCGTGGCATCACATCCGGTAAAACTGAAAACACCCAAGAGAATTGTTGCAACTATAAGCAACTTCTTGATTCTTCCGATTCCCATACTAGTTCTCCCTTCAATTAATTATACATTGTAATAAATTACAGTCTAATTGTATGGATGTCAATTTATATTTTTCCAAGTGTAACTTGGGGTGTAAATTAGTGCGGTCATTGTCCTTGTATTTCCCGTATCTCACCGATTTAGGACTCTGATAAGGGGACCTCCATTGGGCAAAAGAAGGTGGTAGTCAGTACCAAAGGAAGAGTGAACTTCGGAACCTAGCCGGTGTATTTCTGGTAATTGAGACAGGGAAAATTGAAAGGCAGGGTTTTATACAAGATTAAGCGGATCTTTCCTTCGTTGTCCTTTGGATCAGGATAAGTAAGGCAGCCGAGATGAATAACATCAGGCTGCTTATCATCAGTGCATAGCCGAGGTTGTAGACCTCGGCTATTTTAGTAACTAGCCAAGGGAATATCATTCTTCCAATCGTTCCACCCAGGATGTATGAAAGGGAAATAAATGCTGTATTCTTAGGGTACCACGTAGCAGTTATCACGATATACATGGGGATAGAGGCACCTGCAAAAAACCCACATAATGCAATAAGGGCTAAAACAAGAATAATATTGGTAGTAAAAGGCAACGCTAACAGGGAAGCCCCGGCTAGGAACATCCCCCCTATTGATAGTGCAAAGGGGTTTACTCCCTTGTGCATGATCGGGCCCATGATCAAACGGGAAATGGCTATGCCAATCCAAAACACCGTGAGCGAGGTTGCTGTAATCGCAGGAGACTGCAGCAGTTCTGTCTCCACATAGACGGGAATCCACGTAGCACAGATGATTTGGCTTCCCATGTAGAGCATGAGGACAAACGTATAGGTGATGAATGCCTTGTCTTTCAATAAAGGGAGAATTGGTCCGGCTTGGACCTCAGAAGGAGCTTCTTTTACACTACCTTGCTTCTTTCTACTCGTTAGACGGAAGTGTTTTTCGGAAAATGCAAGGATGATGACAATCGCGACAAGCATACCAACCAGACCATATGCAAAGCGCCACAAGGAGCCTTTGAAGGGCAGGACCACAAAGCCTGTGACAATTGCACCAGCACTGTAGCAGAAATGTAAGAGAGGGATATACAGAGTGCGTTTTTCGTAATAATCACTTGCTAGGACAGCATTGGAGCCGCTATCGATAAGAAAAGCTGAAAACCCTATGACCATATACAATGCAAACAACAGAAAACTGCCGGTGGTTAGTGAGATTGCAATAAGGGCAAAGATCAGGAAGCCATACCCCATTCGAGTCACGGTAGTTTGACGCAAACGCTTCATGATAAACAAAGAGACTACTATTGCAGTCAGAGAGCCTATTTGCATGAAACTTACCAACGAACCCGATTGGGAGAGGCTAAGGCCGGTACCTGCCATGATATTGGTGACTAAGGGGCCAAGCATGTTGTTTGCTATCGCGAAAAAGAAGAAGCCAATAAATATAAATACTGGATGCATGGGTACGTACCTTTAATCTATCTAGATTGAACAAACTGTACCATCAAAAGCAACAGACTTCAACGTTTATCAGACAATAGGTTTTGATCTGTTTCTTTGGAACCACAAGGGTCATTTGCCTACGCAATCATGTTCTAGCTCCCTACAAAAACAACTCTTCTAGCCCAGCCCGATGGATATTTTCCTCTTCCTCCAAGCCCTTAGTAAATCTAAAAGACAGGTTAGGAAAGCTCTGATACATACCAAAGTCCAAATCAAAGGGTAAATCTGCTATTTTTCACCACTTCTACTTTTTCCTATGATAGTATGCAAAAAAGGGCATATAAGGCTGTATTCATGGAAACACAGGAAGAAAGACTCACACTGACCACTGATACCATCAGGGAACTCTGGTCCACCACATACAACACCAACGGCAAGCCCGACTGGTCTCACCTCTTTCCCTACTACCATCAGGATATTGTCTTCCAGGACACCATCCAGAAGGTAGTCGGCAAGGAGAGCTTCATGGCGCTCTGTCTCAGACTTGCAAAACGATGCAAGCAACTGGACATGCAGCTGTACTCCGTCGTCCGTGACGGAGACACAGCCTTTCTGCAATGGAAGATGACGATGATGTTCCGTAGATTTCCCAGCACCCCGATGTTCGGATGTACGTGCCTTACCATCAATAAGGAAGAACTCATCATCGAACAACGTGACTACTATGACCTCTGGGGTGACATCTATAACGGTATTCCTGGGTTCCGTAGGGTCTATCGGTCTTTCATGAGAAAATTCTTCGGATAAAAAGAGAGGGGTGTATGGGGTTCAAAGTTCCAGACGAGCTGCAGTTTATGGTCAATGGAAGAGCAAAGCAGAAGCGAACAGATATACGATCGGAAGGAAAACTCTGCATCATCACAGGCACCACCAGTGGAGTCGGCAAGGCTGCAGCCTTCCGCTTTGCCAAAGGTGGCGCTACCCTTGTGATGGTCTGCCGCAACGAGAGCAAGGCTGAGGCGGTACGAGACGAGATACATGCCTTGTACCCTGTTCGCATCGACATCATCATCGCTGACTTTTCTGACCTTGAAAGCGTACGCAAGGCCGCCAACAAGATCCTTGCCACCTACCCTACGATAGACATCCTCATCCACAATATCGGAACCTTTCTGAACAAGAAGCATTTTACAGAAACAGGGCTAGAGACTATCTTCTGTATAAACCACCTGAGCAGTTTCCTGTTGAACTCGCTGTTGCTTGACCGCATGAGAGAGTCCTCCCCTTCGCGCATCATCTATGTCAATTCGGAAGGCCATCGCTTCAGCCGCGTTGCCATCGATGACCTCTCTTGGAACAAACGCCATTATACCGGTCTAAAAAGTTATGGGGCTGCAAAGACAGCACAGCTACTCACCATCTGGGAGTTCGCCGATATGCTCAAAAGTAGTGGGGTAACCATCAACGCAATGCACCCCGGAGCGGTCACGAGCGATGTAGGCAAGGCCAATGGGAAACTGTACAACTGGTACACCGACCACATATTGAAATTCTTCCTCAAGGACCCCATACTATCTGCCGAAGCTCTCTACTTCCTTGCTTGTGATCCGAGTATGGAAGGCATAAGTGCCCTGTTTTTCAACCAGACCATCAGGGAAATACCGGCTAAGCATGCCATGGACAGGGAGTACGGGAAAAAGGTGTTCCACCTAAGCTCCCAACTTACCACCAAGGCCCTCGATCGCAACAAGGAGAATCTCAATGAAGTATGATGTCATAGTCGTTGGAGGAGGCATTGCCGGCTTGACCGCGGCCTCCTACTGTGCAAGAGAGAACCTCTCCGTATTGGTTTGTGAAAAACACGCTTCCTTAGGGGGAAATGCAAACTCCTTTGAACGCGGCGGCTTTGTCTTCGACCAGGGCATCCGTTCGATAGAAAACTCTGGCATCATATTTCCCATGTTCAGACAACTGGGCATCGAGATCGACTTTATCAAGAGCTCAGTCTCCTTGGGTGTGGCTGACCAGATGATCAAAGTCGATACGCCAGAAAGTCTTGACGACTACGCAAACCTCTTGGGAAAACAGTTCCCTGATAACGTACATGACATCGGTCTTATTAAAGAGGAGATCCGCAAGATAATGGGGTACATGGATGTCCTCTACGGGATCGACAATCCCCTCTTCCTCGATTCCTTCCATGACATCAAGTATCTCACCAAGACGCTACTGCCTTGGCTTTTCAAGTACCTACGATCCATGCCCAAGGTGGCCAAGCTCAATCAGCCAGTCCACGAGTACTTGAAGAAGTTCACTACCAACCAGGCACTCATAGACATCATCGCCCAGCACTTCTTCAAGAACACCCCGACCTTCTTCGCCCTGAGCTACTTCAGCCTCTATCTGGACTACAACTACCCCAAGGGAGGGACCAGGGCGATTCCCAGGGCAATGGAAGCCTTCTTTACCAAGCATGGGGGAGATGTGGTCCTGAACACCTCCATAGAGCATGTTGATGTTGCTAACAATACCATCACCGACCAGAGGGGCAATACCTACTCCTACAAACAGCTCATCTGGGCAGCAGATCTGAAGACACTCTATCGGGAGATTAGGTATGACAAGATCGCTGATATAAAAGTACAGAAGGACCTTCTCTACAAGCGTGATACTCTGGAGCAGTATCAGGGAGGGGACTCCATCTTCTCCCTCTACCTTGCCATAAACCTTCCAGTCTCCTACTTCAGCAAGATAGCGAGTGCCCACCTCTTCTACACCCCACAAAAGCCAGGGCTTTCGCAGATAGATGGTCATGCCCTGTCTCAAGTTCTCGCTAAAAACCCCAGTGAAGCAACAGAAGATGACAAGAAGGTAATCCTACAATGGCTCTCTGAATACTTTGCCTTCACCACCTATGAAATCTCCTGCCCTGTAATGCGTGATGCTAGCCTGGCTCCAAAAAATAAGACGGCTCTTCTGGTCAGTACCCTGCTTGACTATTGCCTAGCCAAATGGATCAAGGAAGCAGGTTGGTATGAGGATTTCAAGCGCTTTTCTGAAGAGGCGATGCTTGAAGTCCTTTCCTCCTCCCTCTATCCGGAGATGAAAAATAAGATACTCCAGAAGTTCTCCTCCACCCCCCTCACCCTTGAGCGGGTTACAGGAAACAGTGAAGGAGCTATCACAGGGTGGGCTTTTACCAAGAGACCGGTTCCAGTCATGCATGAGATGAAACATATCATCAAGAGCGTTGACACACCCATTAAGAACGTCTCCCAGGCTGGCCAGTGGGCTTTCAGCCCATCAGGACTGCCCATATCCGTCCTTACTGGAAAGCTTGCAGCGGACAAGGCGATCAAGGCATTCAAAAAAAAGAAGTAATCAAAGACAGGGTTCCGAGAAAAGAAGGAACTAGTCTTTGATCAAAACTAACAAAGCAGGGGTATTCCACCCACTCTAGTGAGAAGGAATACCTTTTCTTTCATGTATTTTTCTTTCTCTTACTTTCTTTGTTTCCTTAAGTTCGTGTAAAGCGCGACAACAAGAGGAACACCTGCTCGCCTATGAAGGCCAAAAGACTGATGACTATGGTGCCGCTCATCACAAGGGCAGAGTTACGCAGGGCAAGGCCACTGATGATAATTGTACCAAGGCCCCCTCCCCCAATGACTGCCGCGATGGCAGCGGTTCCTAGATTGAGAATAAAGCTGTGGCGAATGCCTGTGACTATCATGGGCCAGGCTTGGGGTAACTCAGCTATCCACAGCTGTTGGAATGCGGTCATCCCCATCCCCCTTGCAGAAGCCTTCACCTCAGGGGCAACACCTTGGAAGCCCACTACCGTATTGCCTAGGATAGGGAATAACGAATAGAGAAATAGGGCAAGCAAAGCTGGCTTCCATCCGAAACCCAACACAGGATAGGCAAGTATTATGACCGCTGCAGGAGGGAAAGTCTGGATGAAGGCATTTAGCCTCATGATCAGGATCTGAAAGTCCTCCCCACCCTTACGGGTGACCCCTATGCCAATGAGGACTCCTGCTAGTGTTGCCAAAAAGGTAGCAAGAAGGGTAAGTGCTATATGCTCGCCTGTCATTTCCAAGATGGTTTTTCTGGAATGGGTATACTGGCCTTCAGAGGGAAAAAGAAAGGAGAGTACCGCTGTCTGCACTTGAACCGAGACCATGAAGACCACGAGTAAGACAACCAAGAGAACAAGGGTCCAAATTCTTATGGTTAGAGTCTTGGCTTTACTGTCCTCAGCCTTGGCTGATCTGTTGGATTGTTTCAAATCGCACCTCCCCACACAGCCTTCCCTCTTCACATACAACAGCGGCTGAAGGGAGCCCCAGGTTGAGAATCTTGGATACGCACTCCTTCAGGGATGAATACTGCTGGACCGTGTTCGATCCATTGATGACCTCCCGCCTGAAGATCTTCTCTCCGACTCTGGAATAGCCGGCCAGTGGCTCCCCTTTGCCGTTTACCTGCCAATATGTGCGGTTCGAGCAGTCATTAAGGTACTGTTTAACGTTGTCGTCTGTTCCAGAGAGGGCCTCTTCCAAACACCGGTCTGCGGTAAAGAGCGTCAGACGCTGTAGCGACCTGTCGGGTCCCAGAAAGCGTTCTACAAACTCATCTGCAGGTGTGGCTAGGATTCGCTCTGGAGTCTCGGCCTGCACTATCTTGCCATCCTTCATGATGACCAGATAGTCAGCAAGCCTTATGGCCTCATCCAAGTCATGGGTGACAAAGACAACGGTCTTATGCAACTTGCGTTGGATACGGATAAACTCATCCTGCAGCTGCTCCCGGTTAAGCGGATCCACAGCACCAAAGGGCTCATCCATAAGCAGCATCGGGGGGTCTGCTCCCAAAGCACGGGCAAAGCCTATCCTCTGGGCCTCACCACCGGAAAGTTCATGCGGATACTTCTTGCTGTAGATCTCTGGCTCGAGGCGTACGAGTTTGAGTAGCTTTTCAACACGCTCAGGCCTTGATGCTTTTGGCCACCCCAAGAGACGTGGCACCAAGTCGACATTCTCCTCCACAGTCAGGTGCGGCATCAGGCCAACGGACTGGATGGCATAGCCCATGTTACGGCGTAGCTCGGTCTCAGACAGACCTTCTATTTCCGGATCCTCGTACCTGATGGTGCCCTTGTCATTTCTGACTAGGGCATTGAGACAGCGCAGTGTGGTTGACTTACCGCAACCGCTGGGTCCGATAAGAACAGTCACCCTATTGGCAGGGATTTGAAGGGACACATCTTGTAAGGCGGCAATCTTACCGTAGTGCACTCCAATGTGCTCAACGGTGAGAAAGGTGTGCGTATTAGTGAGGATTGGATGATTGTGCTTTGCTTGCATGGTTGTTGAATCTTTCTCTGTTTCTATTTTTTCTGGTGATTGCATCTTTATTGTTGCCTCTTTCTTCTGATCATCCATTTCCTACCGCCTTTGTACGCAAGGGTGATGGTGTCACCAGATAGATGAATATCTGGAAGACGCGGTCGCTAGCAACAGTGAGGGCTATGATGAGCAGCATGCCCAACAAGACCAGATCAACTGACGCCTGGCCAAGGCCTTCGAATATCAGAACCCCAAGGCCATCCCCCCCAATGAGCTTGGCAAGGGTTGCATTGCCGATGGTCTGGATCAGGGCAACACGGATGCCATGCAACACACCAGGGGCGGCCAGCGGGAGACGGACCATCTTCCAGACCTGGTAGGGGTTCATGCCCATACCCTTTGCAGCTTGGATGACCGAAGGTTCAATGCTGGAAAATGCTGTGAAGCTGTACCTGATGATGGGATAGAGGGCGTATGTGCTCAAGGCTATGATGGCAGGGGTATTGCCTATGCCCTTGATGCCCATCTCCCGCAAAAAGGGAAACGTCCGTGACAGTGTAGACAAGGGGGTTATCAATAGGCCCAACAGGGCAATACCGGGGATAGTCTGAAGGAGGTTGAGGAAGGGGAAGATGATCTTTTGTGCCCGCCTGCTTTGAAAGCTAGCCAAGGCAAGGGGCAGACCAATGACGATGCTGATACCCAAACTGATGAAGGTAAGGCGTATGTGCGCGAGCACCTCAGCCGTGATGCGCTTTCCCAAGTTCCTCCCTTCCAACACGATGCCAAGGCGGTCGTAGGAGCCTTGAGAGAAAACGAACAATACTGATCCTGCTACAAGGGCGATACCCAAAAGATCATAGAGTGTGAACTTGGGTTTCATCAGGAATATTACTATAACCGCCGTCAGATAGAGGTACATCCCAGAGGCTGGGCTGTACCGTGCCAAGGGTCCGAATGCATCACGTACGCTAGGGCCCACTATGCCAAGGACCATCAGGGGGAAGAACAGCCCAAGCATCCCTGCAAGAGTGAGAACCACTTCTGACAGCCAGCCTTTTCTGATGAAGGCATAGAGGGCTATCAAGAGCGGAGAGATGACCAGGAACAGGACACATAGGGGCCGCAATGAGGACAAGCCGCTTGTAAGAACCTCTGAGATCCTGTTTGCACGCCCTTGGTATAGGGGCAAGAAGAAACTTATCAGGAACAGCAGAGAGACCACCAGAGCAAGTTTCTGCTGGAATGTGAGTCGGGAAGCTTCTCTATTCACCATAACTCCTATATTGCATTTTCTATCAAGGGTGCAGGTTTGTCCGAAGGGAGGACAAGCCTGCTCTTCCACATAGCTCTAAAGATATCAGTAGAAGAGAGCATACGCAAGGAGAGAAATAAGTGAAATAAAGGATACCTGCAGGAGGCTTTCTATGGAAACAACAAACGGTTGTGAACTGAATAAATTCCATCCACAAAACAAATAACTCAAACAGAATCATGTAGGTTTTCTCATAACTTACAGTTTTTATAAGGGAAAAGGGTGTTATTTCGGCTTAAAAGGGATGAGTTATTCCTTTTGTTATGATATAGTCTAAGGTATATAGGTAATCCAACTACCTTATTACTTAGATATGTTCATAACAGGAGCGGCGTATGAGACCAAGAAAAACAGACCACAATGAGCAAGCCATCACTGCCTTCAAGCAGCAGAAGGTATTGACCTTCACTTCCCTTTGTCTGCTGCTGCAACTTTCTGAAGCCACCGTACGAAGACGTCTCAAAGAGTGGGGCGCTCTGAGCAGCTACAACCAAAGTGGGAAGTATTACACACTTCCCTCGATTCCTGCGTTCAACAAGCAGGGCCTGTGGAGACATGAAGGCGCCTTCTTCTCCAAGCATGGTACGATGAAGGACACCGTCGTGCATCTGGTACAGATAGCTGCAAGCGGGCTGTCCAACTCTGAGCTGGAGGAGATTCTCGGGACAAACCCCAACTCCTATCTTCCCCAATGCAAGGGACTTGAGGGAGTGAGGAGAGAAAAGCACAAACGGCAGGTAGTGTACTTTTCAGCCGATGAAGCGGTATACCAGGCCCAGAAGAGAAGAAGGTTTCCCCCGGAACCTTCGGCACTGAAACTGCCTTCGGATGCCCTGAGCATCATTATTCTGGTTGAGTTGATCAAACACCCGGACCTTCTACCGGAAGAACTCGCGCAGAAGCTAGGGAAGGCGGGGCACAAGACCGACGTGCACATGATCGAGAATCTTTTCAGTTGCCATGGTCTTAAAAAAAAACGGCATATGAACGGGTGAACGTTCTCAGAGGGATCCTTACCCGACTGACAGACAATCTGGCATCTGCAAGTCTGTTTCCCACCCTGCCCACCATTACCTTCCGACCTGAATCCCCTACCTGCCCACGGTGTGGAGCAAAAATGATGGTGCTCAAGACAACCACCAAACAGGTTGCGACCCTGGCTATCGGAGATTTCAGAGCCCGCGAAGCTACATATTCCTGCTCCCAGTGCGGACATGTTGTGGGTTCTGAAGAGTTGAAGCGACTGGTCCCGGTACGATGCAACATGGGCTATGATGTGATGGTTGCTGTGGGACGGGCATTTTTTCTGGATTCTGTTGACAACCAACAGATAGTAGCGAGTCTGGCAGAAAAACATATAACCATCAGCAAGAGTGAGGTCTCGTACCTGGCGAAGAAGTTCATCGTATATCTGTCATTGTTGCATAAGAAGGTACAGAAGGAGACGAGGGACTTCTTGTCGATACAAGGAGGATACATCCTGCACCTCGACGGTACCTGTGACGGTGACAGTCCACATCTGGTAAGTGTGCTTGACGGTATGACAGAAATCGTACTTGACAATACAAAGGTATCTACCGAGAACGCCGATGAGCTGATCCCGTTCCTTGCAGGTATCAAAACCGCTTACGGAGATCCTATGGCGGTGGTCAGTGACATGGGTAAAGGGATAGCACAGGCCGTAAGGGAAGTGTTTGCACAGGTCCCAACCTTCATCTGTCATTTTCATTTTCTCAAGGCAGCAGGGAAAAACCTTTTGGGGGAGGAGCATGACAGCATCAGGAAAAGACTGAAGGATTATGGAATCCAGGGTATCCTGAGAAAGAGGGTCCGCACCTTGCACGCTACTGTCGCCAGTTCCTCACCACATCTGATACAGACATACATCAGGATTTTCGAGACTGGAGAAGAGTTGGCCCCCGGCAATTATGAAGGATTGCCATCGCTTATTATCCATACACTGCTTGTATGGGTACTTGAGGGCAAGCATCAGGGACAAGGATGCGGATTTCCCTTTGACCAGCCCTATCTGAGCTTTTACCAGAGACTGGTAACTGCATACACACTGCTGGGTACGGTTGGATTCGCTTCTGTATGCAAGACTGCCAAGGAAAAAAAGCTCTGCACTACCATCCGCAGTGACCTAAAGCCGGTCATCAGGGATTCGGTACTCAAAAAGGCATCGGCCAGGATGCAAGAGAAAGTGGTGGTGTTCAGTCGTCTCAGAACTGCCATGAGAATAACGCTGCCGGAGAATAAGCGGGGTCTCAATGATATGGGAGAACCCTGCAGCATGAAAACGATCGAAAACGAGGTCAAGAAGTTTCATCTCCGGCTATCCAAGGATACGAACCGCATGAAGGAAAAAGCGTATCAAAGGCTGCTCGATTCAATCACTCAGTATTGGGACAAGCTTTTCTGTGATCCTATCACAATCGAGACACCTGCAGGGAAAATGCTCATCCAACCGCAGCGGACAAACAATTTGCTTGAGCAGTTTTTCCGTACATTTATGAGGAAATATCGAAAGAAAAACGGTTTCCAGGCGGTGACCAGAGTACTAAAGGCAATGCTTGAAGACACTCCTCTGGTCATGAATCTACGGAACAAAGACTATATGGATATACTGCTTGATGGCAGACAAACCCTGGGGGAGCGGTTCGCCGATATTGATGCGGAAACCGTTCGTTCACACCTGAATACAATAAGCACTACTACATATCCGGTTTCTCATAAACTGAAGAAACTAATCAATGCTCCTACGTTTATTGAGTCTCTCACGATATTTATAGATGGAAAAGCTTCATAAGTAGCTGAGCCCGTAAAGTTCGACTTTTTCACCTTCATCTCAGCTTCCAGGTTGAAATCCAACCGTTTGTTGTTCCCATAGGAGGCTTTTGTTGCATAGGTCTTGTTAACCTTGGGATTATCACATCATAAATTCATTGCTATAAAAGACGTTACTCCTAATATCAGACATTGAGAATGTATACAAAAACCTCTTGCTGAGCTGATGTATTTATTGCTAAAAGAGCGTATCTCCTAGCACTCGCCTTGCCTTTAGCCCAAAGTCATTATATATTTTAGACAGTTATATTTTCCAGTCACATGTTCAGAGGAGATAATTCATGAAGAACTACGACGTCATTATCATTGGTACGGGACAGGCAACAGGTACGATATTGCCTAAACTGTTGGAACTGAAAAAAACGGTTGCCATAGTAGAGGGCGACCGAACAGGAGGCAGTTGCGTAAACTGGGGATGTACCCCAACCAAAGCCCTGGTTGCAAGTGCACGAGCGGCACACATGGTACGCCGCTCCCCAGATTTCGGCATACAGGTCTCTGATTTCACCGTTGACTTTCCTTCTGTGATGGATCGGATGAACCTTATCCGCAACTCCGCATCCGAAGGCTTTACCTCCTGGCTAGAAGAGACAACTGATTATTACCGCACCTTTGCCAAGTTTGTCGATGCACATACCATCAAAGTGGGCGATGAGACTATCAGGGGAGAAGAGATCATCATCCATACGGGCTCTAGGGCTAGGATGCTCGACATTCCTGGCATGGACAAGGTTCCTTGGCTTGACAACAAGCGCCTGCTTGGCCTTACTGAGCTACCCTCCCACCTGCTTATCATAGGAGGCTCCTACATTGGCATCGAATTTGCCCAAATCTTCAGGAGGTTCGGCTCGAGCGTCACCATCATCGAGCATGACTACTCCCTCATCTCCCATGAAGACCCTGATGTGAGCAAACGCGCAAAAGCCATCTTGGAGAGTGAGGGCATACACGTTGTCCTGGGTTCTTCCGCCACCAAGGTTGAAGAAAAACCAGATGGAACTATACAGCTCACCTACTTCCAAGGAAAAAATGAGAAGCAGGTCAGTGGAAGCCACCTGTTGGTTGGTGTGGGCAGAATGCCCAACAGCGACAACCTGGACCTGGAAAAAGCAGGGGTAGAGACCGATGAGAAAGGTTATATCAACGTCGAGGATCAAGGCAGGACCAACGTCCCCCACATCTTTGCACTGGGGGATGTGAATGGAAAGGGCTCTTTTACCCATACGTCGGTACATGATGGGCAGGTATACCTATCTGTCCTTGCCGGGAGACAGCATAAGATTTCCGATAGGATACCCATTTACTGCCTCTATATGGACCCACCCCTTGCTCGAGTTGGATTTTCAGAGCACGAGGCAAGGGAACAGGGAATACCCTTTCTTGTTGCCAAGATGCAGATGAGTGCCATCAGTCGCGCCAAAGAGAAAGGCGAGACAAAAGGCTTCATCAAGATTCTGGTCAGCAAAGAGGATGATACCATCCTCGGAGCCTCTGTCTTTGGTGTTGGAGGAGATGAGATCATTGGAATGTTTGCCTTGGCAATGGAGGCCAAGCTCTCTTACAAGCACTTCCAAAATACGGTCCTACCCCACCCGACGGTCGCAGAGTTGATCCCGTTCATGTTCAGCAACCTATCCGAAGGGAAGGATGCATAACCATAGTGTATAATTCAACGTGCTATCAGAAAATCTGATAGTTTACCCCATTGTACGGAGGTACATATGAAAAAAATATTGACCAAGGGATTTACCCTTATAGCCATTCTCGCATTTCTCGCTATCCCCCTGTTCGCTGGAGGGAGCTCTGAAAAAGACGGCAAGACAGAGATCACCGTCGGTTCCAAGATAGACACCGAAGGCGCCTTGCTTGGAAGCATGATAGTCCTACTCCTGGAAAATGGAGGCTTCAAGGTCGTAGACAAGACAGGGACAGGAACCTCCCCTATCGTTCGTTCTGCAATCCTAGCTGGTGAGATAGACATCTATCCTGAATATACAGGAAGCGGATACTACTTCTTCCCGGACCAAACTGACATTGAGTTGTGGAAAGATCTGCAGAAGGGATACAAAAAGGTAGCCGAACTCGATCTTGCAGCGAACAATATCGTGTGGCTGGAACCCTCTCCTGCCAACAACACCTGGGCCATATCGATACGAAGCGACCTTGCCAAAGCTCAATCGCTCTCAACGCTGGAAGATCTGGCTGTCTATATCAACAAGGGTGGGGCTTTCAAGCTTGCAGCCAGTGAGGAGTTCGTCTCTGACGAACCTGCCCTTCCTAGCTTTGAGAAAGGATATGGTTTCAAGCTAAGCAATGAACAGCTGTTGGTCTTTGCAGGAGGGAACACCACCCTCACCGAGCAGGCAGCCGCCTCAGGTCAGGAAGGGGTGAATGCCGCCATGGCCTATGGCACTGACGGACAACTCGCAGCACTTGGGCTGAAGGTCCTTACCGATACCAAGCAGATACAGCCGGTCTATGCTCCCTCTCCCAATATCAGAGGAGAGGTCCTGAAAAAGAATCCTGAGATCAGGACTATCCTGGACCCAGCCTTCAAGAGCCTGGATCTTGAGACGTTGCAGACCTTGAACAGCCGTATTGCAGTTGAGGGACAGTCTGCAAGAAATGTTGCCAAGGCTTATTTGGAAGAGAAGGGTTTCCTGTAATGCACTGGTAGAACAGAGAATCATGTCAATGCAAAGAAATTGAAGATTCTGTGTTGCACAAGAAAATGTAATTGTAGTGGTAGTGAACTGCCGGATAGAGGGAAGCCTCTTTCCGGCTGTTCTTTTTTCTATGCACCATCTCTTTTTTTTAGGTACCACTGATCTCACTTTCAGCAGTAATAATTGTCTGAATTTTAAACAGATATTCTCTTTGAACCTTTTTTATCAGAGAACATAGCTATTCAAACCTGTCGGCTATAACCGTATGGGGGATGCCTATTCGATACCCACCATCAGCCACTTTTTTACATTGCTCTTTACTCCCTACCCTCCTACACTAGAAGGAGCATCAAGGGGGAGGCTTACATATATGGACAGTGCACATGTTGATCTACAATTGGCCAGACTGGAAGCGTTGCAGGGTACAGATCCCGCCATCTTCAGCTTGGCTGTCCATGCCTTCATAGAAGGGGCCCTGCGTCATCGCTATGACCTGGCTACAATGGAAGGGGGATTCAACGAACTTGTCTCTATGTTTCTCGTTGAGTGCAAAGAAAACGACCCTGGCTATATCCCAGAGTATCCTATCCTCAAAGAGCTGAAACACACCCATATGGAGACCAATGAGGTGCGACACCGGTTTGCACAAGCTGAAGTTTCCAGTGCACAGGTGGCGACCCTTGAACTTGAGTGCTTTTGCAAACTGGCAGAACTTGGAGGAGAAGAGAGGCTCGCCACCATACGGACCTATCTCTCCAGCTGGGATCAACGCGTCTCTTTAGGTTCCTTAGCTATTGAATATGAGAGGATGCAGCATCTCTATAGCTACGAAAAAGAGCACAACGTCCAACTTGCACTGCAAGTCACTACCCTCACCTCTGAAAAACAAAAGCTATGGGAACTGAACACCCAACTTCGGAACAATGATATTGAACTTGCCAAACTGGAACAGTCCAATGCATCGCACACCAAACGGATCGATCATCTGCGCAAGGAACGTTTTGAAACACAGGAAAAGATTAAAGGCCTACAGCAGAAAATCCAAGGCCTGAAGAAAGCCCAGGAGTATATGGATGCCATGAGACGCATGACCGTATTCACCAGAACGCGCGGCTCCTATGAAAAGCTCATGCTGCGCCTTACCAGCGAACAGGCTTCAGTATTGGATCAGATACATCTTGACGGAGACTTCCTCATCAAGGGAAGTGCAGGTACCGGCAAATCCTTGGTCTTGATAAAAGCTATGGAAAAGGCCTTGAAATGCGATCCAAATACAACCATTATGCCCAAGGTCGCACTTCTTACCTTCACCAACACCTTGGTGAAGTTCAACCGTTATATGGTTTCCATGCTTTCCGAACAGGCTGAAAGGCCTCTTATAGCAACTGTCGATGCCTTCCTGCTCGAACGGCTGCAGACATTTTATCCATCGGCCCTGCCCAGCATTGATATCCTATTGGAGCTCTGTACAAGCCATGCCTATGAAGGGATGAGCCCTGATGACCTTGCTAAGGAAATAGACTGCTTCCTGTTGAAGCAGGATATCTCCTACACCGAATACGTCACCGACCTCATCCCCAGAAAGGGGATGAAAAAGCCCCTGAAGAGGGCCCAAAGGGAAAGGCTCTGGCTTGTTCGTGATGCCGTTGCACAGGAGATGGAAAGAGAGCAAGTGTTCTGCTTCTCCTACATCCCTATTCTCTTGCAGAACATCATCAAGGAACATGGAGATGATGCAAGTGTATTGTTTGACCAGCTTTTCATCGATGAGGCACAAGATCTTGGCACTGCTACCTTGCGGGTATTGAAACTGCTCAGCCGGGGGTGTGTGGTCCTCTGTGGTGATGACAAGCAGTCCATCTACCAGGTTGGATCCTCTTTTGCCCGCTCTGGCCTCGATGTGGTTGGCAGGTCGAAGCTGCTCAAGACAAACTTCCGCAACTCAGTGCAGATACACAGCTTTGCACAGGCTTTCAAGGAAAAACAATCAGAAGAGTCAGGCAAGAGCCAAGCCCTTGCCTTCCGTGATGGCCCCATGCCTGAACTGTTCAGATTCACCAACAAGAAAGAGCATATGAGACTACTCTCTGAGAGGGTCACCTTCTTCAGTTCGTTGTTAGAGTATGAGCCACAGAACATCTGCATCCTGACCCCATCAAAGCAGGACTTCCCCCTTATCAGGAGCACGTTGGAGAAGGCAGGGCATGTCGTGTCGGAGGTATTGGACAAGGCTTTCTCCTTTGAAGAAAGCGGCGCCATCAGGATGAGCACGCTGCACTCGGCAAAGGGGTTGGACTTCCCTGTAGTCTTGCTCTGCCTAGGAGGCGAGCCCAAGGCCCAGAGCCAGTATGACGCAAAGGCCAACGAACAGCTTTTGAGGAACCTGATCTATGTCTCCATCACACGCTCCCTGGACCATCTGAACCTGTTCATCCCTGAAGGGACAACAAAACAGGCATACCTCGATCTGATCGACTGCTTTGCCGAGATACAATGAGCTTTGGGTTGTTCAGAGAGAGGTCCACCCTCCATCGACCAACAAGAGCGTTCCTGTGACCATGTCAGCGCCATCACTGGAGAGATAGAGCACACTTGATGCAACATCCTCAATGATGGCTACCCTGCCCCTTGGTATCTTCGAGAGTACGTTTGCAAGGAATGCAGGATTGTCCAGCCGCTCTGCAGTGCCTGGGGTGCGGATAAAGGTAGGGCCAACTGCGTTGACGGTGACGCCCCTTCCTGACCACTCCACTGCAAGGGTCTTGGTAAGCATATTAAGCCCACCCTTGGAGGCACAGTAGACAGCCTCTTGGGGTATGGCAACAACAGAGGCCTGGCTACTGATGTTGATGATCCTTCCCCGCTCGAGCATCTTTATGCCTACCGACTGACAACAGAAGAAAGTCCCCTTGAGATTCAGGTCCATCATCCAGTCCCAGTCCTGTTCGGTAATCTTTTCTGCAGGAATGGGATTTCCCATGCCTGCGTTGTTCACCAGGATATCAATACTTCCCATCTTCTGTTCCACTTCTTCTACACAGGCTTTGATGGAGGAGACAGACCTGAGGTCTAGCTCAAAGCTCTCACAGACCCCACCAACAGATCTGATCTCTTTGGCAAGGCTCTCCAACTGGGAAACATCACGTGATGCAACAGCTACCTTTGCACCTTCTTGTGCAAAGATCTTAGCAAGCCCAAGGCCAAGGCCTTTGCTGGCTCCGGTTATTAGGGCTACTTTCCCCTGTAAATCTGATCCAAACTTCTTGTACTTGCGAGCCTCCTGTCGTAGGTCTACCCTACGACAGGACTCTCGTGTGGTCAAGTTTCAGACCCTATAGAGGGCTTTCAATAGTTTGTCAAGAAATCGGTCTCTTGATTTGACAAAGAACAATTGACATTGCACCAAGAATGGGCCCATAGTCGACAGAACAGAAACCAAGTAAAAGCTAAGGATTTAGAGCATGAACACTCGAACACAAAGCATCTATCGTAAGGGACTGAAGATTCGTCCCTTTATCTTCACCATACTCTTCACTGGACTCGCTTACGGGTTCTACCATGGGGTTCAGGATAACTATCTAGCAGAGATAGTACAGATCACCAAGTTTGAACGGGGTATCGTGGAATTCTTCAGGGAACTGCCGGGGTTGTTGCTCATATTCATCCTGGCTGCAATGTACCGTTTTAGTGAAACCAAGGTATTCAAGATTGGAACCGCCATCATGCTTGCGGGAGTGGTCGGCATATTGTTACTGGGCTCCTCCAAGGTCATGGTAATCCTCAGCATGTTCATCTTCAGCTCAGGCGAGCATATCGTCTTGTCAATGAAACACTCCCTAGCCTTGACTCTAGCCAAGAAGGGCAAGGGAGGAGCCTCACTGGGCATCGTCTCCAGCATCAACCACGGGGGTAAAATCCTGGGGTTTCTGACTGTCACAGGTCTATTTCTGCTCTTTGCCAGAATAGGAATCCCCAAAGGTGCAATAACCGGCTTCAGGATCGTATTCATCATAGCAGCAGTACTGCTTGTGCTCTCCACCCTCATTGCCCTTACCATGAAAGACCAGGGCAACAATGTGCGTAGAAGCAGGATATACTTCAATAAGAAGTTCTCGAAGTACTATATGTTGGAAGTATTCTACGGTGCAAGGAAACAGATCTTCTTCACCTTTGGCCCCTATGTTCTCATCCTTTTCTATGGCGCAGACACATCTGTCATGGCTTTTCTTCTGGCCATTTGTGCGGCTTTTGGTATAGTACTCTCCCCTCTTATAGGACGTCTCATTGACCGCCTTGGATACAAGACCATCATGATAGGCGACACCCTCATCCTCATAGTAGTATGCTTCTTCTATGGCTTTGCCCATCGCATATTTCCGATGCACATCGCCTTCATTGTTGTTTGTATCAACTATGTGCTTGACTCGGTCATTTCGCTGGCGAGCATGGCATCAAATGTCTATGTGCAGGACCTCTCCTCGACCCCAGAGGAAATGACAGCAACCATTACCACAGGAATCTCTGTCAACCACCTTATCAGCGTCATCATCGCCCTTGTTGGTGGGCTCATTTGGGAAAAGCTGGGCATAGAGGTTCTGTTCACCATGTCAGCCTTACTTGGATTAGCAAACTCCTTGTATGCGATGACCATTAAGAAGCCAGAAAACCCAATGATGGATTACTCCCAACCGTCAGTTGAGTAGGTGGGCAAGGAGAAGCCCCAGAGAAAAACAGATGCTGAAAACAAGATAGACCCGTGCGATGGAGCCCATATTGCCCTGCTTGGTCTGGTTGGAGAAACCTCGGCGTACCATCGCCCTGAATTCCCATGCTCCGAACAGGAAAAAAGGAACAAGGGCGATGAGTAGGATCAAGGGATAGATCCCTAGGACAAAGAGCAGTAGTGACAATGCTATGACTAACAGGGCTTCAAGGGCCAACAAGAAGGTAGTTCCCCACGTACCCAGTATGATAGTGAGGGTCTTTCTTCCAGCTTTGGCATCGCTGATGCGGTCACAGCTGTTGTTCACTGTTAGGATCATTCCCACCAATACAAGGGCTGGCAGCGAGGCAAGCAGCGCCTCTATCGTAACGGTTCCCGTCTGGACAAAGAAAGAGATGAGAAACAGCGTAGTACCTAGGAAAAATCCGGCAAACAGCTCCCCAAAGGGAGTGCGGGAGATGGGGTATGGACCTCCGGTGTAGGCAAAGCCTACCAACATGCAGATACCTCCGACCACCAGGAGTTTCCAGCTGGTCAGATAGGCCAAGATAAGGCCTAAAACCCCAGCTGAGGCAAAAAGCAGCAGGCTGACCAAAAGGGCAAGCAAGGGACTCACTCCCTGATAGACGAGCACCTTGTCGTCCTCACAGTTGGTCTCTTGCCTGTCGGTGCCGTTGCGGTAGTCGAAATAGGTGTTGAAGCCGGTAGTCCCCATATCGACAAACAGGGTGGCAAAAGCCATAAGCAGCCCTATGCCAAGACTGAGTCTTCCCTCAGTGTAAAGGGCGAACAGGGTGCCTGAAACAAAGGTGCCCATGCTGATAATCTTGGTGCGAATCTCTACGATCCGTAAGAATTGGGTAAAATTCATACCAAAGTGTAGCATTATCATGGGTTACATATCCAGAACAGAGCCAAAAATTCAGAGGAAATATGAATAAACGAAAAAGAGAGCAACCCTTACCCAAAGGATTGCTCTCTTCTTCGTTATTCCTACCCTACCAGTTTTTCATTCCCTGGTAGTGCTACTTTGACAGTGTCATTGAAGATGCTATGGCATCGGCCATAGCCTCCAATTCCCCTACCTGCTCTTCCTTGAGGCTCGACCTGATATCCATCGAGGCAAGGATCTCACAGTCCTTCCAGGATGATACCATCTCCTCCATGCCCTTCTTTGCCGCACTGGCCCAGCTGTGGTTCCCTATGATGGCCACCTTCCTATTTTTCAGGCCAAGGGCGGACAGGTCCTCCAGAAGATTCGACATACCTGAGTAAAGATGCATGTTGTAGGTGGGCGAGGCAACTACCAGATGGCTGTTCTCCCAGACTTCACCGACTATATCAGAGAGATGAGTCCGAGAGACATCAAACATCCTGATATCCTTGATTTCACGAGAGGAGAGCAGCAGCGCAAGCTTATTGACTGCACTTTCTGTATTGCCATACATCGAGGCGTAGGCTATGACCACCCCCTCCCTCTCTGGGGTATAGGTGGACCATAAATTGTACTTGTCAAAGATAAACTGGATATTCTCCCTCCAGATGGGCCCGTGCAAGGGGCATATCATGGAGATGGATGCAACAGGTAGCTTGGCAAACGCTGCCTGTACTTGGGAACCGAACTTACCGATGATATTGGCGTAATACCGTCTTGTCTCAGAGAGGAAATGCCTGTCATACTCCATCTGATCGACAAAGATATTCCCACTCAAGGCTCCGAAGGTACCGAAGGCATCAGCGGAGAAGAGTATCTTCTTGGTCCTCTCAAAGGTAAGCATCACCTCAGGCCAATGCACCATGGGGGCAAAGAAGAACTCAAGGGAATGTTCGCCAAGGTCAAGGACATCACCTTCCTTCACCAGGTATTGGTTCTTTTCGATGTCCAGGTTGTAGAACTGGGAGAAGAGTTGGAAGGTCTTCTTGTTCCCTACAACCTGCACTTCAGGATAGAGCCGTACCAGGGCCTCGATGTTGGCGCAGTGGTCAGGTTCCATGTGGTTAATCACAAGATAGTCCAAAGCCCTTCCATCGAGGGCATGGGTGACATTCTCTAGGAACTGCCCTGTTACTGAGAAGTCCACAGTATCAAGCAAGGCTGTCTTTGTATCCAGAAAGAGATAGGAGTTGTAGGAGACTCCCTGTGGGATGGGAAAGAGATTCTCAAACCGCTCAAGGCGCCTGTCATTGGCTCCTACCCAATAGAGTGATGGTTGAATTTCAAAAATGGTGTGCACAATAGTACCTCCATACTAATTCATTGTATGTAACTTTATATATCGTAGTATACTAAACACCCATCAGTCTGAAAAGGGTTGTGCACTATTATATTTTGTTAATCAGAGGTCTTGCCTCTTGGATAAGAAGCTCAATGAATGGCTCGGGTTCCGTGAATACTCCATTGTGACCTGAATTTTCCAACCACAGCATCTGCTTGCTTGGGGCGGAAACCTTTTGGAACCATCGTTCGCTGATGGACGCCACGCACGTCATATCAGACCTTCCATTGATGAGGAACAAGGGACACCCGAGACTTGTGACCTCCTCTTCCATATCACGAAACGCCAACTGGGGATAGACAACTTTTACCCCTCTCAACAAACCTCTCACCAAGTTTATCTTTGAGCGAAAGTTGTGTTCAGAAGCAAGGAACATCTTCATAGAGTCGAAGCCTTTGTCGGCTGGGGCTGACGGACTGTAGTGGTACAGCCGTTTGAGCACCTGGTAATAGGCATCGCCATCACCAACGGTAGAACCATCCTTGTCCAGCTTTGTATAAGGTGGCGGCCCCATCTTCTCCATCAGCTTTACGGTTTTCTCATCGCCTTCAACCTTTGCACCATCAAGGATCATACGCCACCCTATGGTGTCATTCTCTATCGAGTTGATATGCTGTGCTGCCCCAATATAGGCATGGTAGAGATCAGGCCTCTGCTGTGCTGCCAGAAGGCCAATTATAGAACCCCAAGAGTGGCCGACAAGGAAGATTTTCTCCTGTCCAAACCGCTTTGCAAGCATTTCTGAGAGGACGATCACATCGCTGACGTACTGTTCTACAGTTAGGGTATCCTTGTCTGTTCGATAACTGCCTGCAGTCCCCCTCTGGTCCCA
>Ga0209414_1000197_pt1 | contig 27798 bp, 25 predicted proteins | sample LakVidmifraction_4_FD_181154 | JGI IMG/M metagenome (GOLD analysis project Ga0209414, IMG submission 181154) | Hypersaline microbial communities from Lake Vida, Antarctica - Brine Hole Two &gt;0.2 micron (SPAdes) (version 2) | ecosystem: Environmental > Aquatic > Non-marine Saline and Alkaline >...
ATGAATATAAATTAAAGAATTCTCAAAAACAAAGGATTGCAAAGACCATGGCCTTATCTGAAACTGTATTTATAAATTTAGTGACAGAAGATTTATTTGAAGTGTCATTTTTCACGCCGAATAAAGAAGTTGATTTATGTGGTCATGGGACGATTGCAGCCTTTCAATTATTATTAGACGAAGGTGTTATTAAAAAGGGGGTTTATAAACAAAAGACTAAAGCCGGAATTTTAGAATTAATTGTAACAAAAGATCATGAGATACTCATGGAACAAACCCGACCAAAGTTTTTAGATATTATTGACACGCCAGAAGACATTGCAGATTCTTTAGGTATTTCAGTAAAGGCTATGGTTGAAAATTCACCTATACAAATTGTTTCCACAGGTCTTAAAGATTTAATAATCGGCGTAAAGAGCAAAACTATTTTAGATGGATTAAAACCGAATGACTTAAAAATCTATAAGATTTCTGAGAAATATGATGTTACAGGGTACCATGTGTTTTCTATAGAAAAAGGTAGTAAGGTACAAGCTAATTGTAGAAACTTTGCCCCTTACTATGGCATAAATGAGGAGGGTGCAACAGGAACGGCTTCAGGTGCCCTTGCCTCTTATTTGTACCATTATGATCAATTAGATTTAAATCACTTAGATTCAATTGTATTTCATCAAGGGGAAAAAATGGGGGTCCCTTCAGCCATTCAAGTCAAGCTAAAGGTTAATGATAAAGGTATTCAAAAAGTATATGTTGGTGGAAATGCATTGTTAACAGGGACTAAAAAGATTCAACTGTAATTTTTTTAATAAAAAACACCTATGGCTATTTGAAAATAACCATAGGTATAATTTTTTTTAAAGCAAAGCTTCTATTGCATCGGCATAGATTTTACTAGCCAAAATTAAATCGTCAATGTATATATGTTCATTGGCTTGGTGTGCTGTTTCTTTTCGATGCTTTAAAAGCGGACCAAAGGCAACTGCGTTTGGCATGCTTCTGGCATATGTTCCCCCACCAATGGTTAGTGGTTCAGAAGAATCGCCTGTGTGTTTTTTGTATACGGCCATTAAAGATTGTATTAAGTGATGATCCTTTTCAAAATAAATTGGTTTCATATGATCTTTTGCTTCAACAGTGATATAATTTTTATCATTATATAGAGTTGTATTTAAAACGTCTTGGATACCACTATAGACATCCTCGGATGTGTAAGTGATTGGATACCTCACATTAACACCTAAACTGATATGTTCTTGATCACAATTAATCGTACCAACATTAAAGGTTAATGGACCAGATAACTCATCTGATAAATGACAACCGATATTTTCTCCATTGACTTCTGTGTTGATATGTTTTTCATAAAATCTAATAAAATTTGATAAGTCTCCAATTTTCAAATCCAATAAGTTTAACAGACTTAACAAATGAGCAATGGCATTGACACCAGTTTCAGGCTTTGCACCATGAGAGGATATACCATGCACTTTAATTGTGACATGATCATTATCTTTTTCATAGTCAATTTTAATATCCTTTTCATCTTGGTAGGCATCTAAAATATGTTTAAATGCTTTATTTTCGATTAAAGTTGCTTCGGCGTAATCTGGGACCATATTTGGCCGATTTCCACCTTTAATGGATAAAATTTCTATACCACCATCATCTAAAGCTTCTTTAAAAGTTGCATTCATATTGAAAACGAGTATTCCTTTTTCTCCATGAATCACTGGAAAATCTGCATCAGGTGTGAAAGCTAGACTAGGAATTTCTTCGTGTTCTAAATAATAATTAATGCTTTTCCAATGGGTTTCCTCATTTAAACCAAAAATTATTCGAATGCGTTTCTTTAATAAAATCTTACTATCAAGGACAGCTTTCATGGCATAAATTGCTGCCATAGCCGGACCTTTATCATCAATTGTTCCCCGACCGTACATTTTACCGTCTTCAATAATGGCATCATAAGGTGGGTGTTTCCAAGTGGATAAGTCACCTTCAGGTACAACATCTAAATGGGCAAGAATACCAATTAATTCTTCACCACTGCCGATTTCTGCATACCCAACATGGTTATTAAGATTTTTTGTTTTAAAACCTAAAGAGTTACATAAATCTAATGTAAACTCAAGAGACGCTTGAACCCCTTTACCAAAGGGCATGTTTTCAAAGGCTTCTTTTTCAGTGCTTTTAATACGTATAAGTTTTTGAGTGTTTTCGATAAGTTCCTTTTGTAATGTTTCTACTTTTTCACTAAGTTTCATAAATTACTCCTTTTTACTTAGTATATCATAAAAGAAAATAAGAAAAAGGCGGAAGAATGTTAATATTTTAATAAAGAAAAATAATGACAAATAAGGTATAATAAACAAAAGAGGTGATGAAAATGAAAATTAAAGGTCTAATTGTCGCGGCTGGTTTTTCGTCAAGGGCTTTAGGCTATAAAATGCTTTATAAAATTGAAGGAAAAACTTTAATCGAGCAGGCCATTAATACAATTCAACCTTTTTGTCATGAAGTGATCGTTGTCCTTGGCCATAATCATGAGTTACTTGAAAAGGTTTTAAAGGATTATAAAAATGTAACACTACTTTATAATGAAAAATATGAAGAAGGAATGTTTAGTTCAATAAAATTGGGTATAAATAATATAGTATGTGATCGGTTAATTTTTATGCCGGGAGACTATGGACATGTAAAAAAAAGAACAGTGAAAAAATTGCTTGAGACCACTGGTGAAGTGATTGTACCAAGCTATGATTATCATGGTGGGCATCCTATTGTTATAAAAGGGACTTTACTTAAGGAAATTTCAGAAAATTATGAATACAATTCTTTGAAAGACTTCGTTAAAAGTAAAGAGATCAGTTATACTAACGTTAAAGATCCGGGTGTATTAATGGATATTGATACTTTTGAAGACTATTTGAATGTATTGGAGTGTATAAAAAATGAAAATTGATGAAAGAACTTTAAGAGTGGATGCAGTTAAAAAAATGCGTGGTGAGAACAAATTTTTAGAGGATTTACACTTTGACGATCTATATTATGCTAGAACATTAAGAAGCGAAATTAGTCGAGGCTATATAAAAAACATTGTATATCCTGAAATGCCAGAGGATTACTATATAGTTGATCATAGAGATATTGCAAGAAATGAAGTCGCAATGATTGATTATGATATGCCTGTTTTTGCAAAGGATGAAGTGAATTATATTGGGGAGCCTATTGCTTTTATTGTAGGAACGAATAAAGATAAAATAATTGAAATTATGGAAAAAATAGAAGTTGAATATGAGGAGCTACCCGGTATTTATTCAATTGAAGAATCCAAGGCCAATCAAGTACAAATTTTAAAGAATGATGACAATATTTTTGTTAAACATCATTTCTCAAGGGGAAACATTGGTGCCTTAGAGGACTGCAGAATTTTTGAAGGATACTATGAGACAACATACCAAGAACAACTTTATATGGAAAAGCAAGGGGTTGTAGGAGCCTATGATGGTGAGGAGTTAAGAGTTTATGGTTCAATACAATGTCCTTATTATGTTAAAAATGCTTTGATCCATGCGACAAAGTTACCGGAAGATCAGATACGCGTTATTCAAAGTGATACAGGTGGTGCCTTTGGTGGAAAGGAAGAGTATCCTTCATTGCTCGCCTGTCAAATTGCAGCGGCGACTTTAAAGATTAAAAAACCCGTACGTTTAATTTTTGATCGACGGGAAGATATTATGTACACAACAAAACGACACCCGTCTCAAGTGACCATTAAAAGCTACGTAAAAGAGGAAAGAATAGTAGGTATGGTGATTGATGTGTCTTTAGATGCTGGGCCTTATATTGGCTTGTCAGATGTTGTTCTGCAACGGGCATTGTTTACATTGACTGGGGCGTATCTTATTGAAAACATTGATGTAAGGGGTTCAGTTATGGCCACAAATAATGTTTTTACTGGTGCCTTTAGAGGTTTTGGTGCCCCCCAGTCAATGTTTGCATTAGAGCAGCACATCAATCAAATCGCAACAGCTTTAAAAATTGATCCCTTTAAGTTGAAGCAAAATCATTTTGTTAAACAAGGGGATAAAACCGTAACGAATGGTGTGTATGTTGAAAGAATAAAATTAAATGAGCTTGCAAATAAATTAGAAAAATTATCAAATTATAAGAAAAAATTGAAAGCAAAAGAAAAAAATGATGAAAAATACTATTATGGTATTGGTGTATCTTTTGTTCCCCACGGGGGTGGTTTTACCGGTGATGGGGAAGCAGCGCATATTAAAGCAAAGGTTAAATTAAGAAAAAATCCAGAGGATACAGTTGATCTTTTAGTTTCTAACGTAGAAATGGGACAAGGCGCAAAAACAGCTTTATCAAAGATTGTTGCCTCAGCTATTGGATTGGATATTAAAGATGTTCACTATGAAAACCCGGACACTAAATTTGTGCCAGATTCAGGACCAACTGTTGCTTCAAGAACAACAATGGTTGTTGGTCAGTTGTTGTATAAAGCAGCTTTAAAAGTTAAAGAACGCTTTAATGAAGAGTGTTTTATCATTGAAGAAAACTTTCAGGCACCTGATTATTTAGCATGGGATCAAGACACTTTACAAGGCAATGCCTATATGTCCTATTCTTGGTCTGGGGTGGTAGCTGAAGTATTAGTTGATAAAATAACATATGATGTAACGGTTAAAAAATTATATGGTGTTTACGATATTGGTAATCCTATTGATATTAAATTAGTCGAAGGACAAATACATGGTGGAATGATTCAAGGGATGGGTCTTGGCATGATGGAAAATATGACTTCGAAGGCAGGTAAAATACAACAAAATAATTTTGAAGCCTATTCTGTTCCAACGTCTAAGGATATACCGGAAATGGCCTTTGATTTAGTTATTAATAAATATGATGACGGCCCCTATGGTGCGAAGGGTTTAGGAGAGTTATCATTAATTGGTGTACCACCAGCCATTGCAAGTGCCATTGAAGATGCAATTGGCACAAAAATATTTAAAATACCTGTGACACCAGAGTACATTTTGGAGGTAAAAGAATATGATAAAGACAATTAATTTTACTTTAAATGAAAAGAAGGTAGCCATTGAGGTTGATCCTGTGAGAAGACTATTAGATGTTTTGAGAGAGGATTTTAAATTGACTGGGATAAAAGAAGGCTGTTCTGAAGGAGAATGTGGTGCCTGCGTTGTGTTTATTAATAATCAATTGGTTAATTCTTGTATGGTACCAATGGGTAACGTAATCAATAAAGAAATTATTACCATTGAAGGGTTTAAGAAAATTAAGCAATTTGAAATTATTGAAAAAAGTTTTCTTGAAGCCGGTGCTGTACAATGTGGTTTTTGTACACCGGGAATGATTTTAGCAACTGAAAATTTATTAAGAACCTATAAAAATCCAAGTTTAGAAGAGATCAAAGAAGGGTTGTCGGGAAATATTTGTCGGTGTACAGGTTACCAAGCAATTTTTGAAGCAGTTATCTTAGCTAAAAAAGAAGGGGGAGAGTTATGGTCGTCAACAGTTATATCCCTGTAGATTTAAAGGATTGTTTAGAAGAATTGGAACGAGACAACTACTGGCTATTTGCTGGTGGAACAGATTTAATGATTCGTAAAAGGCAATGGCAAGGGGCTAGTCGAAAGTTTAAGTCACCAGTGATGTTCATTAATGATTTAGAAGAACTCAATGGGATTACTTGTGATGAAGACTATATATACATTAAGGCGTGCAATTCATTGTTAGATGTTTATAAGAGTCCTTTGGTTCCGGAAATATTAAAGAAAGCAGTTTTTACAATGGGCAATCCTGCCATTAGAAATATGGCAACCATTGGTGGAAATGTTGCAAATGCAGCGAAGGTTGGCGATACCATCCCTGTATTGTTTTTACTCGATGGGAAGCTTGAACTAAAAAGTAAAAATGACAATCGACTAATAAAAATATCAGATTTTATTAAGGGAAAATATGATACGGATTTGAGAAAAGATGAGTTGTTGTATCAAATTATTATCCCAAACAAATTTTTTCAAGTGAACTACTTTAATAAATTAGGGACAAGGCATGGGGATATTTTGTCAAAGTTATCTGTTAGTAGTGTGTTGACTATTGAAGAAAATATAATCAAAGATTTCAGGGTAGCCTTTGGTGCTATTAATGATAAACCTTTAAGAGATCGTTTCATCGAAGAAAAACTAATAAATAAAGAAATTTCTCAAGGACAAAGTTTAATATACACTATTATTCAGGACTACCGGACATTATTACATGGTGAAACAGATAAAAGATCCACAAGACGTTATCGAGAAGAGACAGCTATTAAGATATTGCATAACTATTTAAAGGAGGAATTGTATGAGTAAAAATTTGAAAACGAATCTATTGTATGGTAGTCTGTGGGGATTTGCTGAAGCAACTTTAGGTTACTTGCTCCATTGGATTTTATTTCCAATCTCTGGTATGATTATGTTCCCTATTGGTTTTTATTTTATGAAAAGAGCAGAAAAAGAAAATGACCACAGCAGTAGTATTTTTCAAGTCGCTATTATTGCAGCGGCTATAAAATCAATTAACTTATTTATGCCAAATCCGATGATCTATAAGGCATTGAATCCTATTTTTATGATATTGTTACAAGGGTCTCTTGTGTATGTTTTTCTTAAAAAAGATGCTTTAATTGATTTAAGAAAAATAGCTGCATCTTCATTTATTTGGCGTATTGCATTTATTGGTATTTTATTAATTGAATTTAGAAGCCCAGAGAATATTTATTATTTGAGTGGTAGCGCGTTTAGATTAATAAATTTCTTAATCATTAATGTAGTGATCAATACTGGTGTCATTTCTCTGATCCATCGCTACTTACTTAAAAAGAAACTCAAATTAAATCCTAATTTTGGTTTTTTAGTCTTTTTATTAGCAATAACTGCTCAATATGTTTTGTAGGTGATTTATGAATTTATTAAAAATAATCAATGAAGAATTAGATGCAGGAAAGAAGATTGTTTTGGCAACTGTTGTTGAGAAAAAAGGGGAGGGGCCTTTAGCAACCGGGGGAAAGCTTTTATTAAATAATGACTTTAATCGGTATGGTACAATTGCAGGTGGCGACTTAGAATTAATGATTATCAATAAATGCAAAGAAATTTTTGAAACAAAGGAAAATCAATTAATTCTATACAATCTATCGGCTGAAGTGATCCAAGAGGAAAATATTGATGCACAAATGATTTGTGGTGGACAGGCAAGGATATTTTTTGAATATTTTGAACCAAAAGATAATCTTTATGTTTATGGTGGTGCTGGCAACGTGGGACAGGAGATTTGCAAAAAATCCCTTGGCTTAGATTTTAGATTACATGTTGTTGATGAAATTGATCCAAAATATAACTTTGAATATGTTTTCCATAAGGGGCATAAGGCACTTAAAAAAGAGATGTTTAAAAAAAGTGATTACCATGTTATTACGACAGGGTCACATGCAGTAGATTATGAAATACTAAAGACTTTAATGAAAAAAGAAATTTCATATAAGTATTTAGGTATGTTGGCTTCAGAAAATAAGATTAATGAATTGTTGGGGCGTTTGAAAAAGGATTTAGATAAGAAGCCTAAGAAAATATATTCGCCTATTGGATTGAATATTGGTGGGCCGACGCCGCCAGAGATTGCAATTTCAGTGCTTTCTCAAATACAAGCAATAAAATATACTATTGGAAAAATTGAAGATTTAGGAGTGATTGAATGATTAAAATAATAACTGGAAAAAGAGATTCGGGAAAAACAAGCTATTTAAGGTATTTAGTAAGGGATTCGAAATTTTTTAATGGCTTTTTAGAATACAAAAAGTATGATGAAAATGATGAATTTATTGGTTATAGTCTTTATGATTTAGAAACGAAGGAAGAATTCGAGTTTATTACAACAGATTTAACGCGAGAAGGAAAAACTTTAGATTATTTTGTTGTTTTAGAAGAAGGCATCAAAAAAGGTAAGGAAATTATTTTAGCCGCCCTTGAAAAAGATAAAATATTGGTAATTGATGAAATTGGACAATTAGAAATGGATGGAAAAGTATTTCATAATGAGCTATTAAAAGCTTTGAAATCTGGAGTTGAAATTTACATTACTGTCAGACAAGAATTGTTAAATGAATTTATAGAAAAATATGGTTTGTCTTCAAGAGACTATAAATTAATTCGGGTGGGGTGATGCTATGGTTTTAAAAGAAAAAGTTAGAGAAAAAGCAGATGAATACAAAGAAGATCTGTATAGTTTTCTAAGGGATTTAATAAAAATACCTTCCACAAGTACTCAGGAAAAAGCTGTTGTCCAGCGAATTAAGGTGGAAATGGAAAAACTTGGCTATGATGAAGTTTTTATCGATGGCTTCGGAAATATCTTAGGACGTATGGGTCATGGACCTCATGTTATCGCTATGGATGGACATGTGGACACTGTTGATGTTGGGAACATTGAAAATTGGGACTATGATCCCTTTGAAGGGATGAGTGATGAAGAAGTAATTCTTGGTCGCGGCGCTTCAGATCAGACGGGTGGATTTGCTGCTATTGTTTATGCCGGAAAGATTATAAAAGATTTAGATCTAGCACCGGAATATACTTTATGGATTACTGGAACAGTACAAGAAGAAGACTGCGATGGTCTTTGCTGGAAGTATATTTTAGATAACGAAATTATTAAGCCTGAATACGTGGTTATAACTGAACCCACAAGTTTGAATGTTTATAGAGGCCATCGGGGACGCATGGAAATAAAAGTGACAACAACAGGGATATCTGCCCATGGCTCTGCACCAGAGCGAGGGGACAATGCTATTTATAAGATGGCCCCTATTTTACTGGAACTTGAAGTATTAAATGAAACACTAACAGAAGACGATTTTTTAGGTAAAGGAACACTAGTAGTATCAGAAATATTTCATACGTCGCCATCAAGATGTGCTGTTGCTGATGGGTGTTCTGTTTCTATAGATCGCCGGTTAACAAGAGGAGAAACAATGACAAGTGCTCTTGAAGAAATTCAAAGTTTAAAAAGTGTCAAAAAAACGGAAGCCATTGTAGAAATGTATGATTATACAAGGGCATCATATACTGGGTATCAACCGGATGTAAAGTGTTATTTCCCAACGTGGACTATAGAAGAAGAACATCCATTATGTCGGGGGCTTTTGAAAGCCTATGACTATTTATTTGAGGACAACACAAAACTAGATAAATGGACTTTTTCTACAAATGGCGTTTCTATTATGGGACGTTACAATATTCCATGTATTGGTTTTGGACCAGGCCATGAGGATGAAGCCCATGCACCAAATGAAAAGATATTAAAAGAAGAATTATATAAAGCATTACAGGTCTATGCATTGATTCCTAAGTATGTTGAAGGAGAAAAAAATTATGAAAACAAAGCTTAAAGGAAAAGATTTTATCACCTTAAGAGACTGGACAAATGATGGCATTGATACAATAATTGATGTGTCTTTTGATTTAAAGAGAAAATTTGCTATGGATATTCCAACACCCTATTTAGAGTATAAAACAATTTTTTTAATGTTTTTTGAAGAGTCAACTCGAACACGAAACTCAATGGAAGCCGGTGTTTTTCAATTAGGGGGACATGCTAATTTTCTTGATACATCAACAATGCAGATTTCTCATGGAGAAGTTGCCAAGGATACAGGGGTTATTTTATCAAGTTATGGACATGGTCTTGCGTGTCGAAATTGTGATTGGGGTGTTGGTAATAAATACATAAATGCATTAGCCAAGCATGCTTCTACGCCAGTTATGAATTTACAATGTGATTTGTATCATCCAATGCAGGGCGTTGCAGATTTAATGACCATTAAAGAAATAAAAGGAGATACGAATAATTTAAAGGTTTCAATCATATGGGCATATGCAGAAAGCCATAAAAAGCCAATTAGTGTACCATTGACCCAAGCTTTATTGTTTCCTCGTTATGGAATGGATGTTACCCTTGCCCATCCAAAGGGTCTTGAATTACCGGATTGGGTCATTGAAGAAGCAAAAGAAAATGCTAAAAAAAATAATGGGTATTTTAAAATAACGAATGATATTGATGAAGCCTTTATTGATGCAGACATAGTGATTCCAAAGAACTGGGGTTCCTGGTCATCAAAGGAGAAAAATGTGGATATTACTAAGTTTAAAGATTGGAAATGTACAGAAGAAAAAATGGCATCGGCTCACGAGAATGTTATATATATGCATGCTTTACCAGCGGATCGAGGAAATGAAGTTGAAGATTCTGTTATTGATGGTAGCGCCTCTGTTGTTTATACAGAAGCGGAAAATAGATTGCATACAGCAAAAGCTGTTATGGCATTAACATTGTAAAGGGGGAAAAATGGATAAATCAATTGTTATCGGACCAAGTTATGAAGAAATGTTACACCCATGGAAAATAGATAAGGATATTCGAAAAAGAGCATTAGAAATGAAAGATAAAGATCCGTTACATCCAATTAATCTTTATAATATTAATTGGAGGGATGCAGAAGATAAAATTTACCATTTTGTTTTACCACCAGAATTAACAGGGGTTAAAGCAAATATTGTTGTCATGTATGCCAAAGAGTTCCCTTCTGGGAGTCATAAGGTGGGGCCGACGTATTCTGTCTTAATTGAAAAAGCTATTACAGGAGAAGTTGATCCTAGTGAAAACCAATTAATTTGGCCCTCTACAGGTAATTACGGTATCGGTGGGGCTTGGGTAAGTTCTCGTATGAAATATGATTCAATTGTTCTTTTACCAGAAGAAATGAGTGATGAACGATTTGAAGTTATTGAATCTTATGGTGGTCGTGTTATTAAAACACCTGGTTGTGAATCAAATGTAAAAGAAATTTATGACAAATCAAAAGCTTTAAAGGCTGAGAATCCTGAAGTAGTAAAAGTGTTAAATCAATTTGAAGCCTTTGGTAACTATAGATTTCATGAATATGTTACAGGTAACACAATGGTTGAATTAGTAAATGAAGAAGAAATAGGAAATAAAGGCATAGCTGCAGTTGCTTTAACTGTCGGATCAGCAGGTACTATTGCTGCGGGGGATCGTGTGAAGAAATATTTTCCTCATGCAAAAATTGTAGCAGGTGAACCGATTCAGTGCCCAACTCTTTCATTAAACGGTTATGGGGGTCATGATATTCAAGGTATTGGAGACAAACATGTTACTTGGATTCATAATGTAATGAATAATGATGCAGTTGTTCAAATAGATGATATGGATTGCAAAAAAATGTTACAAGTCTTATCAAGTGAAACAGGAACAGATTATCTAAAAGAGTTTGTTAATCCAGAATTAATTGATTTTATTTCTGATAAATTAGGTATCTCTGGTGTTGCCAATATTATCGCTGCAATTAAAACAGCAAAGTACTATGATTTACAAGCAGGGGAAAATGTTCTGACCATTGCAACAGATAGTATTGAACGTTACCATTCCGTGATGAAAGATATTACAAAAGAGTTTGGTGAATTGACGCGACAAATGGCTGTGAATCGCTATGAAAGAATTTTCAAATACCAAGAGCCATCATATTTCTTTGAAGGAACGGTAGAGAATCGAAATCGATGGCATAACTTAAAATATTACACATGGATTGAGCAACAAGGAAAAAATATAGAAGAATTAAATCTTCAGAAATCTCAGATGTACTGGGAAGAAAAGGCTAATGAAGTTAAAATGATTGATCGAATGATTAATCAATATAAAAAGGAAAATAAGGATGCCCTAGATAAGATTATAGGTGTTTAAGATGATTTATGATCTGGTTTTAAAAAATGGTGAAATATATATTGATCAATGTTTTTTAAAAAAGAATATTTATATTAATGGCGAAAAAATAGTAAGAATCACAGATAAAATTCTTGAGTCAAGAAAATCAATTGATTGTGAAAACAAGCTGATTATGCCGGGTTTTATTGATCCACATGTGCATTTTGCGTTAGATTTAGGGGAGTTTCAATCAAGGGATGATTTTTATCAAGGTAGTAAAATAGCCGCTCTTGGTGGTGTAACAACCTTCATTGATTTTTTAGACCCAATTTTAAAAAATGATGATTTAGAAAAGACTTTAAAAAAGCGTCAAGGATTAGCGAAAGAGAGTTTAGTAGACTACTCCTTTCACGTGACTTTAGGCAATTTTGCTGATAATGTATATGATTTAATTGATAAAGCAAAGACTTTAGGATTGCCTTCAATTAAAGTGTTCACGACTTATTCTGACTCCAATCGTCGGATTTCTTTAAAAAAATTATATGACTTGATAAGTGAAGATATTTTAGTGTTAATCCATGCTGAAAAGGATGAATTGATTACAGAAGTGGAAAAAGTCTTCAATTACAAAAAATCAAGACCTTGGTATAGTGAGTATTTACAAATCCTGGAGATCGCTGGGATAGCAGAATTAAAAAAAGGGTATGTATATTTTGTCCATACGACGTGTGGTTCGGCTATTCAAATGGTAAAAGAAAAATTCGAGAATCTATTGATGAATAATATTTTTTTTGAAAGTTGTCCCCAATATTTTTATTTAAGTGAAAGTAAGTATAAAGAAGAAAACAGAAAACTTTTTCTTATTGCGCCGCCTCTTAGAAGTAAAAAAGAGATGATTTATTTAAAGGAAAATATCGACAATATTTCGACTATTGGAACAGATCATTGTTCTTTTACTCTAAAGGATAAAGAAAGATATGATGAGGTTTCAAAAATTCCAAAGGGCTTTGGGTCAATTGAATATTCGTTTTCATTAATGTATAACCTCTTTGGCGAAAAAATAGTTGATAAATTTACAAAAAATCCAGCTAAAATTTTTGGTCTTTATCCTCAAAAGGGAAAAATCGAATTAAATACAGATGCAGATTTAGTAATTTTTGATCCCAATAAAGAATTTACTATTGAATCTGGTCATTCTAATTCAGATTATAGCCCTTATGAAGGTGTTACTTTAAGGGGTAAGGTTGAGTCTACCTTGCTAAGAGGAGAATTGATTGTAAAGAATTATGAATATGTTGGAAAAATAAAAGGTGATTTCATAAGGAGAAAATATGAAAGCAATTAAGAATGTGAAAATCTATGATTATGAACATTTTATTGAAAACGGATATATTGTTTATTCTGATAAAATAATAGAAGTTGGAAAAATGGAACATTATACCTTTGAAGGACAAGTAATAGATGGAAAAGGCAAACTCGTAATTCCTGGTCTTGTTAATGGTCATACGCATATTTATTCAATGCTTTTTAGAGGTTTAAATTTACCTTATAATCCCAATTCATTTAAAGATATTTTAGAGCAATTGTGGTGGAAATTTGATAAAAAGTTAGGTCTTGAAGAAATTTATATTTCAGGAATGATGTATGGCATTGAAAGTTTACAAAATGGTGTCACGACAATTATTGATCATCATGCCAGCGGAAAGATTAGTAATTCTTTAGAAGAAATTAAAAAAGCACTAGTAGACCACTTGAATATGCGAGTGATCCTAGGGTTTGAAACATCTGATCGCTTTAATGTGTCTGAGTGTATTCAAGAAAACAAGAGATTTTTATATGAAAAAAATGAGTTTTATAAAGGTATATTTGGTATGCATGCATCCATGAGTCTTTCTGATGATTCGTTAAGAATGATAAGAGAAAATCTTGATGAGAAACCTATACACGTACATGTAGCAGAAAGTGTATTTGACGAGAAAGATTCAGAAGAAAAATATAATAAGAGGATTATTGAACGCTTTGATGATTTTGACTTAATTCAAGATCAATCAATTTTAGCCCATTGTATTCATATCAATGAGAAGGAAGCAAAAATATTAAAGGGTAAGAAAGCATATATTGCTTTGAATCCAACATCAAATTTAAATAATAATGTGGGTCTTTTTAACTATGAAATGCTTAAAGATTTAAAATTAATTATTGGGACAGATGGCTTAGGCTCAAATATTGCTCAAGAAATTTACCAATTTAATTTACTTATTAAAAAAAGTATCGATTCACCAGTAGGTGTTCATCAATCAGAATTAATAAAAATAATTCTGAATGCTTATGATCTTGTCAATGAGCTTTTAGGAATAAAAATTGGAAAGATAAGACAGCATTATAAAGCAGATTTTTTATTAATTGATTATAGTAATCCAACACCAATGAACAGCGAAAATGCTTTTAGTCATTTACTCTATGGTGTTTTTAATCAAATGAAACCAGAAAAAGTAATAATTAATGGGAAAGAGGTTTTATCTAATTATAAAGCCCATGTTAAACCAGAAGTTTATGAACAGGCAGTTAATCTATCTAGAAAATTATTCAAGAAATTCGGTGATAAAAATGAAAAAAATTGAGACTAAATTTTTAAAGTATACTTTAAAATCTCCACTAATGCCGGCGAGTGGTCCATTAACATCAACAGCCGAAAATATTTTATTTTTCGATGGTATTGATGTGGGAGCATTGGTGACAAAAACTATTTCTTCAATAGGAGCAGATGTAAGTAAACCGTGTATTTATGCAGGAGAGAATATGGTTTACAATTCTGAAACATGGTCTGAAAAATCGCCTGAAGAGTGGATTGAACATATTTTACCAAAGGTCTGCGCAAAAAAAACAAAACCTTTAATTGTTTCTGTTGGCTACAATATTGAAGATTTTGATGCTTTAATTCCTAAATTAGACCCTTTTGCAGATGTATTTGAAATTTCTACCCATTATATACAATCGGATTTAGAAAGTGTCGTTAAAAGCATTTTGAAGCATACAGATAAACCGGTATTTATGAAGCTATCACCTCATATTGAAGATTATATTGCCTTTGTCAAAACAGTATTAAATGCAGGTGCTACAGGCATTGTTGCCATTAATTCTTTAGGTCCTGGCATTAAAATTGATTTAAAAAACAGAAGATTACAGTTGGGAAATGAAACAGGTGAAAGTTGGGTTTCGGGACCGGCGATTAAACCTTATGCCCTACAAAGGATTCGTTCAATTCGTCAGAATTTTCCGACAATTCCTTTGATTGCTGTCGGGGGAGTTGAAGAAGCAAAGGATATTGTTGAGTTTTTATTAGCTGGTGCTGATAGTGTTCAGATGTTATCTGGTGCTTTGATTCATGGAAAAAGTAGATATCAAAAAATTATAGATGATTTACCAAAGATCTTAAAAGCATATAACTTTGAGTCAATAGAAGCTGTTAAAGAAATCAAACTATTGGACCCTTTAAAAAAAGATAATAATTTTCCGAAAATTGATATGAATAAATGTATCAAATGCTTTAGGTGTGTTGATGTCTGTCCGACCTTTGCGTTGAGTTATAGTGACACTTTTAATATTGATCATGAAAAATGTATTTCTTGTGGCACCTGTGAGTCTAGATGCCCTGTACAAGCCATTAGTGAGGTGTTGTAATGGATTATTTTTTAAGATGTATTACTTGTAGAAAAGAATATGAACCAAAGGAAGACTTCTATTTTTGCCCTGTTTGTAAAGAACGCTTTGGTACTTTAGAGGTTATATATGATTATGAGGGGATAAATTTTAAAAGAGAGGATTTTTCTAAAGAAAAGAGCATTTTCCAATATGAAGCTTTACTACCAACAACAAGTCATACTCAGTTAGATCAATTTATTGGGCCAACACCATTATTAAAATTTAATGATTTTCTTGGAATCAATGAAGTCTTAATAAAATACGATGGTACTAATTTTAGTGCTTCTTATAAAGACCGTGCCAGCATTATTGCTATTAATATGGCAATAGAAGAGAAGAAAGATACAATCTTTTGTGCATCTACAGGAAATGCTGCAACTTCTTTAGCAATGCTAAGTGCGAGCACGCCTTTGAAGACATATATTTTTGTGCCAAATACAATACCTATTGGAAAGCGATTACAATTAGAAGTTTCAGGTGCAACTATTTTAGCCATTGATGATAACTACGATGTAGCATTTGATTTATCTATGGACATTGGTTTAAAAAAAGGGTGGTATTTGAGAAATTCTGCAATTAACCCTTATTTACTTGAAGGCAAAAAAACAGGTGCTTTTGAAATCATTGTTCAAAATGATTTCAAGGCTATTGATTATGTCATTGTTAGTGTTGGAGATGGAACGGTAATTAGCTCAATTTATAAAGGATTTTATGAGTTTCAAAGAATTGGCTTAATTGACTATATGCCTAAAATCATAGGGGTACAGTCAGAGAACTTAGATGCAGTGAAAAGAACTTTTGATCAAGGAAAACCCTATACCCCAGTGGATTTAACAGGTGAAACAATTGCCGACTCCATTGCTGTTGGAAAGCCAAGAGATGTGATCAAAGCTTGTCATTATGTTGAGGCGTCAAAAGGTTATTTTATTACTTTATCCGATGCAAAAATAAAGGAATCAATTATTGAATTGGGGCAAAAAACCGGAATTTTTGCTGAACCTGCTGGTGCCATTACTTATGGTGGCTTAAAAAAGCTTGTGGCCAATAATAAGATTCATCCCAATGATTCGGTGTGTTTACTTGTAACAGGGAATGGTTTAAAAGATCCTGATGTTTTAAAAGGTTCAATTGAAAATAATTTCTTATCAGCGGAAGAAGTTAGGAGGCGATTTAGTGAAAATTAAAGAGTATATTAGTCCAACGTCTATAAAAGAAGCCTATACATTAATCAATGATAATAAAAAAGCAGTCCTTGTTGCCGGTGGTGCTTATTTAAGATTACAAAAAAGGCAAGTGCCTTTAGCTATTGATTTAAGTAATCTAGGCTTAGATTATATTATTGAAGAAGATAATTTCTTGAAAATTGGTTCCATGACGACTTTAAGAAGCATTGAAGTGAGTGAGGCGTGTAAAAGTAAAATCAACGGGGTTTTATCCAATGGGGTAAAACAAATTGCTAGTTTACAATTGAGAAACATTGTTACCATGGGTGGTAGTATTTGTGGAAAATATAATTTTTCAGATATTTTACCCGTATTAATCGCTTTAAATGCCCATCTGCGATTTTATAAATCTGGTAACGTGAGTATTCAAGATTTTTTAAAAGACGATCTTAAGAATGATATTCTCTTAGAAATAAGCATTGATCTTAACCAAGAAGGTATTGTGAAGTTTCTTAAAAAAACCTATAAAGAATATTCATTAATTAATGTTGCTTTAGTAAAGCAAGAGGGTGATTATCGCATTGCTGTTGGTGGGAGACCTGGACGAGGTGCTTATGCTAAATTGGCTAGTAAAATTTTAACAACAGAACAAAATATTGATAAAGTTTGTGAGATTTTAGCCGAGGAACTAGTCTTTAAAGATGATTACCGAGTGAGTGGAGACTATCGAAAAAGCATCGCCCAATCTTTATTAAAAGAAGCTTATAAGGAACTGGTGATTTAAATGATACCAATAACTTTAAATATTAACGATACAGATTATCAAGTGATGGTTCAAGGTGGAGAAATGTTAGTAGATACCTTAAGAACAATAGGTTTTACAAGTGTTAAAAAAGGCTGTGATACGGGCTCTTGTGGTGTTTGCAGCATACTTTTAGATGGAAAAGCAATCCCTTCTTGTTCTTTTTTTACAATGAAAGCTCAAGGGCATAAGATTTTAACTATTGATGGCATTGAAGAAAAAGCAAGAGAAATAGGTCAATTTTTACTTGAAGAAGGTGTTGACCAATGTGGTTTTTGTACACCAGGATTAATTATGAGTATCGTTGCCATGGAAAAAGATTTAGATGTTTATAGCGACGAAAGTATTAAGCATTATCTTGTAGGCAATCTTTGCCGTTGTACAGGTTATGAAGGACAACTAAGAGCTATTAAAAAATATTTGGAGGTGGTTTAGTTGTCGATTAATCAAAATATTCCTAAAGTGGATGGTGTGGGTCTCATTACTGGAAAACCAGCTTATACAGATGATTTAGCACCGAAGGATGCACTGATTGTGAAAGTTTTAAGAAGTCCCTATGCCTATGCAAAAATAAAATATATTAATACTGAAAAAGCATCAAATATCAAAGGCATCTCATTGATTTTAACCCATAAGAATGTACCGGACGAAGTCTATACAAGAGCAGGTCAAGGATCCCCCGAACCATCACCTCATGATAAAAAAATTCTAGACGAATATGTTCGATATATTGGAGATGAAGTAGCTGTCGTTGCAGGCATAAATGAAAGCCTTGTTGATGAAGCAATAAAAAAAATAAAAGTGGCGTATGACGTTTTAGAACCGGTTTTAGATTATGAAAAAGCTATTGGTTTTAAATCTAAAGTACATGATCCGGACCATGGCAAAGTGATGTTTGATATTGGAAGAGATGCATCAAAGAATATTGCTGCAAGTTATTCAATGGAAATTGGTGATGTAGAAGAAGAATTTAAAAAATCAGATTATTACTATGAGGATGTTTATTATACCCAAGCCCAAGCCCATCTCATGAGCGAGCCCCATGCAGCCTATGCCTATTTAGATTTACAAGATCGATTAAATGTTGTGACATCAACACAGACCCCCTTTCATGTGAGAAGAATTTTGGGAAAGACATTAAAGATTCCCTTAAGTAAAATTCGGATTTTTAAACCTAGAATTGGTGGGGGCTATGGTGGTAAACAATTTATACATGGCGAGTTTTTTGTTAGTCTTGTAACCCTAAGAACAAAAAAACCATGTAAGTTGATTTATACGCGAAAAGAAGTCTTTGAATCAACAAATACGCGTCATCCCATGCGCATTAAAATGCGTATAGGAGCAATGAAAGATGGCATGTTAAATGCACTAGAAATGAAAGTCCTTTCAAATACTGGGGCCTATGGGGAACATTCCCTGACTGTTTTAATGGTTGCTGGAGCAAAAACACTACCCTTATATAATAAAGTTGAAGCAGTGAAATTTTCAGGGGATGTGGTTTATACGAATACAACACCAGCAGGTGCTTTTAGAGGGTATGGTGCTGTTCAAGGCAATTTCGCATTAGAATCTTCTATGAGTGAAATGGCAAATATTCTTAATATGGATCCTATTGAATTTCGGCGAAAAAATATGATTCAAGAAAATGAAACGTCAAAAATATTTGAGGTGATGGGTGAAGGAACTGAAGGTACTGCTCAAATGATTAAATCTTGTAAACTTGAAGAATGTATTAGTGAAGTAAGAGAAAAAATAAAATGGGATGAAAAATATCCTTATGTAAAAATTGATGAAAAGACAATTAGAAGTGTTGGCTTTGCAATAGCTATGCAAGGATCAGGTATTCCATATATTGATATGGGATCAGCCGTTTTAAAATTAAACGACGATGGTTTTTTTAACTTACAAGTGGGTGCAACGGATTTAGGCACTGGTTCTGATACTGTACTTGCTCAAATTGCTGCTGAAGTATTGCAAGTATCAACAGATAAGATAATTGTCTATTCCTCTGATACGGATCAGACACCCTATGACGTAGGGGCATATGCCTCGTCAACAACCTATGTTTCTGGTAATAGTGTTTACTTGACAGCAAAAAAAATGTTGGAATCCCTTAAGGATAATGCAAAGAAGGTTCTAAAAGTTGATGAAGTATCCTATAAAAGAGGCGTATTTACAAGTGATGATAAAAATATCACATTAGTAGATCTTTCCAATGAATTGTTTTATGGAGAAGATATGAAACAATTGGTTGTTTCTGAATCTTATTATGGAACAAAGTCACCGCCACCTTATATGGCATGTGCATGTGAAGTGGAGATTAACAAAGAAACAGGGGTTTTAAAAGTAATTGAATGTGTTGCTAGTGTGGATTGCGGGGTAACCTTAAATCCTAATTTAGCAAAAATTCAAGTGGAAGGGGCATTGGTTCAAGGATTAGGTATGGCATTAACAGAACAAGCCAATAGAGGTCCAAAAGGACAACTCTATAATAATACTTTTTTAAATTACGGTGGACCAACAAAGATGGATTTTGGGAAGTTATCTGTAAGTTTTGTTGACAGTTATGAACCCTCTGGACCTTTTGGGGCAAAATCTGTAGGCGAAATTGGAATCGATACATTGCCTGCAATTATTTCAAATGCCATAAAAAATGCTCTTAATATTCGAATGAAAGAATTACCAATTACATCTGAAAAAATATGGAAGGCTTTGAAAGACTAGTAATCAAATAAAAATAGAGAGGGAATATTAAATTCCTCTCTATTTTTTTGTTAAGAATTAATAAGATCAATGAATATATCCACAATTTTTGGATCAAATTGGGTGTTTTTATATTTAACAAGTTCATTCATTGCTTCTTTTTTTGTCAAAGCTTCACGATAAGGTCTTTCAGAAATCATAGCATCATAGGCATCTGCGACAGTAATAATTCTTGAAATCAAAGGAATAGATTTTCCTTTTAGTTGGTCTGGATAACCGGTACCATTAAATCTTTCGTGGTGATGGCGAATATATATAGAAATAGAAGACAGATTTTTTAAATTCTTTGTTGCTTCGTATCCAATTTCCGGATGTTTTTTTAATATATTGAATTCTTCAAAGGTTAATCGATCTTTTTTGTTAATGATGTCATTTGGAATAATTACCTTTCCAATATCATGTAATAGACTTGCATAATATAAATCTTGTAATTCTGCGTCTCTTAGATGCATCATTTCACCAATACGTAATGAGAAAGTTGCAACTTGCTCAGAGTGATCTGTAGTATATTCATCGTGTATTTTTAAAAGGTTTGTTAAAGACATTGCAATATCAGTCGTTAATGACTCTTTAAGTTTCTCTAATTCGCTATTTTGATAGTATGTTTTAATGATGTTTTGAAAAGCTTTAATTTTAATTAATGAAATATCTGAAAATTCAAGAAGGCTTTCCTCTTTAATATCCATAGCGATACATATTTTTATATTATTTGAAAGGGGGACATGAAACATTAAGGCTTCTTTAATAGGGAAAGTTGCTTTTTTAAAAATAAGAAGTTCTTTTTTGCTAAGATATTCATATTTAAAAGTACTTGAAAAATCTTTTATAATTTGAAAATCTTTCTTTCCAATTTCAAAAGCTTTACTATTAAAATAAATTGAAGTCAATAAATCAAGATTATGACCAATAGCATCAACAAATTCAACTTTATTATTTTCAATGATGTAAAGGCTTCCATAGTCAGCTTCTATAATTAGATTACTAAAAAGTCTAAAAGTAGAAATTAAAAATTCTTTTTCTTGATTAAACTTTGATAAATTTGAATGAGATAAAAAATCCAATATTTTTGGATAGGCACTGTATAATTCATCGAAATCATTTTCTAAGCTGGTGACGCGTTTATTAAGTTTTTCTTTATACACTAGTATTTCTTTTTTATATTCAAACTCATCAATTAAAGCATTGTATAGATTTTTATTAATGACATAAGAAAGAATTAAAAACATAGAATAGACTGCAATATATTGTAACGGGTTTTCAAGCGTTAAGCAAAGTATTAAACTGATCACAAAAAAACTTAGAGTATAATAAATTTTTCTTCTATGATAAGAAAAAAGATGAATAAAAGAGATGGACATAATAATGCCAATTAATGGGGTATGTGTGAAAAAACGTTCATTATAATAGGCTATTCTTATGATGCCCCATAGAGTAAATGAGTAAATGTAGATTGATATAATTATGCGGTTTAATTCTTTTTTGTTTAGTATAAAATTTTGAATAAAAAGGATTACAATCAATGAGAAATGAAGTATCTTTATTTCAACATTGTCATTTATGACAATCGAAATTAAGAACATTGAAATTGCAATGACAAGTAAATAAATTTTATATTTTTTTAAATTTTCTAAGTTAAATTGATCTACTTCTTTTGAAAATTCCATAGTAATCCTTTCATTTCAAAATGTTTTTATTTCATTCCACCATAGTCTTCTGCAATTTTATCATACCTTTCACGATTTGCACCTAAATCACTGTGGCCAATACGGGATTGAGATTTGATTTCGATAGTTCCTCTTCTTGTATCAAAGTAAAATTCAACATCATCATTAAAGTGAAAAATCTGAGAAGTAAAAATAAAATGTAGATACCTATCTTTTTCGGCTATGAGTTTGGTGCCTTCATAGGAAAGAACAAGATTTTTTATTTGATCTTTATCTCTGTTTTTATTTGCTGCTTTCATAGTTAATGGTGGCACCTTAAATTCAGGGTCTTTAGCTTGTGAAGAAATACCATTAGGACTATCTTTTAATGCTTTGAAATTTCCATCAATTACGCCCACAGTGTTAGGAATTTTCATATTCTTATATACTTGAAATATTAATAAAAGTAGTACTATAATTAAAATAATTTTAGCAATTTTCATAAATCTCCTTTCTTTATCAATTCCGTATATTAATAATACCCTAAAAAGATTCAATATAAACAAAAAATAGAAATTTTACCAAACTTTGAAATAAAAACTAATTATAAGTTAACATGCACTTAACGTTTCCATAACATAAGTTTAAAGGACTCAGTTTATAGTAGTAAGTGTAGTAAGAAAATAATAAAAAAAATTGAAATGTACTTTAATTAATCAGGAGGTTTAAAATGTTAAAAAAGTTAGGGATTTTTTTAGTAATTACAAGTGTAATAGTGGGATCTGTCGGGTGTTCAATACCAGTTGAAGGATCAGATGTATCTGTTGAAGCAGGAGAAGCATTAACAGGACAAGTCATTGTAGATGGTTCAGGTACAGTTTATCCATTAATGGCACACATTGCTGAAGAATATATGGTAAATGAAGAGTCAAATGTAAGTGTTCAAGTTGGACGTGCTGGCTCAAGTGCTGGATTTAAGAAGTTTATCCCAGGTGAAATTGATTTCTCTGATGCCTCAAGAAAGATTAAGGATTCAGAAGTTACTCAGTTAGAAGAAAAAGGCATGATAGTTGGAGAAGATGTATTAGAATTCAAACTTGCTTATGACGGTTTAACAATGGTTATTAATAAGGACAATGATTGGGCTACTGAAATGACTGATGACATGATTATTAAAATGTATTCATCAGGTGCTTTTAAAGCGGATGATAAAGTAATGTGGTCAGATTTAAATGCTGATTGGCCAGCTGAAGAAATTAAATTTTATGGACCAAATGAAAACCATGGTACCTATGAGTTTTTCTATGAAACAATATTAGATGAAGCAGCAATGGTTGAGACAGCAGAATTACAGCAAGAGTACTCAACATTAGTAGATTTAGTATCAAGTGATGAAAATGCAATAGCATTCTTTGGATTTGGTTATTATGTAAGTAATACAGATAAATTACAAGCTGTAAGTGTTGATTTTGGTGATGGACCAGTGGCGCCATCACTCGATACGATTGGTGAAGCCTTAGACTATGCAGGTTTTACAAGACCAGTATTTACTTACTTAAACGCAAACTATGCGAAAGAGAAACCGCAAGTATTAGATTTTGCAAAGTATATTGTTTCTGAAAAAGGTGCAGCTAGATTAGCAGGAGAGAATGGATTTGCACCAATGCCAGCTGATCTTTATGCTGAGTATACTAAGCAATTAGAAGGAATTGAATAATTAAGCATATAGTAAAACTATAAATATGACTTAAGATGAGGTGTCTTAGATGCATTATTTTAAGTCCGTTTATAAAAAGTAAAAAAGTTTCACGGAAAGGAGATCAATAATAATGGAAGAAAAAACTGATGTTCGAGGAATCATTCAAAAGAGTGTTGCTAAAGGTAATAAGATAAATGAGAAAGTCATGCCAAAGCTATTTTTGATAATAGCCTCCATTTCAATCCTAACGACAATTGGTATTGTTTTTACTTTGGTATTTGATGCGTCAAAATTTTTTAGTGCTGTACCCTTAAAAGAAATTTTCAGTACTGATTTAGACCCGTTAAGCAAAGACCCGTCATTTGGGATTTTACCATTGATTAACGGTACAATCATAACGTCGGTTATTGCTATGCTCGTTGCTGCACCTATTGGTCTTATGGCGGCTATGTACTTAAGCGAATTTGCTTCAGATCGAGGAAGAAAAGTTTTAAAACCTATAATGGAATTATTAGCCGGTATACCAACAATTGTTTATGGATTTTTTGCTTACTCTTTTGTTACACCACTTCTCATGAATTTTATTCCAAATCTTGGTGCTAAAAATGTTATTAGTCCAGGAATTGTTATGGGAATTATGATTATTCCTCTTGTTGCATCATTATCAGAAGATGCTATGAGTTCTGTACCTGATGCTATGCGTGAAGGCGCTTTAGGTTTGGGATCAACGAAATTAGAGGTTACATTAAAAGTTGTTGTACCAGCAGCGATCTCTGGCATTATGGCTTCATTTGTTCTGGCAATTTCTAGAGCAATTGGAGAAACAATGATTGTTGCTATAGCAAGTGGTAGTTCAAAGAATTTTACCTTTGATCTTACAAAATCCATGCAAACAATGACAGCTTATATCGTTGAATTTACGAGTGGGGATGCTGGAAGTGGAACCCTAGGTTATTATAGTCTATATGCTGTAGGACTTTTACTTTTTATTTTCACTTTAAGTATGAATTTATTGGCACAATATATTACTCATAAGTACAGGGAGGAATATTAAAATGGATTATCATGAAGAACTCAATTCATCGAAAATAAAAAGAGAAAACTCTGAAAATAAAGAAAAAACCGGAAATTATAAATTTGAAATTAGTTCTAAGAGAATTAATAGAAGAATATTACTGAATAATGTCTTGCAAAAAGTATTTTCATTATCGACAGTTTTTGCATTACTTGTACTAGGACTATTGTTTTATCGTATTGCAATGGATGCAAAAGGATGGATAGATTTTCAGTTTTTAACAAGTAATCTATCAATCTTTGCAGAAAAAGCAGGCATCAAAGGCGCTATTATAGGTACGATTTGGTTAATGGTAATTGTTGCACCTATTACAATGTCTATCGGTGTGGTAACAGCAATTTATTTAGAAGAGTATGCAAAAAAAAATAAGTTTACAGCGTTTCTGAAAGTTAATATATCTAATCTTGCTGGTGTCCCTTCAGTTATTTTTGGACTTTTAGGTCTAACAGTATTTGGTCGATTAATGAATTTAGGGTCAAGTATTTTAGCGGGTGGATTAACAATGTCTCTATTGGTTTTACCAATTATTGTTGTTTCAAGTCAAGAAGCATTGAAATCTGTCCCTTCTTATATGAAGGAAGCATCCTATGCTATAGGTGCTGATAAGTGGACTACAATACGGAGAGTTGTATTACCTGTTGCTTTACCTGGTATTCTAACAGGATCAATTTTATCATTGTCACGAGCTATAGGAGAAACTGCGCCTTTAGTTGTTTTAGGTATTCCTACGTTAATTATGAAATATCCAACAAGTGCCTTAGATAATTTCACAGCTTTACCCATTCAGATATATTATTGGACATTAGATGCTGTATTAACGAGAGAATATGCTAATTTAGCAGCAGCAACAATTGTTGTATTATTAGCAATATTATTTCTGATGAATTCCATTGCAATTTTAATTAGAAATAAATTTCAAAAGCGGTACTAAATAGGAGGCGAAGAAGTGAAAGCAGAAGCAATCGTATTTGATGTAAAAAAATTAAATTTATGGTATGGTGAAAACCATGCTTTAAAAGATATAGAATTAAAAATCATGAAAAATGAAATTACAGCAATTATTGGTCCATCCGGGTGCGGAAAGTCAACTTTCGTAAAAACTTTAAACCGAATGACGGATAATGTTTCTATCGCAAGAACAGAAGGTGAAGTTTTTTATCATGGGAAAAATATTTTTGATGAAGATCTAAGAGTTGAAGAATTAAGAACCAAAGTAGGAATGGTTTTTCAAAAACCAAATCCTTTTCCAAAGTCCATTTTTGAAAATGTAGTTTACGGACCAAGAATTCATGGTATAAAGGATAAAAAGATATTGATGGAAATTGCAGAAAGAAGTTTAAAGCATGCTGCTTTATGGGATGAAGTAAAAGATCGTTTAGGAGATAATGCTTATGGTTTATCCGGTGGTCAGCAACAAAGACTTTGTATCGCACGATGTTTAGCCGTTGAACCAGAAGTTATTTTAATGGATGAACCAACATCATCTTTAGATCCTATTGCAACAAGTAAAATTGAAGATTTGATTGAAGATTTAAAAAAAGACTATACAATTGTTATAGTAACGCACTCTATGCAGCAAGCAGCGCGAATTTCGGATAAAACAGCCTTTTTCTTAATGGGCGATTTAATTGAGATGGATCATACTGATGTGATTTTTACGAACCCTAGAGATCAAAAAACAGAAGACTATATTACTGGAAGATTTGGATAGGAAGGAAGTTATGAGAAAAGAATATTTTAAAACAATCAAGGCAATTGAAAACCAGATGTTAGAGATGGCTTTAAAATCAGAAGAATCAATTGTGAAGGCTATGGACAGCTTAATCAATCGGGATTTAGATTTAGCAAAGAAAGTTGTTGATGATGATATTATTATTAATGATTTAGAAATTAAGATTGAAATGGCAGTTGTCAAGTTACTAACCTTAGAAAATCCTGTTGCAAGAGATTTTAGGCGAATTTCTTCGGTTTTTAAGATCATTACTGATTTAGAAAGAATTGGAGACTTAGCAGTTAATATTGCAAAAATATCCATAGACATTGGTGATGAAGGTTTTATAAAACCATTAATTGATCTTCCACGTATGTATAAAATGGTACGTGAAATGTTATCAAAAAGTTTAGAAGCTTTTGTAGAGAATAATATTGAACTAGCAATTCAAGTGGCCAAAAAAGACGATATTATTGATGATTTACATCTACAAATCAATGAAGAGCTACTTAAAATGATTGCTAAGGATTCTGAAATTATGGATCAAGCCATGAAATTAATGTTTATTTCAAGATATTTAGAAAGAATAGCAGACCATGTAACAAATATATGTGAAAGAATCATTTATATTGAAACAAATGAAGTTTCAAAACATGAGTTTTAATAACAAAACACTATAGCCTGAGATAGGCATAGTGTTTTTTATTATATTTCTATTCGATTAATAATTGTATCTGATAGAACAAGAACGAGTAAAATAGCAACTAAATTGATTGTAAATATTGAAAAGAGTGTTGATAGTTCAGGGTTTATTCTAGTCGCTGATGAAAAAGCGAAACCAATAAAGGCGCCAATGATTGATGGAATGATTACTAAAAACAACTGAAATATTTTAATTAAAGGTAGCATAAAGGTAAAATCAGTTTCATTTCTAAAAATTGATTTAATTAAAATATAAGAATACTTAATCATCCAATAAACTGAATTAAAGACTAAGAGTAATAAGATATAAGTTATGAAATTACTTAAGTCAATAATGAGGGGAACCATAAAAAATAAAAAAGTATTAATGGCCATGCGTTGAAAATTTAATTGGTTTAAGGCAATGATTTTTTTAATATTATTTTCTGGAATTAAATAGAATAATGGCATTTCCAGTTCATTTTCTCCACTAGTCTTTAATGAAAAAAGTGTGTAGATATACAATATAATTGCTGTTGCTGAAACATAGAGTGTAGGATAAGTAATATCTATAGCTTTATAGTTTTTAACACTAACCATTATGACACTTAAAAGAAAAAATAGTAATGTTTGTACACCAAAAAGATAATGAAAATCTTCCCGCATTGCTTTTAGTTTGTTTTTCCAGTGAAAAGCTTTAGCGCCTTGGTAATTGCCAAGGAGTTTAATAGCTTTATTTTTATTAAAATTAAAGCTTATGTTCATTGAG
>Ga0209414_1000199_pt1 | contig 27744 bp, 23 predicted proteins | sample LakVidmifraction_4_FD_181154 | JGI IMG/M metagenome (GOLD analysis project Ga0209414, IMG submission 181154) | Hypersaline microbial communities from Lake Vida, Antarctica - Brine Hole Two &gt;0.2 micron (SPAdes) (version 2) | ecosystem: Environmental > Aquatic > Non-marine Saline and Alkaline >...
AGCAAGAAGCAAGGTTACTGATTGATGCATATCCATGCATCAATTGGTAATGTCGTTTGATTGAACCGCCCGGTACCGAACGGTATGCCGTTGGTGGTGGTGTGCTGTGCAAAGCTGTACTTGAGATGAGGGTAGGCCCCTCGGCAGGGACCGGTCAGGAGGACCTGTCAAACAACCCTTGGCTGCTGTGGTAAAGAGCCATGGTAGTGAGCGCGTAGGGAAAAGGTTGCAAGAGCAATCATGTGTGATATGCAAAGATGAACGCAAGTGAATCGCTGATGAAGTATCGAAAACGTAAGGTTTTGCCAAAATCCGGGGTTCACCACTCTTCGGAGATGGGTGCAGAGGTATCCTGAAACACTGTCTGTGCGGCAAACGGTATTAAGGCGGCATGAGTGCATATCTGGCTCAGGTACGGAACACAGGAACCTGTATGGTCATGGTAAGTGAAAAGGCACAAGCCACAGAAAGGTGAGGCCGAAATAGCGATGGGCCATATAGGGACGGAGACGTTCGTAGTAGTGATGAAGTCCCTGTAATGGGGATGGAGCGAAGGGGCGTCATCATTCGGTTGTTGTTTATGGAACAACTGTTAACACAGGAGGATTTTATGGACAAGGACAAACCATTCTGCATCCCGAAGCTGGAAATCTTTGAAGCGTATGGGAAAGTCAGGAGAAATGGAGGAAGTGCAGGCATCGATGGACAGAGCATTGCGAGTTTCGAAGAGAACCTGAAAGCAAACCTGTATAGGATTTGGAATAGGATGAGCTCGGGAAGCTACTTCCCTCCCCCGGTAAAGCTGGTGATGATACCAAAGAAATCGGGTGGGGAGAGGGGCCTGGGCATCCCTACCGTATCGGACAGGATTGCCCAGATGGTCGGCAAGCAATATCTGGAGAAAGAGGTCGAGCACCTGTTCCATCAGGACTCATATGGATACAGGCCGAACAAATCGGCATTGGACGCTGTTGGCAAGGCAAGGGTACGGTGTTGGAGATATGACTTTGTCATTGAATTCGACATCCGAGGACTGTTTGACAATATCGACCATGAACTGCTGATGAAGGCCGTTCGTCTCCATGTGAAGGAAAATTGGCTGACACTGTACATCCAAAGATGGCTGACGGCTCCGTTTGTAAAGGGCGATGGTGAGGTCATAAACCGAACCAGTGGAACGCCACAGGGCGGGGTAATCAGTCCGGTTCTTGCGAACCTGTTCATGCACTATGCCTTCGACAAATGGATGGATAGGGAACACCCTTCAAATCCGTTCGAGAGGTACGCCGACGATGCCATCATCCACTGCCGAACTGAAAGGGAGGCGATGGAGATTATGCAGAGTCTGGACATGCGCATGAAGGAGTGTAAGCTGGAATTGCACCCGGACAAGACCAAGATCGTGTACTGCAAGGATAAGGACAGGAAGCAAGAATATGAAAATACCGAGTTTGACTTTCTTGGGTATACCTTCAAGAGGGTGTTCATCAAGGACAAATTGGGGAGGCTCTATTGGAACTTCCTACCTTCTGCGAGCATTAAAGCGGGAAAAGGTTTCCGGGAACGGATTGTCTCATTGCGGCTGCATATGAGAAGCGGTAGTAAAATAGACATGATTGCTGAAGATATCAATCCGATGGTTAGGGGGTGGCTCAATTACTTTAGGAAATTCAACCCTTCATCATCATCGGTCAGACATACGATGTATTGTCTTAACCGCAGGCTCATCAAGTGGGCCATGTGCAAGTACAAGAAACTCCGTGGCAGGCCTAGACGGGCCGAGTCCTGGCTAAGGAAAGTGGCAGAAAGGCAACCAAGACTGTTTGCCCATTGGGCACTAGGGTTTTTGCCGTGATGGTGAATGATAAGAGCCGTATGAATCGAGAGATTCACGTACGGTTCCGTGAGAGCCTAAGAGTGAAACTCTTTTGGGCTACTCGACTGAGAGGTTGGAGCCGCGAGGCTCCTGCCTACTCGATTACAAAAATGGTTTGTGAAGTAGTAGTTTTGGTATATCCTTTCGGCATAGTTGGTCTTATGGATACGAACTAAGAAAGGAACCAGCTCAACCGGTTCCTTTCTTGTTCTTCTCCCTGCAAGAAGGTCTGCTTATTTATCCTTAGGATCTATTTTCTTAGCCAGACCCTTCCTAGCATCGGTAGTCTTCTTCTTAGCAGCCGTTTTGGTCTTATCTACAGTTTCCTTAGTTGCTGTTTTGGCCTTATCTACAGTTTCCTTAGTAGCTTTGGCAGTTTTATCTGCTACTGAATCAGGCTCAGGTTTCTTTTCTTCCTCTTTGCGATTACTCATCACAACTCCTTATCTTGTAGATTATTGATAAAAAACTCATGACACAAAGGAGATATTATGTACCTCCTATCCCTTAAAAAATACTGTATCAATCGCCTAAAAGATACTCTATCACACACCATTTCACAATCATTTTGCTGTAAACAAAGAAAATGTGACTAGTAAAAAAGAATTCTATCTAAATCTGGAACGCATTCGAGGTTCATCATCCTGGTGTTAATCGGCTGGATCTCAATGACATACTACAAGCTCTAATGGACAAGATTAGGAAGTGTGCCGCTTACATAGAGATTTTTAGCAGGCCTGTACTACCTTTTCCCGTGAAGTAGGTAAAACCACAGCACTCCGCAAACAGAGTGAAAAAATATAGAGTATAAAGCCGTAAAAAGTCTTGCATATACTACTATACTAATGTTACCCTTCCCCTATGGATACACAGGAAAAACTGGACATTCTCAGCCGTGATGCGCAGTATGACCTCTCGTGTGCGTGCGGTACGAAGAACCCCGACGAACATCGCAAAAAGAACAACTCTGGAGATGGATGGCTCTATCCCACTACGACTGCCAGTGGGGGCCCTGGCATCATCCTCAAGACACTTATGGGCAACCGCTGTGCAAACGACTGCAAGTACTGTCCCCTGAGGGAGGAGAAGGACTTCCGTCCTGTAGCCCTCTCCCCCTATGAGATGGCCACCTTTTTTTACGAGTTCCAACTCAAGCGTCCCCTTATCGGTATTTTTCTCTCCAGTGCTGTGCTTGGTGATGGGGACAAGACTATGGAGATGCTTGTCTCCACTGCAGAGATCCTACGCAAGCATTTTCGCTACCGTGGGTACATCCACCTGAAGATCATCCCAGGTGCCAGTAGGGCGAGTATCGAGAGTGCATTGCTCTATGCTTCTGCTGTCTCCCTCAACATAGAGACTCCCGGGAGCAATCATTTTTCAAAGCTTACCAATACGAAGGATTATCAGAAGGATATCATCGACCCGCTCACCTTCATCGCTGAACAGACAGCAAGGGGTGCTCGTTTCTCTCGTGTATCCACCTCAAGCCAGTTCATTGTGGGCGCCAGCGACGAGACAGATCAGGAGATACTGCACTACGGCAGTCGCATGTACTCCAATCTGCAGATGGGAAGGCTCTACTACAGTGCCTACCAAGGGGGGCTAGGTGACCCTTCCATACCGGGAGAACAGAACAGGGAAGTGCAAAATAGTGAACAGCTCACACTCTTTGACCTCGGTCCCCAGGTAGGGACTTCCCCTGATGCCCTGGTGCGTGAACATCGTCTCTATCAGGCTGACTGGTTGTTGCGCAAGTATGGGTTTGCCTACGAGGACCTGGTCTTTGGCAAGGGTGGTAATCTTAATCTGGAAAAGGATCCCAAGCTGATATGGGCTGAAAGTCATCCCGATCTCTTTCCTGTCTCCGTCAAGCGAGCTTCCAAGGAGCAACTGCTCAAGGTCCCGGGCATAGGCCCTTCTTTTGCAGAGAGGATCGTGCAAGGGAGGGGAGCATCCGCGCTTTCTTCCTTGGAAGACCTTCGTCTTCCCCCCTCTACCTTGCGAAAGGCAAGAACCTTCCTTGAGATGTGAATTCCTGCTTGAGTGAATAGACGCAAAAGCATACAATAGTTTTTATGGTGCAGCTCTATATTTCATTCTTCTTTGTCTACTCTATCTTTGCGATAGTAAATCCCTACTTACAGGTGTTGTTGCGCAACAGCGGATATTCCTACGAGGCGGTAGGGGTGTTGTTGGGCATTTTTGAGGTGGCCGGTATTGTCGGGCCCCTAATCGTAGGAAGGATTGTGGACAAGACAGGCAGGCTCAAGGATACGGTGCTCGTTGCAACAGCTGCAACAGCGCTTGGCCTGATCCTTTTGGTCCGCCCAGGACCTGTGTGGCTGACCATCTTTGCCCTAAGCTTGACAGCATTCTTTTTGCGTGCGCTCTTGCCCCTTGTCGATACGGTTGCTACCAACCTTTTCAACGGAGATGCCCAGAAATACTCCCGCATCAGGGCCTTTGGCACCTTGGGTTTTGTGGCGTTTTCTTTAGCGTACTCCGCCCTAGGAATACCTATCCTTACCGACAATTCCAATATCATCATGTATGCACTGCTTGGCTGTGTGTGTTTCTTCCTGCCTGTTTTGAGCTGGAAAGAGGCGAAGCATCCAAAAAAAGAGAAAAATACGCCTAAAGTGAGAACCAAGAGGCAGCCTTTCTCAGCCAATCCCTGGTTTGACCTTGCCTTTGTCATCGGCCTAATAATCATAGCCTTCAATCGGCTGAGCATGTCTGCAGTCACAAGCTTCTTTTCCCTGTATCTGGTGGAGGAGTTGCATATCTATTCGATCTCCCTGATGAATGCCATCGCGGCAGGAAGTGAAATAATCCTTATGTTGCTTGCAGGCTACCTTATCCAGAAAAAAGGTGTCCTGCCTATTTTCCTGTTGCTCATCAGTGCGCTGGGCATGGCCTTACGCCTGTTGCTCTATGCGCGATTCCCCACCCTTGCTGGGGTAATAGTGGGGCAGTTGCTTCATAGTGTCTGCTTTGGCTTCTTCCACCCTGCGGCAATACAGCTTGTGGCACGAAGGGTCAAGCGTACCCACCGTACCCTTGGCATGTCGATGTATATTTCCTTGGGAATCGGGATACCAACAGTATTGGGATCCTCTTTGGGAGGCCTGATCACCGGAAGGTTTGGCTATAAGGTGCTTTTTGAGAGTTTCTCGGTGTTTGCAATGATCTCAGCTGTGCTGTGTCTTGTCTTTTGGAAAAAAATGCGCGCCCCAGCGCTAGAAGAGGTGTAGAATGGTCTCTATGAGAAAGTCTGAAAGAAAGATGGAGGACCAGGAGGGCTATCGGCTGCTTCGTGAGTCTCTTTGGGTAACGCTATCGACGGTGAATGCAAGAGAGGATTCCCCTCTGGGATTGGGGTCCCCCTATGCTGTCCCCATTTCCGTATTTGAGCATGATGGGAAGTTCTTGTTCCATTGTGCTACACAGGGCCATAAGATTGATAATCTCAGGGCTGACAATCGTGTCTGCATCACGTGTGTAGGGTCAGCAGAGCCTAATGAAAAAGCCCTTTCTGTTGCATATGAGAGTGCAACCTTTTTTGCAACAGCAGAAGAGGTTATACTGAGGGACGAGAAGGTACAGGCTCTTGATGCTTTGTGCAAGAGATTTGCCCCTACCCAGAACGCTATCAGGCAGATAGAGGCGATGGTCGACAAGACTGGTGTCTGGACATTGCACATACTTGGCAGTAGTGGGAAGCAGAGGAAGTTTGAATGAGTGAGCAAGGTGTGCTATGCTCGAAACCAAGGAGAAACTGCTTGTGAAAAACAGCCCTGGATGGGATTTGCTCAGCATGACGGGTGTTTCGGCTGAGAAAATTCAGAAAAATATGAATGAGGTCTCCCTATTCCTTACCAATGATGTCTCCAATATCCTATCCATCATTGACCGTTTCCAGCCTTTGGAGCTTGTGAAAATGGCATGCTGGGAACAGCGTAGGATCAGCAATGACCGTCCAAACGATATGTTTGCCCAAGTGACGGCTTCCCGGTTGGTCTGGTATCTTCAGTCGGTGGTAGCAGCTAAAAAACCACCTTACTCCCAGAACTCTGAGATAAAGGAGAAGGATTGGAAACGCTTGGTCCAGCTGTTTGAAGACCTTTGCAGCAAGTCTATCCGTTACGCTGACAATTATGCCCTCTCCCTCTATGCAGACCAACAGATTTCCACAGAAGAGATGCTGGTGGCTTTCCAGAATTATGCTACCGATAGCATTCTTCCTCCTCCTACTGACAGAACGTTGCTTGAAAAGCAACATAACGCCCTCAAGTACCAGTTACAACCTTTCAATTCGCTCATAGCAGAGGTCTTCGATGCAAAGCTCGACGGCTTGCTCACAGCCTTTGCCCAATTGGCTAGGAATGCCCATGAGGGCATCGACAAGCTCAGCGATGACAGCACTGCTTTCAAGCAGGCAAGCATGTCTCAGCTTGAGTTGCTCAAAAGCCGTAGTGAGCCTGGCTCAGATATGCAAGAGCTCATGGATCAGGTAGTGCGTGAGCAAGGTTGGGAGGGTTGGGTATCTGACATTGTAGGCAGACGCGATGGCTATGATCTGTTTGCTGTACAAAAGCTAACAGACCTCTCTGTCTCTGACGCTCTGGTGTTGGCCCTCGATGCAGGGCAGAACCATGAGTTCCTTGAAGATGATAAGAAGGGCTGGCTGACAAAAGCTTCGCTTCTCAGTGACAGGCCCTTTTTACGTATATTCAACTCTGTCTTCTGTTTCGATGGTGATACCCTGCTAGACCGTGCCTACTCGATCATACGCAAGGCTGTGTGTGCTAAGAGTGAGGAGCTTGAAAATAGGTGGAGAGCCATAGAGCAAGAGAAACAGTCCTTGCTCTCCATTACCTTCTTCTCTTCCATGCTGGGTACGATGAACTATACCAGAAAGGTTCTCCATGGTGATGGCTATATTGATGCTGTTTTTGAAGATTCCAAGCATAAGCTTGGTATTCAGATACCTGCTTCCCATTTGGGATACACCCCCTACAATCCTTTTGAACAGACCCAGGATGCCCTTCTCCAGCTGGAAGGCGAACTTGATGCCGTAAGACTCCTGCAAGACGTTCCCTACAGCACTGTTGTTATTGACATAACCAACAGGGAAAGCCAATACCCCTTGGCCCTGAAGGATAACAAGCTGACCCTTTCTCTTATACAGCTTGTGGACCTTGCAACCTCTTGGGATGGTATGGCTCAGATAAAGGAACTGGTGGGCCTGCCTACCTTAGGTAATCAGAAGCATCATCAAGAGGATGAAGAAGAACAAAAACCGAAAGATCAAGAAGCTCCAGTACTAGAGGGAGATACAACAGGAGAAGAGCCTCCTGTTGAGGAAAATGAAATTCAACCAAGTGGATATGAATCCTTAGATGACGATCTGTTTATTGAAGATGATTTCCACTTGGAGGATGACTCTGATCAGGATCATGATTCAGAGAGTGAATTCGATTATTTTGATGAGATAGACGAGGATGAACGGGAAGCTGCTGATGATATGGCCCTGTCTGAACTGCAACCTACTTTGTTCAATCTGGACGATGAACTCATGTTCTCCAAAGGGAATCTGGTAGAGAACAGCGACCTTGATGACGATGATGATGACCTTGATGAGTATGAACATGAAGCTATCTGCATTATAGGTGATTATCAGGTGGATGAGGATCTTCCTCAAATGGGAAGTTCTCTTGTCCAGGCTGATGAACAGATGGAAGGGGACCTGGAAGACGACAGCAAGTTGTATGACTACACGCAATATAGTCAAGAAAGTGAGGATGCGTATCTTGGGGAAAATCCAGAAGGAACCCCTCCAGAAATCCCCAAAGAAAAACCATCGAGCCCACTATCTTTCTTTGGGCATCTTTCTTCCATAGCTAATGTCTCTTCTTCCAAACCTAAAGAACCAACAATTTCTGATGAGCCCATTGAGGACCTAGAGCTTGCGGAAGAACCTGAGCTTATAGAAGAGTCTTCACCTACCAATCGGTTGGCAATGCCCCCTGTGTCTGTAGAGGCTGGGGATATGGAACCTTCTGTTGAACCTGTCTCAAAGGTGCAGAGTTCTCCTCGGTTTATCTTGGCGGAGACAGTTTCACAGAAAGGTGAGGATGTGCCTGTAGTTTCAGAGGAAAAAGAGCTGATCCACCTTGAAGAACTGGAATCTTCGTTAGATGGTTCTTTGCCTAATCACCTGCGTGACATACTGGGTAAGCTTGAAGAGAAGGGTGAGAATGTGTTCTTTGATTTCTGCAAGACAGCTGAAGAAGGTCTGCTCAAGACGACCGCTTCCCTTATCGAGCAGGCAAGGCAGGCACAGCAGTCTGACAACAAGGATAAGATGTTTACCATTCCAGGCTTTGACCTGACAGTGGTGCTTATAACAGGGCGAAGCGATATGCTTTGTTCGTGGGATAGAAAGAATAACGTTGCTGCTATCATGTATAGCCAAGGCAAAACCAGCTGGGAAGTACTCTACTTGAGCTATGCCCCTTCCGGTACGCTGATTCAGGCAGAAGAGCGATCTATCTGCTTTGAGGATTTCTCCCATACTGATTGGAAGTATGTGCTTAATCTGGGCGAAAGGATACTGGAACGAAAAAAGGGTGGAGTATGACCGAAAAGGATATTACCGAGCATTTGCAGGTAGCCATCTCTGCGGCTAACAGAGCTGGCGCTTTTGTACTTGAGGCAGAGAAGAAAGGCAACCATGCCATACATCAGAAGCAAGCCAACGATTTTGTGACTGAAACCGATAGGCTTTCAGAAGAGCTCATCATCTCCATCATCAGGGAAAGCTTTCCCTCTGACGCCATATTTGGCGAAGAGACAGGATCTAGTGGGACCCTTACCAATGGGCGTTGGATCATTGACCCTATCGATGGGACCACCAACTTCTTTCGTTCCCTTCCCAACTACGTCATCAGCATTGCCTGGGAGATGGAGCCTTTCAAACCTTTGGTGGGGGTTGTCTTCAATCCACGCCAGAACGAGCTGTATTGGGCTAGCCAAGGCGGTGGCTCCTTCCTTAACGGCAACCCTATCCACGTCTCTACACTGAAGGAGCCTTCCCGTTCCCTTATAGTCTGCGTCCCTCCTCATCGGCTCCAAAAACTTGCTGTACCGTATTTTGAAAACATGTATCGCATTTTCCTTGAAGTCAGTGACCTTCGGTCCTATGGTTCCTGTGCCCTGGAACTGAGCTACATAGCGGCAGGCCGACTCGATGGATATTATGAGCTCGGTCTCGGATACTACGACATGGCAGCTGGTATCTGCATACTGGAAGAAGCTGGTGGTTCTTTCGCTCCTGCTGACCCTCTTGTACCGTTTACCGACAGTCGTTGTGACCTTGTTGCAACTAATGGCTTGATACAAGACTGGTTATTTCATATGGTGCAAGAATGAAATTCAAACTAGTAATCTTTGATCTCGATGGTACCCTTATGGATACCTCCTCCGGTATATTTGCCACAGCGAACAAGGCTGTGGAGTTGGTAGGGCGTGTACCTGAACATGATATTTCTCAGCTAAGCAAATTCATTGGACCACCGCTGGTCCATTGCTTCATCAATACCTACAACCTTGACGAAGAGCTTATCCCCGATGCCATAGAACACTACCGCAAGGAGTATCACCTTCGTGGGCAGTTTGGTGCGAAGGAGTACCCTTCGATGAAGGATACTTTGGAAAAGCTCAAAGAGAGAGGCTACCTGCTTGCTGTGGGCACCCTCAAGACTGAGAGTCTGGCTCTCTCGATGATGGACCACTTTGGCTTCGCTCCCTACTTCTCTTCCATCAGGGGAGGGGACCTGACTTCGAAACTGAGCAAGGCAGATATCATAAACAACGTGCTCGCTGACCTTGGTATTGATGCAACAGATGCAGTTCTCATCGGTGATACCGTCCATGATGAGGAGGGGGCCAAAGAGGCCAACGTCTCCTTCATAGCAGTCGACTATGGCTTCGGCTTCCCTAGGGGACAGCAGAAGACACGCTCGATGATGGCAGTTGTCTCCAGCCCTGAAGAGCTGCTCTCCCTCTTGTAAGAGAATTCTCTTGTTGTATGCCTCCACAGTATTGTGGAGGTTTTGCATTGGGCTGATTCTTTACCCTTTGTTGCTTGTCCCCTAATCCTTCCTGATTACCCCTACCTAGGCTTTTAGGCTTGGAACTGCTTGCAAGAGAGTGGTTCAGAGAGTATTGTTAGCACATAGGAGAATTAGCACATGAGTAACAAGATTGAGAAGAAACTCGTCAACACCGACAAGGCTCCAGCAGCCATCGGACCTTATAGCCAGGCCATCATTGCAGCGCCCTTCGTATTTACCTCAGGGCAACTGCCTGTCGACCCCAAAACCAATGAACTCGTTGGTGGTGATGTAGCAAACCAGGCCAAGCAGGTCTTTGAAAACATGAAGGCAGTCCTTGCAGAAGCAGGCACTGACTTTACCAGAGTCGTAAAGGCCACCGTATTCCTCAAGAACATGGATGACTTTGCAGCAGTAAATAAAGTGTATGCTTCCTATTTTGTCGAAGGTATCCTTCCTGCACGATCAGCTGTCCAGGTAGCCAAGCTTCCTAAGGATGTAGCGGTCGAAATCGAGATGATCGCTCTTATCTAACACAAAATCCAGGAGGGAATGTGATGAAACGCACACCGTTGTATGATGTGTACAGCCAGTACGAAGGGGTTAAGCTAGTCGATTTTGGCGGCTGGGAACTTCCGGTTAATTATGCCAAGGGAATCATTGCCGAACATGAGGCGGTACGGACCAAGGTAGGACTCTTTGACGTCTCCCACATGGGGGAGTGTCTGGTAACAGGGGAAAAGGCAACCGAATTTCTCGACTACCTTTGCACCAATGCCATCAGCAGCATTACAAAAGGTGAAATCATGTATACCATGATGTGCTATCCCAACGGTACGGTTGTGGATGACCTGCTCATCTACTGCCGTGACCGCACCTCATATATGGTTGTCATGAACGCTTCCAATATTGAGAAGGATCTCGCCTGGATGCAGGAAGGCTTACCCTTTCCTGGAGGAGAGAGACCTCTTATCGTAGATCTCTCTGAAAGGACAGCCTTGCTTGCCCTACAGGGCCCCCGCTCTGTTGATGTCCTCAAGACGCTCGTCCCCGAGTGTGAGGAGATGAAGGCCTTCACGTACCGTTCCCCCTGTGCAGTAGGGGAGGTCATGACCCTTATCAGCCGTACCGGCTATACAGGCGAAGATGGCTTTGAGCTCTACTGTGCTTCTGAAGATGCCCCCTTGCTTTGGAATACCCTCTTGGAAGCAGGAGCGGAGCAAGGCATCGAGTGTTGTGGCCTAGGATGCCGTGATACGCTTAGGCTGGAGGCGAAACTTCCCCTGTACGGACATGAGATAAGCGACAGCATTACCCCTCTGGAAGCAAACCTCGGCTACTTCGTACGTCTTCAAAAAGACGATTTCTGTGGAAAAGCCGCCCTTGTCAAGCAGAAGGAAGAAGGTATCCCCAGGACCCTTCGGGGTGTTGTGATGGTCGATAAGGCGGTTCCTCGCGCCGGATGTGAGGTCTTTCTCGGCGATGATAGCATCGGCTTTGTCACCAGTGGAACCAAAAGCCCCACCTTGCAGATTTTCTGTGCCTATGTCCTTATCAATCGTGAACCAAAACTTGCGTTTGGTGATGAACTGACCATTGAAATCCATGGAAAGAAGAAACGGGCAAAACTGGTGAAGACCCCCTTCTACAAGCATGGGAAGCGGTACGACCAATAGGATGATACGAGTACAAAGCTACGCACCCGAAGGTTTCATAGCCTTGGACAACTCAGCGCTCATCTATCCTCCCACAGAGGCCAGGTACAACGCGAACACCTATCGGCTCTCCATGGATTTGAAGCAGGAGATAGTTCCCCAGATCTTGGAACTGGCCCTGCACAAAACCTTGGAGCGCTGTTCGTATGCCAAGGTGAGCCTTCACAAGGGATTCTTCTGGTACTATCTTTCCCCTAACGACAAGAGTCCTGTCTTGCATGAGGAAGGCTCCTACCCAAGTGCAAGGATCTCCTTCAAGGATAACAACGGCTACCTGTTCAAAGTGCTGTACAGCAAGCATAGGATATCCTTGGAGTGTTTCCATGCCCTTACCGATGGCTCTGGAGCCTTGGTCTACCTGAAGATGATAGTCAGCGAGTACTGTCGCATCGCTGATATTGCTGACGTGACCTTTGAAGGCGCATTGGACTTTGCTGCAAAACCAAACGGCCAAGAGTTCAGTGACCCTTTCCAACACTTCTACGACAAGGATATTCCAGGTTCCCCCTCAACAGGGGCGGCCTATCACCGAAAGGGGACTGGATCGTATGATGACAGGGTTAAGGTCATCAGTGCCACCGTCGATGCCAATGTTTTGCGCGCCCGATGTAGGGAGCGCGGCTATACGATAACGGTATACCTCTCCTCAATCCTAGTAATGGCATTCCAGGAGTTCCAGAAACAGGAAGTGCCCCAACAAAAAAAACGCAAACCCATCAAACTCTCGGTTCCCATGAATCTGAGAAATATCTTCCATTTCGACACCATGAGAAACTTTACCCTCTTTGCCGTTCCCGGCATTGAACCAGCACTTGGAGAGTATACCTTTGAAGAGATTCTCAAAAAGATGCATCTCGACATGGCCCTTTCGCAGGACCCCAAGAAGATCCGTAGCCAGATAAAACGAAATGTGGGAGGGGAGCGCCATATCCTGATGCGTTTTGCCCCTACAGCCATAAAGAATCCCCTGTTCAAATTGCTTTCCAACTCACTCGGTGATGCCCTCTACTCTGCTGTCATCACCAACCTTGGGTATGTGAAAGTGCCACAGGAGCTTGAAAGCTCCATCTCCCGCATGGATTTTTATCTCTGCCCCGGGCAGAGTAACAAAGTGGCTCTTGCAATCGTAGGCTTTAAGGACAAGGTGGTCATCAACTTCAGTAGCTTCTTCAACACCGACACTTCGCTAGAGCAGTTGTTCTGTCGTTTTCTGGTAGAGGACGGCATCCCTGTTGAAGTCTCGACCAACCGCATACAAGGACATAAGGAGTGAGGTATGGCATATTGCGTTAAGTGTGGAGTCAAGTTGGAGGAACGGGCAGACGAATGCCCCCTGTGCCAGACCCCTGTGATACTTCCCCCCGGTCTTGAAAGGGGAGACTCTGAACCCCTGTTTCCCCAACCCTTACCCCCCAAGGGTACTGAGGGCATAACGAAGACAAGCAAGGGCATCATCGAACTCATCCTGTCGTTGTTGGTGGTGAGTGAGATCACCATAGCCCTCACCATGTGGTTTTCAGGCAACTTTGAACATAGCTTCATTCCTCTGTTCAGCACAGCAATGGCAGCCTTGGTCATAGCGATGGCCCTGGTGGCAAAACATACCTATGTTGCGCAGGCCACCACCCATACCGTGTTTGTCTCCCTCTATCTTCTCGGTCTTGATGCTACTGATACCCATCTTCGCTGGTCCCTTATTGTAGTAGGGGCTTTGGCTCTTCTCTGGATCTTTACAGTCTACACCACTACCAAAATGGCCAAGGCGCACCTAGGGTGGACAGCCTTTCTGCTCATGGCTTCCTTGCTTGGGTATATTGCTATGGTCAACAGCATTGTTGCAGGAAGCCTGACTTGGTTTGTCCCCGTAGCGTTGCCAACCGCCTGTGTGTTTTTCTTGGGAGTAGGGCTCTTTTCCCTCCTGTTCCTGACACGCAAAAGGATACGGCTCCCTCTGGCCGACCTTGTATTCTTCAACCTGATAGTAGTGTTCCTGACCTTTACCGCCTTGGATATCTTCATGACCCACTATAGGGACGGCTTCTGGAGGCTGAATTGGTCAGTGAGTCTCTTCTCAGCTGCCGTAGTGCTGACGATCTTGCTAGGTGGAGTCTCTGTCAGCCGTAGGCTGAGGCGGTATTTTACCAGCCAGCACAGACACGACTAGGTGAAATCTGCAAAGGTCGCCTCTGCAGCATGGACTAGGTTGCTAGGGGTAATCTTCAGCTGAAAGCCTCTCAAGCCTGCACTCACATAGATATGCTCCTCTAGCAGGGCAAGCTCCTCCACAAAGGTGGGGAAGTGTCTCTTCATTCCCAGAGGCGAGCATCCTCCCCTGATGTATCCAGTTATAGGTTGTAGGTTCTCCATCTTGATGAGATCGATATCCTTGCTGCCGGTCAAAGATCGTGCTTTCTTCAGGCTCACCGAGAAATCAGCAGGGAGACAGAATACAAATGCCTCATTGTCACTATTCTGCATTACAATGGTCTTAAATACCTGCTCGCTAGGAAGGCCTGCGCTTTCGCTGGCATGTACGGCATCGAGGTGCTCCTCATCCCAATCATAGGAGAGTACCTCATACTCGATGCCAAGGCTCTCCAGGATTCTCATTGCATTGGTTTTCTTCATGGCTCTATCCTATCTAATTAATGCAGGGCACACAAGGATGAAAAACGGGACCCTCAGGTCCCGTTAGCTATCGATGCATTGCTTTTACGTATACTTATATTCTACTTGTCATCAATGGCAAAAGATGTCCCCAAAGCCGAAGGAGAGGCAAAAGAGCCTTTCTTCTTCTGGTTGATGATGGTCATGCCGGTAAGTACCACCAATGTTATCAGGTAGGGGGAGAAGGCGAGGAATTGGCTCGGGATAATCATCTCAAATCCTGCTGCCTGCAGACTGAACTGCAAGCTTGTGATACCACCGAAGACCAGCGTCCCGATGACCACCCTCCCTGGATTCCAGGCAGCGAAGATGACCAAGGCGATGACGATCCAGCCCTTGCCTCCGGTCATACCGTCATTCCAGCTTGGGATGAAGCTCAGTGAGAGACATGCGCCACCGAGACCTGCGAACATGCCCCCTATTACTGTGTAGATGTAGCGTATCTTCGAAACAGAGATGCCCATGGCAGCTGCGGTCCTGGGATTTTCTCCAACAGAGCGGACAACCATGCCGTGTTTTGTCTTGTACATGAAGAACCAGGCAAAGGGTATGATCAAGTAGAGGGCATAGGTGAGCACACTTACATCAAACAAGGCCCCCAGTATGGGAATCTTGCTCAGGCCAGGAATTGCTATATTGTCGAACTTTGCAGCGAGATTCATACCGGCGAGGTTGAAACTGTTGGAAGCAGGGCCGAGTCTCTGTCCGAGGAAGTTAGCCATACCAGTTCCAAACATGGTGATGGCGAGCCCTGAGACAACCTGGTTTGCCCTCATGCTGATGCACAAGAAAGCGTGCATCAGGGAGAATAATCCACCGACGAACATAGCCACCAAGATGGCCAGGTAGAGGTTTCCTGTGGCAAAAGCGGTAGCAAAGCCTGATAGCGCTCCCATGAGCATGATGCCTTCCATTCCCAGATTCAGGATTCCTGTTTTCTCGGTATACACTTCTCCGAGGGTGGCATAGGTGAGGGAGGTTCCCATTGCTAGGGTTGCTGCAAGCAATTTTGTGATAAAATCTATCCAATTCATTTGGAAATCTCCTTATGTTTGGCTAAGATGCGCAGCCTGTACTCGGTGAATACGGTACCGCCCAAGAGAGGGATGAGGATAAGGCCCTGCAATACCGCTCCCATCGCAGCTGGCAGCTTGAGGGTGATCTGCAAAGCATCAGAACCCGTTTCCAAGGCTGCCATGAGAAGAGCGATGAAGATGGAGACTATCGGGTTCAGCCCGCTCATCCAGGCGATGATGATGCCGGTAAAGCCATAGCCGGCATTCACACCCTTGGTAAGCTGGTGGGTTACTGCTGCTGAGTCTATGGCCCCTGCAAGACCTGCAATGCCTCCGGAGATGAGCATCGTTATGATGATATTCTTCTTGATGGAGACTCCTTGGCATCTTGCAGCCCTCTGGTTCTTGCCGATCATGTTCAGCTCAAAGCCCCAGCGTGTCTTGTACAGGACAAACCAGAGAATGGCTACCAGGATCAGGGCAAAGAAAATGCCGGCATGGACACGGCCCCAGATTCTGGGTAGCCATGCAAACTCCGGGTACCTGACGGTTCCCATGTTTCCCCTAGGTGCTTTCCATGCGCTGATATAGAGGTATTCTGCATACCCTATGATGATGTAGTTGAGCATCAGGGTTGCCAAGGTCTCATCGACACTCCACTGGGCCTTCAGGACACCAGGGATACCTCCCCAGATAGCTCCAAACAGGACACCCACCAATATTCCTACAGGAAGCAACAGCCAATTGGGCAGGAAGGTCCAGAACTGCATTACCCACGTGATGCCGATGGCACCACTTACATACTGGCCTTCAGCCCCGATGTTCCAGAACTTCAGGCGGAAGGCTATTCCTACTGCAAGACCACACAGGAGCAGAGGTATTGTCTTTACCAGGGTGAACTGGATCTTTGACTGGCTACCGAAGGCACCCTTTGCCATCGCGGCATAGGTCTGGATCGGATTGGCATTATTAAGGCCGAGCACAATTGCACCAAGCAAAAAAGAGATCAACAGTGATATGACGGGGACCAGGATGGTCATCTTTCGGGATCTACTGTCCCGTTTCTCGAGGGCGAATCTCATATGTCCCTCCTTTCAACACCGGCCATCAACATGCCAAGCTCTTCAGTCTTGGCATCCTTCACATCCATAGTATCCATGATTCTCCCCTCGAACATGACGGCGACCTTGTCAGCGACCATCAACAGCTCTTCTAATTCCTCTGAAACCAGGAATACGGCATTGCCCATATCCCTCTGCTTGATGATGTTCTGTCGTACAGCTTCGGTAGCCCCCACATCCAGACCCCTCGAAGGGTATACGGCAATTAGGATGCCTCCACAGGAGTCTATCTCACGGGCTAGGATTGTCTTCTGGATATTGCCTCCGCTGAGGAACTTTACCGAAGTGTCCTGCGACGGTGTCTTGATGGTAAAGCTCTCAATGAGCCTGTCTGCAAACAGGCGGACCCAGCCACGTTTTATGATGGAGTGGTTGCTGAGCTCCTTGGTGCGATATTTTTTCATCGAGAGGTTGTCCCCGACACTCATGTCTCCGACAACACCCATCCTGCCCCGGTCAGCAGGAATATGGCTGACACCACTTCTGATAATCTGTAGTGGTGTCTTGTTGGTATAATCCTTACCTTTTATGAACACCTGCCCACTATTTACCGTCATCAGGCCTGTAAGGGCTTCTGTCAGCTGTTGCTGACCATTACCGGCAACACCGGCTATGCCGAGGATCTCTCCCCCCCGCAAGCTGAAGGAGACGTCATCAAGGACGCGCTTGCCCCCTGCTAAGCTGTTCATAACCAGGTTCTTGGCTTCAAGCATCACATCCCCTGGGTTGTAGGGCCCACGGTCCAAGGAGAAGAGGATATCCCTACCGACCATCATATTGGCCAGGTCCTGAATTTGCTTGATGGAGGAAGTGGGGCAGACGTTGACGCTTTTGCCACGTCTGAGGACCTGCACTGTATGGGAGAACTCCATGACCTCATCCATCTTGTGGGTGATGAAGATGGCACTCTTGCCCTCTGCAAGCATCTTCTTGAGGATCTCATTGAGGTCTCTTGCTTCCCCTGGGGTCAGCACCGCTGTTGGTTCATCAAGAATGAGAATCTCTGCACCCCGGTAGAGCAGTTTCAGGATTTCAACTCGCTGCTGTTCTCCTACCGAAAGGTCATGGACTATCTTATCAGGGTAGACTTGCAAGCCGTAACGCTTGCTCAGTTCTGTAATATTCTTTTTGATTTCTGCAATATGAGGGACCAAAGGAAGGTCCTTCATGCCGAGGATGATGTTCTCAGCCACGGTCATGTTTCCCACCAGCATGAACTCCTGGTGGATCATTCCGATTCCCAGAGCCATGGAGTCTTGGGGAGAGTTTATCTCTGCAAGCTTTCCATGTACGTAGATTTCGCCATTATCGGGCCTGTAGAGGCCGACCAGCATATTCATCAGGGTGCTTTTGCCAGCACCATTTTCGCCTAGAAGGGCAAGGACTTCTCCTCGGTGCAGCGTAAGGCTGACGTTATCGCTGGCTAGGACACCGGGGAAACGTTTGGTAATGCCAACCATACGCACAACAGGCGTATCGGAGGGGTTAATTTCATGCATGTTGTATCCAGTTGTGTGGTTGTCCTCGGTGGAGGACGTTCCTAAAAAGAAGTAGAGGCGGGCGAATGCCCGCCCCTATTTGCTAGAGTGTGATCTAGTTATTTGACTTTACCAACGACGCCTTCTACGAACCAATCCATGGTCAACATAGCTTCATCAGACATTTTTTCGCCGGCATTCTGACGAACCTTTCCGGTGTTGTCCTTCAACGCGCCCCAGAATACATCCCATTTGTTGTCATGGATGTCAGCTTCTTTTGCCACGATCTGTTTCTGGAACTCTGCAGGAACCAAGGGGGAGATAGGGGAGAGGTGAATCATTTCATCCTCAAGACCGCCCCAGTAGCTCTGGCTCTTCCAGGTGCCATCCATGGCGCTCTGCACTGCTGGGATCATGTAGTTGCCCCAGTTCCACATGGGGGAAACGAGGACATTGTCATTACCGATCATGCTTCTGAAGTCAGCATTGTAGCCGATGGCATACTTACCACGTTCGATGGCTGCCTTGGCAGGTTCGGTGGTATCCTGGTGCTGTGCAATTACATCACAACCCTGATCGAGCAGGGAGACCGCAGCCTGACGCTCCAAGGAGGGATCGTACCAGGAGTTGGTCCATACGACTGTGACGGTAGCCTTCGGATTGATGGCCCTTGCACCAAGGGTATAACTGTTGATTCCACGTACAACTTCAGGAGTGTTGAAAGCGCCCACATAGCCGAGTTTGCCGGTAGGGGACATCTTTGCAGCGATCATACCTGAGAGGTAGCGCATCTGATACATTCTTCCAAAGTAGTTGGACATGTTGTCATTCTGCAGGTAGCCTGAGCAGTGCTCGAAATAGACATCAGGGAAATTCTGTGCAACGTTGAGCATGTACTGCTGGTAGTTGTAGGAGTTTGCAAAGATGATTTTGCATCCTTCATCAATGAGGCTTTCCATTGCCCTTTCACTGTTCTCATTCTCTTCAATGCTTTCCATCCTGTAGACTTTGACCTTGTCTCCAAAATGCTTCTCCATGGCAATGGTGCCTTGGTCGTGCATGTAGGAATAACCCATGTCACCAGGAGGACTGATGTAAATGACGCCCACTTTAAACGGGCCGTCTGTCTTTGCCACTGCGGCTTCTTTTGAACCCTGTGCAAATGCAAAGGAAGAAACCATCAATACGATCAACAAGAGAACGATACCTTTTTTCATGACTCTCTCTCCTTAAAAAATTATGTGATGGGGCGATAATACCCTAAGAACTAGAACAACTCAAATTATACGGGAGTATTTAGGTGCTGTCAAAGCAATAATAATAAACATTTAAGGCTGTATCCCGCAGAAAACAGGACTTGTTGTGAGAGTTCCCTTATAATGCAACAGCAAATATACTCTTTTCCACAATAAACAACAAAATAATAAGAAAATTCTCAAACAGGCTTGCTCTTGGTGATGTGCACAGATTTCATGTTGCTTTTTATGGTTTGGCTGTTGTAAAGGCAAAATGGTGCATAAAAAACATACTCTCCTAGGGATGAAAGATACGGCACAAAGTAACGCTAAAAGTACATCTTATTCCATCTAACGCTTGCCTATGCTTTTGTGCTAGTGGTAGGATAGGAGAATTGATGCTATAGTGCTTCATAATAGAATACAGATATAAAAATTAAAGGACCACAATAGGTATGAATACTCCAGCAAAGAAATATTTGGTTATTTTGCTCATCCTGCTTTTTTCGACCTTCCTGTTCGCTGCTGAAGGCTCGGGTCTCGTTGTACGCTCTCCCTTGTTTGGTCCCGATTCACAGACCCCTGCCATTGAAGAGCGGTCACTGGCCCTGCAATCCTATAAGGAACAACTCGGCCTTGCTTTGGTACAGGTTGAGGAAAAACCTGAAACCAGAGTGTTGAGAGCCATCAGCAACGGCTCCTATCCTGTAACCCCCGGTGACATGTTCCGTCTGGTCTACCTCGATGGACTTCAGACCGTCACCGTCGATCTGCAGGCTGATGAAAAAAGCACTGTCACCGTCCCGGGTCTTGGAACAGTTAATTGTTGTGGTCTTTCCTTTATTGAAATGAAAAAAGAGATCCTTTCCATGGTGCAGACCTATCACAGCTACTCCAATCCTCAGCTTATCCTAACCGGGACAGGATCCTTTAGTGTCTCTGTCGTAGGAGAGGTGGGTGGAACCCGCGTAGTTCCTGTGTGGGGCCTTTCAAGGCTTTCTTCTGTGGTCGACAGTGCCACACCCTATGCATCTACCCGAAATATCCTTATTACCCACTCCGACGGTTCCTCCAATACCTATGATCTCTTTCTTGCCTTGCGTAAGGGCGTGCTCGATCAGGACCCCTTGCTACGTAGCGGTGATGTCATCACCATCCCTCGTGCTGAAAAGATCGTGGTGCTTGCAGGCACTGTCTATGCACCGGGAACCTATCAGTTGCAGGAAGGGCAGACCCTCAATGATCTGGTCGCATCCTATGGGGGCGGGGTGTTGAATAATGCCGATGTCCAGAAGATCAGGGTCCAGCGCTACAGCAAGAAGAGTGGAGCTTGGGAAGTAACCTATGCCGACCTTTTTGGTGGCAAGCCGATGGTCCTCCAGCATCTGGACAAGGTTATCATCGACACGCTCAAGTCCTCTGTTCGTACCGTAACTATTGAGGGCTCTGTTGCCTCAAGTGAAGCATACGACAATCTTTCCTCCACTGCACTGATGGGGACTTCTTCCGGCAGAATCTTCTATCAGTTCTACCCTGGTGAGAGTGTCCGTCAGATGTTGGAATCCATCGCCCCTCGCCTGATGACCGTCAGTGACCTCGACGGCACCTATCTGCTCAGATCTGACAAGCGCATACCCCTGAAGGCTCAGCAGATTCTGTATGGGGACGATCCCAACGCGCTTCTGACCCTGGAAAGTGGAGATGTCTTCATCATTCCTTTTAACCAGCGCTTCATCTCTGTCAGCGGAGGAGTTGTCCGCTCTGGAGTTTTTGCATATGTTCCTGACAAGGGTATCAACTACTATCTCGCCTTGGCGGGAGGGCTCAGTGATGATGCTTCAGTGCCTACCTCCGTCAAGGTCTATGGTCCTACCGGGGAGAAACTGGATAACTCGGGAGAAATTCCTGCTGAATCCAGTATCAAGGTGGGAAAGAATACCTTTATTAAGGATATCGCCCCGACAGTGGCGGTTGTTGGCTTGGTCACTTCCGTCTTGGCCATCGTGGCTACGGTGATCAGCATCATCATTGAATCGCAAAAGCTGTAAGGGGAGAATGCTATGAGTCAGCAAGAAGAGTTCCAAACTGGATATAATCAAGGTGAAATGAATGAAGAGGGGATTTCCATCTCTGAACTATTCCATATTTTCCGACAAAGGTTTGGGTGGTTCGTAGTAGGGTTGGTTGTTGTTATTGCAGCAGCAATCGGATACCTGTACTATGCCGTCCCTCAATATGAAAGCCAGGTGTCGGTGCTTGTCGAGCCCATCCAGAAATCCTCTTCCATTGAGAACCTTTTGGGGAGCACTGCCAATACTACCAAGATTGCCACCGAAGTGGAGCTCATAACCAGCCGTAAGAACATAGAGTACGCACTGAGCACCCTCGACCTTTCTTCCTATACGAATGCTGATGGTGAATCATACGCTGAAAAAGATGTCCTGGGGAGCGTGAGAGGACGTATTGTGGTATCCACGGTTAAGGATACAAACATCGTCCGTATAACCGTTACCGATGCAAACCGCTCGTTTGCACGGGATTTTGGTAATGCCCTGGCTTCGAGCTATGACGATTTGCTCACCGGAATTGCCAAGAACTCCAAGACTGCACAGAGAGAGTTCATACAGTTTCAGATACCTATCAATGACGGTTCTTTGCAGAGTGCTTCTGATGCTTTGGGTGACTTTAGGGAGAACAGTGATATCATACAGCTCACTGACAAGAGTTCCCTGCTTGTCGAACAAATCTCTTACTATACCCTTCGCCTTGAACCCTTGAAGTTGCAGCTGAATGAATCGCTTGTCTTTATCAATTCGTACAATTACAGCTTAGAAAAAGCGGGCATCACCGGAGTTCTTTCTCTTGATGGTATACGCAAGGACTCTATCGTAGCTGCCAAACTGAAGGAACTCACAGCTTGGAAGACAGAGCTGACGATGTACGAGTCTCTCGTTTCTCCCTTGCCCAATCAGGCTACAGCGACTTCAGGTTCCTCAGGCTTTTCACGCACCTATGTCCTGAACAGTGCAATTGCCCAGACAACCAAAGACCTTCTGGATAGGGTGACCACCCTTACCCGCACCTATGCCAAGGATGCAAACATCCAGGCAATAGTACAGGCTTTGACCACTGAAGTTGGTATCCAAGTGCTTCAAGCTCGGGGAGAGGTTTTTGTTGAGGAGCTCTCAAAGCTTCCTGTCCTTGAACGCCGGTTATCTGAACTGACACGTGATGTGCAGATTTATGAAGCCATAGGGTTGAAGCTCCGCGATATGCTTGAAGAGGTCAAGCTCGTTGAAGCCGCAGTGACCGGAAACGTCACCGTCGTTGACGAGGCCATTCTTCCTCGTTCTCCTGTTAGTCCCAACAAGATGCTGATCTTAGCTGTTGCCCTGCTTTTGGGCGTTGCGATCGGATTCCTGCTTGCCCTTGCAGCAGAAGCCACCGACTTCTCCCTGCGCACAGAGGCCCAAATCAAGAAGATTACCGGTAACGATACTTCTATGCTTGGGTGGATCCCCCTGATGAAAGTCTCGCCTAAGGACAAGTATCCGACCCTAACCGTGTATAACAATCCGCTCTCCTTTGAATCTGAGCGATTCAAGCTAGTTGCCAATATGCTCTATACGAAAGAGGACATGAAAGTGTTCTCCATCACAAGCTGTGCAATGGCAGAGGGCAAGAGTACCATTATCGGTAACATAGCGCTTTCCTTTGCCCAGATGGGCAGCAAGGTCCTGATCATCGACGGCGACCTGCGTCTTCCCAGCATGGAGCGGTTCTTCCGTCTCAAGCACAGGGAGGTCGGCCTTGTTGACTATGTAGGGGGCAATGCCACCCTTGAAGAGTGTATCCTCCAGCCTTTTGAAGAGGTGACAAATCTTCACCTTCTCCCACCGGGTGTGCCTCCTCTGGTACCTTCGGCCATCTTCTCCAATCCGACCTACATTAAGATGATCAAGTACTTGAGGACCATCTATGATTTCATCATCATCGATGCTCCCCCTCTTGATTCTGCCAGTGAGCTCCTCTCCATAAGTAAGCAGGTCGATGGTCTTATCATTACCGTTCGTGCAGGTGTCACCACCAAGGGTGCCCTTGCTGATCTGGTTTCAAGTTTGCAGACAGGCAAGGTTCCAATAACCGGTGTAGTATTCAACGGCGTTATCCCAGGTTCCACCGGTAGCTACGGCTATGGGTATGGCAAACGCTACGGCTCCTATTCCTACCGCTACGCATCCTATGGAAATGCTGAAAAGAGCCAAAAGATACGCGTTTTGAGCAAGCGGAAAAATTCCAGCTGGTATCGCAGGAAGTATAAGAAGGACCTTACAATGCGTGGGCGCACTACTGCCACCATGTTCGATTCAATTGTTGCCTTTGGTCCGGAGGCAGCACATAAGAGCCTTGCCTCCTGGTCTGGGTTCTCCATGTACACCCCCGGGAAAAAGTACTCTTCAGATATGGCTACTATAGCAAAGGTTCCTGAAGCACCTCTTGAAGAGAAGCCCGTTGTAGTAGAGAAGAAAATCCCTGCTGAAGAGAAGAACGTAGTAGTAGAGAAGAAAGTCCCTGCTGAGGAGAAGCCTCGTAGCCTACTGGACAATCTCTCTGCAATAGAATCAGATGAAGCTTCAATAGGAAAGAAATAGGGTTGAGGACTGGACAGAGGCTCTGTCCTCTGGTAAGGTTTTTTCGATTCAAGAGGAGGGAACAGGATGCTGAGGATACGATACAGAAATGTAATGCAGCCTCTGGGCGTACTGTTTTCCCATGTACTATAGTATTGAAAAAGTCGGTCAATTGGGACCGGCTTTTTTTAGGAGCAACGATGGATATAAAAAGCGTATTTACAGGAAGGTCACTGTGTGTCATTGATGATCTGAGCATCGAGGAGAGAGAGTATCTCTTCTCTGAAGTGCGTAAGCTCAAGACGGCAATGGAAGAGAACAACCTCTCGGTTATGGAAGGGTACCGCATTGATGACAAGGACTTTGGTGTCTATGAGGTCTTCCTGGAAGATAGCACCAGAACCAAGGAGTCGTTCAGAAATGCCGCCAACTTCCACCATGTGAAGGTTTCAGAGCTCAACAGCGACAGCTCCTCCTTTAACAAGGGTGAGAGCTATGCCGACACCTTCAATACGCTTAGTGGATACTCCAATGCAGTCTTCATCATCCGAAGTAAGGTCGAAGGGGTCTGCCGCTGGCTTGAGGACGAATGTTCTGCCTATGCACAGCGCAACAAGCTCTGGCGCAAGCCTGCCTTCATCAATGCAGGGGACGGCAAGCATGAGCATCCGACTCAGGAACTGCTTGATGAGTTCACCTTCATCGAGGACAACGACTGGAATACCGACTCCATCCATCTAGCGCTTGTCGGAGATCTCTATCATGGCAGGACCGTGCACTCCAAGGCCGCTGGGCTCAAGCTCTTTGATAGGGTGAAGGTTGACCTCATCGCACCTGTGGAGCTTGCCATGCCTGAGACCTATGTGCTGAAGATGCGTGAGAATGGATATGAAGTACGTATCTTCACTTCCATTGATGAGTATCTCACCCAGATGGATATTGCGGACAAGTGGTACTTCACCAGGCCTCAGCTGGAGAGGATGGGGGACCGCATCCTCCAACGTCAGGAGGAGTTGAGGGCGGCCATCACGTTCAAGCGAGCCTATATGCCTCTGCTTAGGGAAGGTACCAAGTTCTACCACCCGCTTCCTCGGCACAAGGTCACCCCCACCATCCCAACCTTCCTCGATGATACACCTCTCAATGGATGGGAGAGGCAGTCCATCAACGGCATGTATGTCAGGATTATCCTGCTTGCCCTCATAGGAGGAAAGATTGGGGAGGACTTTATCCCACAAGAAAAGACAGGTGATGCAGAGCGTGACGAATATATCTTTGAAGTCAATCTAGAGGAGATGCCCCTTAAGGAGAAGGTGGTCAGCGAAGGGGTGAAGCCGATCCATAACGGCTTGGTCATAGACCATATCTGCAGGGGCGACTCTCCCTCTGAGATACGCGACCATATGCGCCTGATAAGCAGTGTCCTTGGCCTTGATGAGGACAAGGGCGGAGAGTGGGTAAGTTCCGGCCATAAGGGTGAACATTCCTACAAGGGAATCATCTTCCGCCCTGATGCCCCAGACCTTACGCGCAAGAACCTCAAGAGGCTTGCCGCCGTCTCACCCGGGTGTACGCTGAACATCATCAGAGATGGGAAGATCGAGAAGAAGTACCGTCTTCATATGCCGCCACGAATCTACAACTTTGGAGACCTTTCCTGTACGAACGAAGCTTGCATCTCACACCCTCTGCAGAATGAAGGGGTGCCTGCACACTTTACCCGCACCAAGGAGAGCTTGTTTGCTTGTGCATACTGCGACAAGACTCACTCCTTCAAGGAAATCTGGCAGAGTAGGAAAAAATAGGATAGACTGGAGAATAGTATGAAAGATTTAAGCAGAATAACGGACCATTATGGGCTCTTGCTGGCCAAAGAGGCATTGCAGTTGGGAGCCATCAGGCTCAGACCCGAAGACCCCTTCTTTTGGGCTAGTGGCTACCGCATGCCCATCTACAACGACAACCGCCAGCTGCTCGCCCTGCCAAAGGCGAGAGCCCTTGTAGCAGAGGCCTTCTCTGAGATGCTGAAAGCTCTGGATTTTGACCCTGATAACATTGCAGGCACAGCAACAGCGGGCATCCCCCATGCAACCACCCTTGCCGACAGGTTAGGTAAGCCACTCTCCTATGTACGTAGTTCAGGCAAGGACCACGGCCTGCATCAGCAAATCGAAGGGTTGGGCCCGAGCGGAAGCTACGAAGGTGCGAAGGTGCTGCTCATCGAGGACCTCATCTCAACAGGAGGCTCTTCGATCAAGGCAGTCGAGGCCATCGTTTCCGCTGGAGGCGTATGTCCTTACACTCTTGCCATCTTCACCTATGGCCTACAGGCATCCATTGATGCTTTTACGAGTCTGGAACCTGCTTGCGCCTCCCATACCATCCTTGAATATGACCGCATGGTTGCTACAGCGCTTGAAATTGGGTATGTGGATGAGGGTGGGGCAGAGTTGCTCAGCGAGTGGAGAGGCGACCCCTTTGGATGGGGAGAGAAGCATGGATTTCCTCCTATAAAGAAATAGAAAGAAATAGTAATGTATGTAGATAAAAAAAGAAGCAGATAGAAATAAACGTACTGATAGATACAAAGAAAAGAGTAGGAGCAAAGAATGACCTATAGTGAGAAGTTGATCGCAAGTGCCTCCCAAGTGGGCAATACTGCCTGTATGGGACTCGACCCCCAGTTGGAAGTGCTCCCTTTTCAGGGTGATGATCCGCGAACTGTCCTAAACCAGTTTTTCCAGAAGCTGTTCAGACGGATGGCCCTTTCCGGCCTTATCCCCTCGGCCTTCAAGCCGAACATAGGATATTACCAAGGCTTGGACCACCCTCGTGATGAGGACTTTTCCGGTAGCCTTGCCCTTGCCGATATCATGGACATGGTGGAGAACTTCTTTCCGGGGATTCCCATCATCCTGGACAGCAAGCGCGGGGACATAGCTCGCAGCAGTCTCAACTACGCCAACGAAGCCTTTTCCTGTTGGGGCTCTGATGCCGTGACTGTCGCGCCCTTTATGGGCTGTGACTCTGTCAGGCCCTTTATCGATCATACACCCCTTGAGAAGGGGGTATATATCCTCAACAGGACCAGCAACCCAGGGGGCAGGGACCTGCAGAACCTCAAGATCCAGCATGAAGATGGTTCATCCTTCCTGTATCAGGAAGTTGCCCGTCAGATCATCTCCTACAACAATGACAGCGGCAGCGTAGGTGCTGTAGTCGGTGCGACCAATATGGATGAGCTTAAGGATATTTCCCTGTTGTATGCCAAACACTCTGTCCCGCTGCTTATTCCAGGAGTCGGTAGCCAAGGCGGCTCTGCCCCCTCTGTAATGGCAGCCCTGCGTGAAACAGGCTACCCTGTGAAGCTGGCAAGGATAAACAGCTCAAGTGAGCTGACCCACCCTTGGAAGAAGGGTGAGGCTCCTGAAGACTGGCTTGAGATGTGCGAGTCTTCGCTACGCAAGCTCCTTAAGGCGACCCAAGTATGACTGTGCTAGAGCTATTGCAAGGAAGGCATCTGAGAAAGCATGAAGAGGTGGTGCTGACAACTGTTAGTGGGGTAGCCTCCACCAAACCCGCTTTGATCAGGTATTTTGACCAGAAGGCCCCCGCCCTTGGAATCATAACCACCAAGAGCTTCCAGGTAGAGGTCAATCCGGGCAACCGTGAACCTATCATCTGTGAAACGAGCTGGGGTAACTTCGGAAACTCTGTAGGCCTAAGAAACCCAGGGCTCAAGGTAGCTCTTGCTGAACTTGAGCTTCTGAGAAAGAAGCACACGTTCAGAGCATTGCTCAACGTCTCGCTTTCGGCAAACTCCATCGAGGATTTTATCATACTGGTGAAGGCCTTTGATGAGGTTGCCGATCTAGTGGAGCTCAA
>Ga0209414_1000200_pt1 | contig 27734 bp, 23 predicted proteins | sample LakVidmifraction_4_FD_181154 | JGI IMG/M metagenome (GOLD analysis project Ga0209414, IMG submission 181154) | Hypersaline microbial communities from Lake Vida, Antarctica - Brine Hole Two &gt;0.2 micron (SPAdes) (version 2) | ecosystem: Environmental > Aquatic > Non-marine Saline and Alkaline >...
AATCTTTTAGCTGATGTAAAATTTACAAACGCAATATTTTTATTGCTTTTTTCCGATTGGTTTAAATCTGTTGTTTTCATAATATATAGTTTTATTTGTTAGTATTTTATTAAAAGACGCCTTAAAACAAAATATATTACGCTATTATGCATAACACAGTACTATATTAACAATATTTTAACTAATATGTTACCTCATAATAGGTTAGAGGAGAAAACATTTAATTTGATTGATTGTATTCGGCCAAAACATCATTTAGAACTTCAATAATAACGTTACAGCCTTTGTATATTTCATCTTCCGAAATGGTAAGTGGCGGCGTTATTCTGATTGCTTTTCCTTCAAACAATAACCAAAACATGATTAAGCCCTTATCAAGGCATTTTAATATAATTTTAGAGGCCATTTCACTGCTTTCTACTAAAGGAGCGAGCATTAATCCTCTTCCTCTAATTTCGGTTATTAAAGGATGAACCAATAATTTTCTAAATAAAGTTTCTTTATAGAGGGTTTGTTCCATTAAGTCGGAATTAAGCAATTCCGTTAAGGTTGCATGAGCCGCCGCTGCAATCACTGGATGTCCGCCAAAAGTCGTGATGTGTCCAAGTTTTGGCTCTTGTTTTAAACAGTCCATAATTTGGGATGAAGAAATAAAAGCACCAATTGGCATACCGCCTCCTAAACCTTTTCCGGCAACAATAATATCAGGAACGACATTGTAATTTTCAAATCCAAAAAGTTTTCCTGTACGCCCGATTCCCGATTGTATTTCATCTAAAATAAGCAAAGCGCCAACTTCGTTACATTTCTCTTTTACCTTTTTTAAATAATCATTCTGAGACTCAATAAAACCTGCTCCGCCTTGGATGGTTTCTAAAATAACCCCAGCCGTATTTGTGGTTATTTTATTTAAATCGTTTAAGTTGTTGAATGTGATAAATTTTATTCCTGGAATTAAAGGTCTGAAAGCGCTATTTTGTTCTTCTGCGCCACAAACACTCATAGATCCCTGAGTATTGCCGTGATATCCATTTTTCGCTGCAATAAATTCACTTCTTCCTGTGAAACGTTTGGCTAATTTTAGGGCGCCTTCAGTAGCTTCCGTACCAGAGTTTGTTAAATAAACCGTTTCCAGAGGCTTTGGTACATTGGCCGCTAATAATTTACATAAATCAACTTGAGGCTGTTGCACAAATTCTCCGTAAACCATAACGTGGGTGTATTTATCAACCTGATCTTTTATGGCTTGTGAAATTTTGTGGTGATTATGCCCCAAAGTATTTGCCGAAACGCCGGCAATAAAATCTAAATATTCTTTACCGTTTGCACCATAAATATAACAACCATTGGCATGGGAAATTTCTATGGCCAATGGGTGAGGGGATGTTTGTGCCTGATATTTAAAGAAATCTTCTTTCAATTTTCAATTTTTTGTAATTTCTTTTTCTTTAGTTTCTAATTTATCATAAATGAAAATTCCGTCTTTATTGAGTGGTCGTTCTTTTTCCCTCCAAATAAATCCTTTTAAAATTTTCTCTTTTTCAGGAAGTTTTGAAGGAGGGTAGGTTTTTCCTTCCGGTTTTTCAATAAAATCGATGGTTTCAATTTCATTATTTTCCATAGTGATAAAAATATTTTTACTACTTTTCATTCTCATAATCCCTACCAATTCCTGAAGGTCATTTCTAATATAGAAAACAACTTCACTATTTCCAACGACATCTAACGATTTTAACGCATTGTTTTTAAATTTTCCGAACATATTTTTACCTTTCAATTGGCTAAATCCTGCTGAATCTTTTTGAACCATAAAGGCATTATCCAATATTTTTAAAGAGTCGAGTTGTTCTGTTTTGGGGTTTGATATGAGATGAATGGTATCTCCCGTTATCTGATTTCCCTGAGTCCACATTACTGGATTTCTAATTAATTTTGTCAATCCGGTTTTTTCAAAGGTTATTAAGGAATCACATTTTCCCTGTAAATCTGATTTAAAAAATTTCACGCGATTAAAGGCTCTAACAATACGATCTTCAATTTTTCCTGTAACCATTAATTTATCACCATGAATAAAAACAGAATCTTTTTCTATAATAGAAATAGCGACCGCTTTTTTGATTATAAAAACAGAATCTTTCAGTTTAAAATATTCAGCATAGCCTCCTTTTATGATCGAATTGTTTACGGTATCCACCACAATAATATTTCCTGTTGCAGAAGCAAATTCAATGTTTTTATTATAATATAAACTGTCACCTTCTATGGTTCTGTCTTTATAAAATATTTTTGAGTTCTTTAAAAAATGAGAAATATTCGTTTTTGAATTGTGATGCCCTTTTTCTGTATAAATAGAATCTTGTTTGCTTGTTATGGTTGAAGGTCCCATTAAGTCAGCAATACCTGTATTGGTATAATAATCAAGATGGTTTGATACTACTTTACTGTCTTTACTGGTAACTTCAACATTGGTTAATGCCTGAAATTTTTTGGTGCGTAAATAATAATCTCCAATTCTGCTTTTTAAAACATTGGTTGCGTCTATAATTGTTCCGCCGCTTTTGTAAAAAAGCTGTTGATTTTCTCTGTCAAATTTCAAGGTATCCGTTTGCAGAGTCATTACATCATCTTTTAAAACAACATTTCCCCAGGAAGTAGCTATTTTTGATTGGGCATCATAATCGGTATATTTGCTGGTTTGTACAATGGTGTCTCCCTGATTTATCACAACGTTACCCATGGCTTTCACCAACTTTTTTTCCTGATAAATATAGGCTTTGTCACAACGTAATGTGGCTCCTTCATGTTCTATGAAAACATTTCCAACAGAGATTGTTGCTCCAGGAAATTCAGGTTTAACAAATGTGTTATCAGCTTGTAGGATTTTAATCTTTTTTGTTTGAGAAAATCCTGAAATGCCAATAAATATGATAACGAAGAAAAGTAATTTTTTCAAACCTATTTATTTTGTTACAAAACTAATGAAAAAGTGATTAGAAAAATATGAAGTTGAATTAAAATAAAAAAGCTTCAAAATTTGAAGCTTTTTTATTTTTATCTCAAGATTGTTTGCTTTCGGTCTGGACCTACAGAAACAATTTTTATGGGCACTTCCACAAAATCTTCAATAAACTTAATGTAATCGTTTAATTCTTTTGGCAATGATGTTGCGTTTGTCATCCCTGTTAAATCTTGTTTCCAACCCTTAAACTCGGTATAAATTGGTGTTACATTGTGTTCTTCAATATTGTAAGGCAAGTGGCTGATTTCAGTTCCTTGATAGTTGTATGAAGTACAGACCTTTAGTTTTGAAAATCCTGAAAGAACGTCACCTTTCATCATGATCAATTGGGATACGCCACTAATTTGAACTGCATATTTTAATGCCACCAAGTCCAACCAACCGCAACGTCGTGGTCTTCCGGTTGTTGCACCAAATTCTTGTCCAACTTTTCCCATTTTCGCACCGTCTTCATCAAATAATTCAGTTGGGAAAGGACCTGAACCAACACGTGTGGTATATGCTTTGAAAATTCCGATAACCTCACCAATTTTATTTGGCGCTACTCCTAATCCGGTGCAAGCGCCGGCTGCTGTTGTATTTGAAGAAGTCACAAAAGGATATGTTCCAAAATCAATATCTAACATGGAACCTTGAGCACCTTCAGCCAAAATAGTTTTTTTGTTTCTTATGGCATTGTTTAAATACTCTTCACTATCTATAAAAGGAAGTTGCTTTAAAACATCAATGGCTCCAAAAAATTCTTTTTCTAATTCCGGTAAATCATATTCAATTTCAACTTTAAAGAACTCAAGCATTCTCAAATGCTTTTCTGTCAATGCATGATATTTTTCTTTCCAGTCTTTCAATTCTAAATCTCCAACCCGCATACCGTTTCTTCCGGTTTTATCCATATAAGTTGGACCAATTCCTTTTAAAGTTGAGCCAATCTTGGCTTTTCCTTTTGAAGTTTCACTAGCAGCATCAAGAAGACGATGTGTTGGTAATATTAAATGTGCTTTTCTTGATATTAACAATTTAGATTTTATATCTAAATTAAATTTTTCTAAGTTATCTAATTCTTTTTTGAAAATTACGGGGTCAATCACCACGCCATTTCCAATAAGATTCATGGCGTTTTTATGAAAAATACCTGAAGGAATGGTGTGTAGAACGTGTTTCTGTCCATCAAAAATTAAAGTATGCCCTGCGTTTGGACCACCTTGAAATCGAGCAATAATATCGTAATTAGACGTGAGGACGTCTACAATTTTGCCTTTTCCTTCATCTCCCCATTGCAGTCCTAATAATAAATTTACAGCCATTTGCTTAATTATATATGTTAATTGTTGTTTGTTTTTTTTGTTCCGTAGAAATAGAGCGAGTGTTTATGAATGTCAATATTAAAAGTTTCTTCAATAGTCTTTTTAATAATTTGAACTCTTGGATCACAAAATTCAATGACTTCACCTGTATCAGTTAAAATAACATGGTCATGTTGTTTGTCGAAATATGACTTTTCATAGAATGCCTGATTTTGTCCAAACTGATGCTTTCTTACCAAACCAGATTCCAATAATAATTCAATAGTATTGTAAAGTGTTGCTCTGCTTACCCGATAATTTTTGATTTTCATCTGGATATAGAGAGATTCAATGTCAAAATGATGGTCTAAATTATAAATTTCTTGTAAAATAGCAAACCGTTCAGGCGTTTTTCTATGGCTATTTGTTTCAAGAAAATTCACAAAAACAGCCTTTACAATCTTTTGATCTTCATTACTCATAATTATCTTAATTGACTTTTAAAACTAAACAAATTTAATTCTATTTTTTTAATAAAAGGGCAGGTAATTTGCATATTTATTAACTTTGAATTGTGAACAAATTTAATGTTTGTAAATTCTGTCTACAGTATCAATGCCTTCAATTTTTTTAATGCGATCACATAGTTTTTGAAGTTGTAATCTGTTTTCGACAGTTACGGTAATGTTCCCTTCAAAAAGCCCGTCATGGCCTGAAATATTTAAACCTTGAATATTTACACTCATATTATTTGAAATAATTTGAGTAATTTCATTAACCATTCCAACATGATCAACGCCTAATATTTTAATAATGGCCTTATATTCCTGTTTTGTTGAATCTATCCACTTTGCACTTAAAATTCTATAGGCATAATTTGCCTGTAAACTAATAGCATTTGGACAATCTTTCTTGTGAATTTTAATACCGTCATTTATGGTAATAAATCCAAATACTTTATCTCCTGTAATTGGGTTACAGCATGGAGACATTTTATAATCTAAACGTTCTTCTTCTTTACCGAAGACTAAAGAATCATATTTATCTGTAATCTCGTCTTTTTCAATGGCTTCCTGCTGCGATGGACTGCGTTTAATTCTATTTTTAAAGAAACTTACAAAAGCATTATTTCGCTTTCTGACAAATTCTTTTAATTGGGGATTTTCAATGGAACCAATACCCATTCTGTAAAATAAATCTTGACTTGTTCTTAATTTAAAATGTGTTACAAGCTCATTGACCACTTTTTCATTGAGGTCAATTTTTAAATGTTTAAGTTTTCGCGTTAAGATCTCTTTTCCTTCTTCTGCAATTTTCTTTTGACCTTCCTTTAAGGCATTTTTAATACGATTTCGGGCTCTGGCTGTTACCACAAAATCCAACCATCCAACATTTGGTTTTTGACTTTTTGAGGTAATTATCTCAACCTGATCTCCACTTTGTAATACTTGACTTATTGTTTTTAATTTACCATTTACTTTTGCTCCTCTGCAGTTCATCCCCACTTGAGTATGAATTGCGAAAGCAAAATCTAATGCTGTGGAATTTTTCGGTAATGCTTTTAAATCACCATTTGGTGTAAATATAAAAATTTCTTTGGCATAAAGATTTAATTTAAAATCTTCCACAAAATCTATTGCACTGCCATTTGAATTTTCAAATGATTCCTTAATTTTATTTAACCACTCCTCTAAACCACTTTCGCGTTCATTTTGGTTTTTATATTTATAGTGGGCTGCATAGCCTTTTTCAGCAATCTCATTCATTCTTTCTGAACGAATTTGTACTTCAACCCATTTTCCTTGTGGACCCATCACTGTAATATGAAGCGATTCATACCCGGTAGATTTGGGCTGGCTGATCCAATCTCGCAACCTGCTTGGGTTAGGTCTAAAATGATCAGTTACAATGGAATATATTTTCCATGCATCAAATTTTTCATCTTTGTCAATTGACTTATAAATTATTCTAATGGCAAATTTGTCATAAATTTCATCATAACTTACACCTTGTGAAAGCATTTTTTTATGAATGGAATAAATAGATTTTCTTCGACCTTTAATTAAATATTCGAATCCTTCTTTATCTAAAGTTTCACTTATAATGTTGGAGAACGATTCAATGTACTTATCTTGGTCTTCCTTACTTTGCGTAATTCTCTCAAGAATATGATTATAAATTTCAGGTTCCGTAAATTTTAAACCAAGATTTTCTAACTCCGTTTTTATATTGTAAAGGCCTAACCGATGCGCAAGTGGTGCGTAAATATATAAGGTTTCAGAAGCTATTTTTACCTGCTTGTCTGCCGGCATTGCTTCCATAGTTTGCATATTGTGTAACCTGTCTGCAATTTTTATTAGAATAACCCTTACATCATCATTTAAAGTTAAGAGCATTTTTCTAAAATTCTCAGCCTGAAGAGAAGCGTCCTGATCCTTTTTTAAGTGAGAAATTTTTGTTAATCCAAAAACAATTCTGGCAACAGTTTCACCGAATAACCGCTCAATATCTTCAATGGTATATGTGGTGTCTTCCACAACATCATGCAATAAAGCAGCAATAATAGAGGTCGCATGAAGCCCAATTTCATAGGCAACAATTTTTGATACGGCAATAGGATGAAATATGTAAGGTTCGCCAGTTAAACGGCGTTGCTTGCTATGAGCTTCTAACGCCAGTTCAAAAGCTTTTCTGATTTCTTTTTTATCGGTAGCCGTAAATGTTTGGTAGGCGCCTTTCAACAAATCTTTGTAGCGCCTAGTAATCTCTTTATTTTCTTCTTCTATGGATAAGTTGTATATCATCGCTTAAAAATAATGATAAAAATTGATTAACCAATTATTTGCATTTATTTTTTTAAGTTTAAAAAACGTTGTAAAAGCGTAGGGTGGGAGTAATGAATTTTCACATACAAAGGATGTGGCGTTAAATTACTCAAACTATTTTTTGATAATTTTTTTAAGGCTGAAATTAAGGCATTTCCGTCAAAATTTTCTGTTGCATAATCATCCGCTTCGTATTCAAATTTTCTTGATAATACATTCATAAATAAACTTGTAATTTCAGAAATAGGACTGTATAAAAAGCCAAAAGCGATAAGTCCGATATGAAAACTGGCAGTTTCAACTCCTAAAGCCATCGACAAGGATAAATTTCCAACCAATAATGATAAAATATAGAATGTAAATCCGGTTAATAAAATAGAAGCCAATAAGTTATAAATAATATGTTTTTTCTTGTAATGCCCAACTTCATGCGCTAAAACAGCGACAATTTCATCGGTTTCCAAATCGTTTATTAACGTATCATATAATGTAATTCTTTTTTGTTTTCCAAAACCAGAAAAATAGGCATTTGCTTTTGTGGACCTTTTAGAGCCGTCAATCACAAAAACATTTTCAAGTTTAAATCCTATTTTTCTTGCAAAATTTTCAATCTCATTTTTTAAAACACCACTTTCCAAAGGCGTTTGTTTATTAAAAAGAGGAACAATCAATTTAGAATAAAAAAGATTCATAAAAATGGTGATAACAGTCATTAATGCCCAGGCGTATAACCAAAAATTATTGGTTGTCAATTGATAAAACCAAGTAATTAAAGCCAAAACTCCTCCACCAACAAAAACCATCATTAACCAACCTTTAATTTTATCGAATGCAAATGTTTTTTTTGAAGTTTTGTTGAAACCAAATTTTTCTTCAATAACAAATGTGGCATAATAAGAAAATGGAAGTGATAAAATATCGCTGGCGAAAATAATAATTCCGAAGAAAATTAGGGTTATAACAATGGCATTGTCCGAAAAGCTTCTCGCAATATGATCAACAAATGCAAAGCCTTCAAAAATAAAAAACAACAATGTTGTAACAATAGAAATGATGCTTGTCACTACTGAAAATTTATAATTTGCCTTTTTATATGCCTGCGATTTTAGGTACTCTTCTTCGTTATAAATACCTTCCAATTCTGGCGGAATAGCATCATTAAAATGTTTTGAATTTAAAGAGTCAATGTAAGTGTCAAATAAAAATTTAACAATGATGATGCCTATTAATATATAAAAGAGGAATTGTGGAGTCATTTGATATTATTTAATCTTTTAGTTGTTTATTTTGTCTCTTTTCTTTTTTCTGAATTATCTATTCCCTCTGCCTTACCGCTTCAAACAAAATAATTGCGGCACTAACGGAAACATTCATGGAATCAATTGCTCCTCGCATTGGGATAATGATATTTTTTGAGGTGTTTTGAAGCCATTCATCGGTCAATCCGGTTGCTTCTGTCCCTACAATTATAGCGCTTGGTTGCGTGTAATCCAAAGTTTGATAGGCAACTGATGCAGTTAAGGCAGCACCATAAATATTAATATGATGCTCTTTTAAAAATGAAATAATTTCTGAAGTTGTTCCTGTCGCTATTTGCGTTGTAAAAACACAGCCAATACTTGTGCGAATGATGTTTGGATTGTAAATGTCTGTTTTTGGATTGGCAATAAGTACTGCGTCAATTCCTGCGGCATCAGCAGTTCTTAAAAGCGCACCAATATTTCCTGGTTTTTCAGGAGCTTCAGCAACTAATATTAATGGATTTTTATTCTTAAATTTTATTGATTTAAGCGATAAATCTTTACACTTGGCAACAGCTAATATACCTTCAGTAGATTCACGTAACGCCAATTTTTGGTATACATCATTTGAAATTTCAATAACTTCAATTGCATAATTCACTGAGTTAATTAATTTTTCAATTTCTTCATTATTTATAATTGAAGTGGCTGCCAAAATGGTTTCTACAGTATAATTTCCTTGAATGGCTAAAGAGATTTCACGTAAACCTTCAATTAAAAAAATTTGTGTTTGTTTACGTATACGTGATTTTTCTTTAAGCTGAACAAGTTCTTTTATATATGAATTTTGTGCGCTTGTAATATGTTTGTGCATAATACTGCAAAAATAAGGGTTTATTAACTATAATTCTTGGGTTTTGTAGTAATTTACCAAAAGTGACACCACTTTATTGTAACTTTTTATCCCCTCTTTTTGCTTATTGGCTTTTAAAAAAGTATCGTAAAAAGTTTTAAAATACGTTTCTGTCCAGTTTTGGTAAGATTCCCAAAAAGCATCGCTTTGCTGAATGTCTTTTAAAATTCCTTTATTTATTTCAATTTTTAAGGTTTCAAATTTTGCAGGATCTTTTTTATAAATTTCAAACATACAAAAACGCAGCGCCATTAAATATCCGGAATAATTAAAAGCAACATCGCTGGAGTTTGTTGCAGCTAAATAACCTACAAAATTTGCTTCACTTTCCGAAGCTACACCAACCTGATGCGCTAATTCATGACAGACAATAATAGGATAACTGTTTTTAGGAATTAAAGAATTTACCTGAGATTCATTGGTAATGGGGTTTAAATAGCCCGCAAATCCCATATAGGTTAAAGGAACACTGAACAAAGAGAGTTTTATCTTTAAATTTTCATGTGAAAATTGTGAATATTTTTTTTGAAATTGGTCGTAAACAGTATATGAAACTTCAATTATTTCGGTCTTATTTAATTTGTTTTCAACTGCAATGGTGTCATTTTTAGTAATGGAAAGCTGTACCTGATTTATTTTTACGATTAGTTTTTCGGAGAAATCCGTCAATTCATTTAAGGAGTACTTTTTATTTTCAAAATTCAATGACTTATAAACGGGTTGCCTGAAATAATTTAAGCCCCAGTTTAAATGAAAAATAAAAAAAACTATCGAAATGATTCCAAAAATTTTAAATAAGGTGTTTTTAAAGTGAAGCTTTCTGTTTTTTATGGCGGTGTAAATATTTTTAACAATCATAATTGCCAATAAAGTGTATAAAATATCTCCAATTGAAAAGGGAATCCAACTAAAAAGAAAACTTAAAAAACTTGAAATATATACGTATAAACCTTGGGCGTAAAATTTTTCAATTAAAGCCGGATATTGGGCAATAATTCGAAGAAAAGCCCATTGCATAACCAATAAAATGGTAAGAATTTTATACGTTTTTTTATTGTCCATGCCCCAAAAATATGAAATATTTTTTCAGAAAACCTCCTTTGGTAAATTAATAAATCAATGTTGTTTGTTAATAACTTTTACCTAAAATAAAATTGAAATTACAAGTTGAAATTGTGTAATAAAATTTACATTTGCTTTTAATAAATTGCAATCGGGATTTTTGTTTTTTTCAAAAAGAAAATAACTAAGACAATGAATTTTTAATTTAAAATAAAGTATCTTAAGGCCACTTTAAAAATTAGTTTAGATGCAAATGGAATATCTTGAGGATGACATATGCTATTTTAATAAAAATAACAGATTTACAAACATATAGAAAGTATTAAACAAGTGAATAATTTGCAGCCTTTAAAATCCGTCCAGCCTAAAAAGAACACGATAATAAGTCTTGAAAAAGGAAAGATTCCACCTCAGGCTTTGGAATTGGAGGAAGCGGTTTTAGGTGCTATGATGATTGACAAAAAGGGTGTTGATGACGTTATTGATATTTTGCATCCTGAAGCTTTTTACAAAGAAGCGCACCAATTAATTTATGAAGCTATTTTTGTTTTATTCCAGAATTCTGAACCTACAGATTTATTGACAGTTGCAAATCAATTGCGAAAAACTGATAATTTAGAATCTGTTGGCGGTGATTTTTATTTGGTTCGTTTAACCCAAAAAGTTGCTTCATCTGCACACATTGAATTTCATGCACGTATCATTCTTCAAAAATATATTCAACGCAAATTAATTTCCATTTCATCTGAAATTATTGAAGAAGCCTATGATGAAACCGTTGATGTTTTCGATTTATTGGATGAAGCCGAAAGCAAACTGTTTGAGGTTACGCAAGGAAATCTAAAAAAAGGGTCAGAAACTTCTGAAGGGCTTGTTGCAATAGCGATTAAAAAAATTCAGGAAATATCGAATAAAAAAGGTATGAGCGGTGCCGCTACCGGATTTACGCGTTTAGATGAGTTAACTTCCGGCTGGCAACCTTCAGATTTGGTGATTTTGGCTGCACGTCCAGGTATGGGGAAAACGGCTTTTGTAATGTCCATGGCAAAAAACATGGCCATAGATTTTGATCAGCCGGTTGCTATATTTTCATTGGAGATGTCTTCCGTTCAATTAATAACACGTATGATTTCCAGTGAAACTGGAATTTCTTCTGGAAAATTAAGAAAGGGGAATTTGGAACCCCATGAGTGGGAACAGTTAAACGTGAAAGTTAAAAACTTAACGAAAGCGCCTATTTTCATTGATGATTCCCCATCGTTATCTATTTTTGATTTACGTGCAAAAGCACGTCGTTTGGCATCACAACACGGAATAAAAATTATAATTATCGACTATTTGCAGTTAATGACTGCAGGAACTTCACAAAAAGGAGGAGGAAATCGTGAGCAGGAAATTTCAACCATTTCACGAAATTTAAAAGCGCTGGCCAAAGAATTAAATATTCCTGTGGTTGCGCTTTCACAGTTATCGCGTGCCGTTGAAACCAGAGGTGGAAGTAAACGTCCATTATTATCAGATTTACGTGAATCTGGTGCCATTGAACAAGATGCAGATATTGTTTCTTTTATTTATCGACCTGAATATTATGGACTTACAGAATGGGATGATGAGGAAAGAACACCTTGTGAAGGTCAGGCAGAATTTATTGTTGCCAAACACAGAAATGGTGGCTTAGAGAATATTCGACTTAAATTTACCGCTCATTTGGCACAATTCAGTAATTTAGATGATGGTATAGCAAGTGAATTTCATTCGAAAATGAACAATGCTATTCCTCAACGCAACTTTGCAAGTGCCGAAGATGCTTTTGGTGCTCCAGATAATTATGACGAGGATGACGTACCATTCTAAATATGCAAGTTTTAAAACAAAAATTTACCGACTGTCAATATTGAAAAAATCATTGATAGCCTTATTTTTGATTTTTTCTCATTCCATTTATGCATCATTTATTTTGATACCAATGGATGATGTTACCCAAGCAAATCATTTAAAAGCTTACGGAATTACCTTTTGGTCGCTACAAAAGGGCAATACAGCCAAATGGCTGTTAAATTATGAAGGAGGTTCCTTTTTGTTAGAAGACAATGAGGCAACCAGAAACGAATGTAAAATTAGAGGCGTTACTTTTCATGTCATTTCCGATACTGAAGCAACTAAAATCCTGGAAGAAATAAGCAGTCCGTCAAAAAATATGGAGGCTGTTACGCTTGAGAAAGCGCCAAAAATAGCAGTTTATTCCCCTAAATCCAATATGCCTTGGGATGATGCTGTAACATTGGTGTTAACCTATGCAGAAATACCTTTTGATGTTATCTATGATGAAGAAGTTTTAGAAGAAAAATTGGTTTTGTATGAATGGCTTCACTTGCATCATGAAGATTTTACCGGACAATTTGGTAAGTTTTATGGTGCATACAGAACGGCACCATGGTATATTGAACAAAAAAAAGAGGCTGAGGAATTGGCTAAAAAATTAGGTTTCAAAAAAGTTTCGGAAGAGAAATTGGCAGTTTCAAAAAAAATCAGGGATTTTGTGGTTGGCGGCGGATTTATATTCGCCATGTGCTCTGCCACCGATAGTTTTGACATCTCACTTGCTGCGGAAGGCGTTGATATTTGTGAAACAATGTTTGATGGAGATCCCTCAGAAATGGATTATCAGCAAAAAATTGATTTCAATAAAACATTTGCCTTTAAAGATTTTACGTTGGTTATAAATCCCGCGGAATATGAATTTTCTTCCATTGATATGACCCAAAAACGAAAAATAACCCGAACATCCGATTATTTTTCATTGCAGGAATATTCAGCAAAATGGGACCCAATTCCAACTATGTTGTGCCAAAATCACACACAATTAATAAAAGGTTTTATGGGACAAACTACTTCATTTGACAGGGAAACAATAAAATCGAATGTATTGGTAATGGGAGAAAATAAATCGAATCACGAAGCGCGATATATTCATGGCGTAAAAGGTAAAGGAATGTTTACTTTTTATGGCGGACATGACCCGGAAGACTATCAACACAAAGTAGGTGATCCAAAAACCGAACTTGCCTTGTATCCAAATTCTCCCGGATACCGATTGATTTTAAACAATGTGTTATTTCCTGCTGCAAAAAAGAAAGAGAAAAAAACCTAATGTTAATAACGAAAGAATAACTTTCCTTAATTATTTTATTGTTTCAAAATTCAAAAACAGTATTTTTGCTTCTTTAAATTAAATTTTAATAAATGCCAACAACACAACAGTTACAGGATTTTTCGCAACAAGTAAGAAGAGATATCGTTAGAATGGTGCACGCCGTAAATTCCGGACATCCGGGTGGTTCATTGGGATGCGATGAATTTTTAACTATTTTGTACCAAGATGTAATGGATTATTCTACCAATTTTACAATGGATGGAAAAAATGAAGATTTATTCTTTTTGTCAAATGGACATATTTCACCTGTTTATTATAGTGTTTTAGCGCGAAGCGGATTTTTCCCAGTGAGTGAATTGGCAACTTTTAGAAAATTAAATTCACGTCTACAAGGTCATCCAACAACGCATGATGGTTTACCTGGAATCCGTATTTCATCAGGTTCATTAGGACAAGGAATGAGTGTCGCCATTGGTGCTGCACAAGCAAAAAAATTAAATGGAGATTCAAAATTGATTTATTCATTACACGGAGATGGTGAAATGCAGGAAGGTCAAATTTGGGAAGCTGCTATGTATGCTGCAGGGAAAAACGTAGATAATTATATAGCAACGATAGATTATAACGGACAACAAATTGACGGTGCAACTGATAATGTAATGCCTTTGGGTAGTTTAAAAGCTAAATTTGAAGCTTTTGGATGGATCGTGTTGGATGTTGAAAAAGGAAATGATATTGATAGTATTAAAAAAGGTTTGGCAGAAGCCAAATCTTTGACAGGAAAAGGAAAACCGGTTTGTATTTTATTGCATACTATCATGGGGAACGGCGTAGATTTTATGATGCACACTCATGCATGGCATGGAAAAGCACCAAATGATGCACAATTGGAAATTGCTTTAAATCAAAATCCTGAAACATTAGGAGATTACTAAATAGAAATCCTGCTGTTGCAGGATTTTTTTTATGATAGGTTAAAATTAGGTGCTGATAATTGTAAGAATAATCTATATTTACGTCTGTTCAAAAAGATTTTAAATTAGTTAAATGAATTAAATTAGTTAAATGAAAATAGGAATTGTTTGTTATCCAACATTTGGGGGAAGTGGCGTAGTGGCAACAGAATTGGGTATGGCTTTAGCCCAAAGAGATCATCAGGTTCATTTTATAACCTACAAACAACCTGTCCGGCTAGATTTTCTTTCAAATAATATTCATTTTCATGAAGTTTTTGTGGAAGAATATCCTTTGTTTCATTTTCAGCCTTACGAATTGGCTCTTTCAAGCAAAATAGTGGAAGTTGTGAAATTGTATAAATTAGAAATACTACACGTGCACTATGCAATTCCTCATGCCTACGCAGCCTATATAGCGAAACAAATGCTTAAAGAAAAAGGAATTGATATTAAAGTGGTCACCACACTTCATGGAACTGATATCACTTTGGTAGGAAGTCATCCAAATTATAAACCGGCTGTTGAATTTAGCATCAATCATTCTGATGCAGTTACTACAGTATCAGAGAGTTTAAGAAAAGATACTTTGCGATTATTTAATATTTCCAAAGACATAAAAGTGATTTATAACTTTATTGATTTTGAGAAATATCCCGAAATTCATTCTGAAGAATGTCAGCGCCATACTATTGCAAATGAAAATGAACGCATTATTACGCATATCAGTAATTTACGTTCGGTAAAACGACCTGCTGATGTAATTACTATTTTTTATAAAATTCAGAAGAAAATTCCTTCAAAATTATTATTAGTTGGTGAAGGTCCTGAGAGGGAAAGTATTGAGCAACAGGCTAAGGAATTAGGGATTTTAGACAAAGTGCTCTTTTTGGGAAACAGCAATGAGGTAAATACGCTCCTTTGTTATTCCGATTTGTTTTTATTGCCTTCAGAAACAGAAAGTTTTGGACTTGCGGCATTAGAAGCAATGGCGGCGAGAACGCCCGTAATTTCAACAAATTCAGGAGGATTGACAGAAGTAAATATTCAAGGCGTTACCGGTTTTTTAAGCAATGTTGGGGATACGGATGATATGGCAAAAAACGGAATTTATATTTTAGAGGATTTGGATCGGCTTCAACAATTTAAACAAAATGCATTAGCTCAGGCGAAAAAATTTAGTTTGAATAATATTTTACCGGGATATAAGGAAGTTTACCGGGAAGTTCTTGGCAATTGTTGTTAGGCGTTGTAATAATTTAAAGCATCTATAAGCAACACTTTTTCAACTTTACAATCCAATTTAAATTGTTCAAAGTCAGTTAACAAAACAAAATTTACTTGTCCGCCTACATTCTTTTTGTCATGAATTAAAAGGGCAATAATTTCTTCATAATCGTCAATACCAATATGAATTTTTTCATAAATACCCATAATGGTTTCTTTGATAACTTTTACCTGTTCATAAGGAAAATTTAATAGTTTTTGAGAGATAAAAGCTTCTGTAATCATTCCAATAGCTATGGCTTCTCCATGAGTTAAATTTTCTTTATCATCCGAATCCAGGAAATAAGATTCAATGGCGTGCCCCAATGTATGCCCGAAATTTAAAACTTTGCGTAATCCTTTTTCCTTAGGATCTTCGGTGACCACTTCATTTTTAATTTCGATAGAACGATGAATTAATTTATTTATATTGCTGATATTTAATTCTTTAAAATTACGTATCTCATTCCATAGTTTAATATCGTACGTAATTCCATATTTTATAATTTCTGCCAATCCGGAACGCAGTTCACGGTCCGAAATAGTTTCTAAATAACGCGGATCAATCAGTACCATTTCAGGGTCAGAAAATAATCCGATTTGATTTTTTAAAACACCTAAATCCACGCCTGTTTTGCCACCAACAGAAGCATCTACCATACTCAAAAGAGTTGTTGGAATATTTATAAAAGCAATTCCGCGTTTAAAGGCAGAAGCTACAAATCCACCCAAATCCGTAATAACACCACCGCCTAAGTTTATCAGTAAACTTTTTCTGTCAGCACCCATATCCGTCAAAGCATGCCAAACTCCAACGCAAGTGTCAAGATTTTTATTTTCTTCGCCAGCTTCAATTTCAATAATTTCAATTTCAGCTACCGTTTCAACCGATTCCAATAAAATGGATAAACAATAGTTATTGGTATTTTCGTCTACTAAAATAAAAATTGCAGAAGGGTTATAATCAGAAATAAAAACATTAAGTTTTTTATAAGCGTCTTCATTAAAGTTTACATAGTAATTTTTGGATAAAATAGGTCGCATGTTGGATAATATTTTGTGCAAATTAAAGGTAAAAAAATTAAAAAATAAACACTTTGTAGGTATCTTTGTGTAAATAGAATTTACAATGAAAAAAATATTTGACAATACTGAAGTTGCCTTTGCTTTAAAAACAAATTCTGAACTGGAAAGAGCCTTCTATTTGTTTGAAATGATTAAGCGCGAGCCACTTGTTAAAATAGGGACTGCCGTTACTAGGTTTGCCCTTAAAACACATTTGCCTGTTGAAGGAATTATTAGAGCTACCGTTTTTGATCATTTTTGTGGTGGCGTTACTGAAATTGATTGTATGACAACAATTGATAAAATGTACACGAAAAATGTACATTCTGTTTTGGATTATTCCGCTGAAGGCAAAGAAGTTGAAGAACAATTTGATTTGGCAATGGAAAAAACTCTTAACACTATTAAATTTGGTACTGAAAAGCCAAGTATTCCTTTTGCGGTGTTTAAACCATCGGGTTTTGGTAGGTTATTGGTTTATCAAAAAATAACAGAAGGCACGCACTTAAATGCCCATGAGGAAACAGAGTGGAAGCGTATTAAGGAAAGATATGATATGGTTAGTAAATCAGCTTATGAAAATGATGTACCTTTATTAATTGATGCTGAAGAAAGTTGGATGCAACTTGCAGCTGACGATTTAATTGAAGAAATGATGGAAAAATACAATAAAGAAAAAGTGATTGTATTTGGGACTTTGCAATTATATCGTTGGGATCGATTGGACTATCTTCATAATTTGCACAATCGGGCCAAAGAAAAAGGTTTTAAAATTGGTATGAAATTGGTTCGTGGCGCTTATATGGAAAAAGAACGGGAACGTGCTGAAGAATATGGTTACAAAGACCCAATTTGCGCTAACAAAGCTGCTACCGATGCAATGTACAATGATGTTTTGGTCTATATGATGGAAAACATTAATGACATGGCTGTTTTTGCAGGAACGCATAATGAGGACAGTTCTTATTTATGCATGGATTTAATCAATACCTATAATTTTGACAAAAACGATAAGAGAATTTGGTTTGGTCAGTTATATGGTATGAGTGATCATATAAGTTATAATTTAGCTGTAGAAGGTTATAATGTTGCTAAATATTTGCCATTTGGCCCTGTACGCGATGTGATGCCTTACTTAATAAGACGTGCAGAAGAAAATACTTCTGTGGGCACACAAACAAATAGGGAGCTTGAATTGTTGAAACGCGAACGTATAAGACGCAAAATCTAATATATTTAATAAATTATTTATAAAAAAAAACTGCCTTTCGCGCAGTTTTTTTTATGCTATTTTTAAAAAGAAGACAGTTCACCTAAAAAATACAAAAGGTGCTATTAATGTCCGTCAATATCCATATTGCCAATTAATCGCTAAAATGTGATTTTCTAAAATCGTTATTTTTATTTTTTAATACAGACAAATACAGTTAGTTAAGTGTTTTAAAGTAGGGAAATCATTATGAAACTTTTGTGAGATAAAACAAAATAAAACAACTACTTTTGCATCGCCTAAAAAATTAGAACATGCAATCTATCAGAAACATCGCTATTATAGCCCACGTTGACCACGGTAAAACGACATTGGTTGATAAAATTATTGATCAAGCCCATATTTTGGATGAACGAAAAGTTCGTACAGAATTATTATTGGACAGTAATGATCTAGAAAGAGAAAGAGGAATTACCATATTGTCAAAAAACGTGTCTATTATTTATAAAGGCGTAAAAATCAATATTATTGATACTCCTGGTCACGCCGATTTTGGTGGTGAAGTTGAAAGGGTCTTAAATATGGCTGATGGTGTTTTATTATTGGTAGATGCATTTGAAGGTCCAATGCCACAAACCCGTTTTGTTTTAGGTAAAGCACTGGAATTGGGTTTAACGCCAATATTAGTTGTAAATAAAGTTGATAAAGAGAACTGCACACCTGATTTGGTGCATGAAAAAGTTTTCGATTTAATGTTTGCTTTGGATGCAACTGAAAAACAACTTCATTTTGCTACAATTTATGGTTCAGCTAAACATAATTGGATGAATACAGATTGGAGAGAACAAACGGATAATATTATTCCGTTATTAGATGCAATATTAGAAAATATTCCTGAGGCTCCATATTATGAAGGGCCTCCTCAAATGCAAATTACTTCTTTAGATTTTTCGTCGTTTGTAGGGCGTATTGCTATAGGCCGTGTTTTTAGAGGCGATTTAGTGGAGGGTAAAGATTATGCGATTTGTAAAGCAGATGGCAGCTTTAAAAAAGCACGAATTAAAGAACTTCATACTTTTGAAGGTATGGGTAAAGACAGGGCTGCTAAAGTAAGAAGTGGTGATATTTGTGCAATAACAGGGATTGATGGATTTGAAATTGGGGATACAATCGCCGATCTTGAAAATCCTGAACCATTACACAGGTTAAAAGTAGATCAACCTACAATGAGCATGTTGTTTACCATTAACAACTCTCCGTTTTATGGGAAAGAAGGAAAATTTGTAACATCTCGTCATTTACGTGACAGACTGTATAAAGAAACTGAAAAGAATTTAGCCCTTAGGGTAGAAGATACTGATAGCGAAGATAGGTTTAATGTTTTCGGACGAGGAATTTTGCATTTATCTGTCTTGATTGAAACAATGCGAAGAGAAGGGTATGAATTACAAGTGGGAAGACCACAAGTAATTATGAAAGATATTGATGGCGTTAAATGTGAGCCCTACGAAACCCTTGTAATTAATGTTCCTGAAGAATTATCAAGCAAAGTAATTAACTTGGTATCCTTAAAAAAAGGAGATTTATTAGTTATGGAACCTAAAGGTGATTTACAGCATTTAGAATTTTCCATTCCATCAAGAGGGTTAATAGGTTTGCGTAATAAATTATTGACAGCTACAGCCGGAACTGCAATTATTAACCATAATTTTGCTAACTTTAGTCCTTATAAAGGTGATTTTAATGAGGTTGTAAATGGCGCTTTAATTTCTGCGGAAGCAGGTAAAGCAACGGCCTACGCGATTGATAAGCTAGGGGATAGAGGAATTTTCTTTATCGATATCAATCAGGAAATTTACAAAGGTCAAGTTGTTGGTGAAAATAACCGACAAGATGATATGGCCATCAACCTTGCAAAAGGAAAAAAACTGACAAACGTTCGAAAATCCGGAACAGATACTGCGGTAAATATCGCTCCTAAGAAAGAGTTTTCATTGGAAGAATGTATGGAGTATATTAAGGATGATGAATATTTAGAAGTTACTCCTAAAAGTTTACGAATGAGAAAAATTTCATTTAAGTAAACTTTAATTCAAATATAAAAAGCGCTTTCAAATATTTGAAAGCGCTTTTTTTTTTGTAAAAAATTGAAATTTACATTCCTATTTGCGCTACTGATTTTATAAATTCAAGAAATAAACAATCGATATGGGATAGGTGTAGGGGTTAATTGTTAGCGTTTTAAACAAAATCGAATAGACTTATCAACAATTTTTACTCATTGTTCCAAAAAAAATACACATTTCTTCTGCGCGAAATATAATAAGCTAAAAAAGTTATATAAACTTGTTAAATTAGGGGTAAATAGGGTTAAATCAAGAGATTTTTATAAAAGATTAAGTAGAAAAAAATGCAATTAACCGCTTGGTTTTATTCAGTAAATCAGGCATTTAGTGGCGTTTAACAAAAATAAAATGAAAGTTTTTAACAAAAATATTTGGTTGTTTAAACATTTGTACATACATTTGATGTATATACAATAGTAGTATAGATAATTGTTGTCCCCCAGAAGTTGAATAAAAATGATAAAAAGGATGAGTTAAGCTTACCTGATTATACAATTGAGAATATATTGCAAACAGGTAATTGGATGAATGAAAAGTTTTCAGATCATTTAAAACAATATGCTTTATCAATTCAACAGTATCAAGTATTACGTTCTTTAAGAGAATTAGGAGGCGAACCTGCAAACCTTTCGACATTGCAAGCCGAAATGGTAAGTAAAAGTAGTAATACAACACGTTTGGTTGAAAAATTACGGCTAAAAGGTTTGATAAACAGAATTCAAAGTGAAGAGAATAGGAGGATGGTAGAAATTCGAATCACGGAGAAAGGTTTAAATCTGTTAGCTGAAATTGATGATGTTCATACAGAATTTAAAAATGACATCGTAGAAGGTTTAACAGATAACGAAATCCTGACGCTGAATAAATTATTGAAAAAAATTAGGAATAAATAAATCAACCCCAAAATTGGTTATTTTCTGAAATAATGAGTTATTACCCCAACTTATTATATTAAAAATAACCTATATTAAATAGTAAAAATTAATTACGTAGTAAGAATTAATTAAATAGTAGTAAGAATTAATAGTAAGAAATTAATTGATTAGTTAGAAAAAAGTAAGAACCTTTTAAACCTTGAAGAATTTATGAAAAAGTAAATTAACCCTTAGAGATAGTATCACTGTAGTCACATACTTAAAAAAGCAATCCGAAAATGCTTTTCACAAAGTTAGATGGTTAGTAAGAACCTTGATGCTATCTCTTTTTTTATTGAATGATCGCGTAGGAATAAATAAATCAACCCCAAACTCCAAAACCCCCAAACATGAGTTCAATATTATTAATAGTATTAATAATTATTTCTCTGACTGTTACATTCTGTAGCAGTACGTTTCAAAGCGGAATTAAAAATTCAAAGGCCTTGGAACGCTTATACACACAAGATTTATCTGATTTAAAACAATTTAATTTGCCCGAATCAGATAAGTCTTTTGTTTTAATTAAAAGCAGCCGTAACATTTTTGTCCAAAAGCCACCTTTCCCACAACGGTAACTGGAAGATAAAAGGTGCGGCTGTATTTTTATTGAAAATAAGCATAAACCCAACTTTATTTAAAGAATTATATATAAAATATTAATTTAAAATTTTTGAGATATGATTTTAATTGAAAAAAATAACACAAAGAGTCATCAAAACAAATTAGAACAAATTTATATAAATACGTTAACCCCGTATTTTAAATTTAAAAATAAAAAGGGAAGTGTTATAGCCCCAAGAATGTGCTGTATTGCCTTATAAAAAGAGAAAAACTGTTGTCCCCATAAAAAAAAACAGCCGCAAAAAACTTGAAAAAAACTGTCGTCCCCACGATAATTTCTATAACACAAGCTTTACGACTGCAAATCTTTTAAATATATTTTAGAAATAAAACTAAAAGATTAAATATTCTTAAACTTTATTTAGGTGGTGTAAATGTAAAATATATCATTTATAATTCCAATTATTTTTATATTTTATTTTAAGTCGTAAATAGCTTTGATATTGGTAAAAGTTATTTAATTTTATTCGCGTTTAAACATCTAAAAATGATAAATAACAGTTACACCTACACTTTAATTGTTTCTGAAAATGACATTGATACACTGAATCATGTGAACAATGTCACCTATTTGAATTGGGTACAAAATGTTGCCCAAAAACATTGGACTGTATTGAGTAATGTTGATATAGACAACAAATATGTATGGGTAGTCATTAGGCATGAAATTGACTATTTTTTGCCCGCTATGCTCAATGATATCATTACGGTAACTACTTATATTGGAGATTCTTATGGCGTAAAATCCGAACGATTTGTTGAAATTAAAAGGGAAGATAAATTATTGGCTAAAGCAAAAACAATTTGGTGTTTGCTGGATAAAAAAACAATGAAGCCGGCTAAGTTTCCTGAAGAAATATTAAATATTCTTCAATTTATAAAGGAATGAATTAATTAATACTAATTTTTACGCTACAACAACTTATTTTTTTCTTCAATCCATTTGGACATATATTTTGTGCTTTGTATGGTGTGATGCAGCAACATAGCTCCAATAAAGTTTTTTAATCTGTGTTCTGAACTATTTTTTTGAATGAATTCGATTTTATTAAATAGCTTTTTTCTATATTTTTCTTTTGAGTAACATGCATCAATGATTTCAACGCCATGTTGTTGCGCTTTTTCCCATAATTTTTCATTGGTATACAATTCAACTGATTTTAATGCAAATTCATTGGGATCATCAGTAATAAAACCATTCCAGGCTAATTTATTGTGCATGGCTTCGGCGCCAATGTTTGTAGTAATGCTGGGCGTTCCATATTGCATGGCATCTATGAGTTTTCCTTTTAAACCCGCTCCAAACTGAAGTGGCGCCAAACAAACGCGAGCATTTGTAAAAATATGTTCCGTACTTTCAGCCCATCCTTTTATGATAAACCCTTCCTTTTTATTTTGCAATTGCAACACTTTTTCAGTTGCATAAGCACCATAAATATGTAATTGAACTTCCGGTAATTTTTCGTGGATTAATGGCCAAATGACTTCTTTCAAATATTGAACGGAATTTAAATTAGGTTCATGTTTAAAATTTCCGATAGAAATAAAATGTTTTCGATTTAGGAAAGCAGGATAGGAGCGAATGGATTCTAAATTTATCTTGTTTATTAAAAAAGGCATATAAATCAACAATAATTTATCTATTTTAAATGTCTTTCTTAACAATTTCATTTCAAATTTCGAAATGATAAGCGTTAAATCACATCTGTAAATACTGGCAATTTCTCGTTTTGCCAAATCATTTTTTAAATGATTTAAAGTAACTATTTCATTATTTTTATAGGCAACCTGCCTTGCCTGTCTCAAAAAATGCAAGTCTTCTGTGTCCAAAATTCTTATGGCTTCCGGGCAATTTTCTGCAATCCGCCATCCAAATTGCTCTTCTGTCAAAAATCGATCAAACAAAACAAAGTTCGGATTAATTTTTTTTACTAATAAATCAAAACTTGAATCGTTTAGATAAATATCGAACGTTTTGATATTTAATTCCCCAAATTCAATGGAATTTTTTGATTTTGAAGCAGCACAAACAAAAGTAACCGTAAAACCATTTTTTTGAAATAATTCAATCAATTGAAGCATTCGGCTTCCGGCAGCTGTTGAATTGGGTTCAGGCCAAACAAATCCTATAATCAAAAGGTTTTTCATATTATTTCAAAAGTAGCAATTTATTGAAGCCGATTGAAAAAACGTGCATAAAAAACCTGAATTTTATTCTTCAGGTTAATTAATTTTTTAGTGAGAATTATTTATAAAATCCAGCCTTTTTTCTCTGATTTTCGTGAAAACCAAACTAAGAATAGCGCAATAACAATAATAACCATCGGCCAAATCATTCTTAATCCAGACACTTCCATATAAGTTTGAATAAAGAAGTTGTAAATAAATTGGGCAATTACAGCAACAAGTGATACCATAAAAAGTGTTGTAGCCCACTTTTTTCTCATCAAAAGACCTACGCACGCAAATACACCTGCAAAAACTGCAATAGCAAAAACACCGGTTACCCAGGCAGGAACATTATTATAATAGGCTTGATCGGCTTCTGGCAAGGTCGCTAAAACTTCTTCAGTCATATAAGCCTGACCTAAATAGGCTACAACGCCAGAAATGTTCCAAAGTAGTGCTATAGCGCTAACTATCCAAAAAGCGCTTGGTGGTTTGCTTGTTGAATCATTCATAATAAAATGTGTAGGTTAGTATTGATTATTGTTTCAGAATAAAATTAAGTAATATATTGAAGATTAGCAAATTGTATGCATTTATGATTTTCATGGTGATTTACTTAAAAAAATATGAACCAAGTTTTTTTGGAATAGTTATATTTTATTGCAATTCCTATGAAAATCAAAAAGAAGGAATTACATCAAAAAATTGATACTATTATGTAATAAAATGTTGCTTACCAGCAATTAATTTCCTATAATTGTAATATAAATTACATCACAGAATTAAGTAAGCCGATGTAATTCACTGAAACTCAAAATTAAATAAATAAAAAGTTTCACTAAAATTAGAATGAAACCTCTATATTTGCAAAAGTTTCTGTAAAACTAAATAGCTATATTTAATTTTTACGGGAATGAGTCATTGCAATAATTGGATAAATCATTGTGTAAATCAATCTTTAGAATTGTCATTTTACAATATTTCTTTCATATTTTAGATGACAACCTTAACTGTTTAGGAAAAACATATTAAATATTAAAATTTTAACAATAATTAATTAATGGCCGGATCACAAGAAACCTTTGGTAAAAAAGAAAGAGAAAAAAAGCGTTTAAAAAAGAAAAAAGATAAACTGCTGAAAAAAGAAGAACGCAAAGCAGGAGAGCAAGAGAGCGAATTTATTTATGTTGATGAATTTGGGCAGCTTACGGATACGCCAATGGATCCATTAAGAAAAATAAAAGTAGAAGCTTCTAGCATAGAAATAGGTGTGCCTAAAAAAGAAGACAGAGAAGTTGAGGATACAGAAAAAAAAGGAAAAGTATCCTTTTTTGACAGCTCAAAGGGTTTTGGTTTTATTATTGAGAACGATTCCCAAGAAAAATATTTCGTGCATGTTAGTGGCGTTTTAGAGGAAATAAAAGAAAATGATAAAGTTAGTTTCGAATTGGAACGCGGCTTAAAAGGAATGAATGCTGTACGAGTAAAAAAGATTTAAGTAAAAAAATATAAATTGAATTAAAAGCTGCTTATTAAGCGGCTTTTTTTTACGATTTTTTTAAATAGTTGAATTCCATCTTTCGTCGAAAATAATTTTTTGCTCAAAAACAGACTATCAAATGCTCATTTTTGGTAAGTTATCATAAATAGTTAAAGCCTTATAAATAAGCGTATCTTTGCACCCTTCAAAACTAAAAAGTATGGTCACATTTTCAGCGTTAGGGATTCGCAAAGAATACATAGAAGCATTAAAAGAGCTTGGGATTAAATCACCTACCGAAATTCAGGAAAAAGCAATTCCTGTTTTATTGAATTCAAAAACAGATTTTATAGGTTTGGCACAAACCGGAACCGGTAAAACGGCTGCTTTCGGACTTCCAATATTGCACAATATTAATAGCGCTTTGCCTTATACACAGGCTTTAATATTGGCCCCAACAAGAGAATTGGTTCAGCAAATAAAAAAACAACTGTTTAAATTTACCAAATATACTGATGAGAAAATTTTTGTTGAAGGGGTTTATGGTGGTGAAAAAATAGATATTCAAATGAAATCCCTAAAAAGAACCACGCATATTATTGTGGCGACTCCGGGAAGATTGCTTGATTTAATTGAGAGGGGAGAAGTTGATTTGAAGAAAATATCAACCGTAGTGTTAGATGAAGCGGATGAAATGTTGAGTATGGGTTTTAAACAGGATTTAAATAGGATTTTAAAATTTACGAGCGGTTCAAGAAATACGTGGTTATTTTCGGCAACGATGCCAGAAGAAATTCTAAAAATCATAAAAACTTATATGGCTGCAAATACGCCTAAAGTTGCCGTAAACAAAAAGGATTTGGTAAATGTAAATATTACGCATCAATATATTAAAACGGAGATAAAAGATAAGGTTAACCTGTTAATTAAAATATTGGAAAGAAGGAGTACAGACAGGGGGATTATTTTTTGCAGAACAAAAGCCGGTGTGCAAAATTTAACTGCGCAATTGAAAGAAGAAGGTTTCTCTGTGGAAGCCTTAGAAGGCGATATGCAACAAAAAGAACGGGATAAGGTGATGCGCGCCTTTAAAAACGGAAGTCTGCAGGTTTTGATATCAACAGATGTTTCTGCAAGGGGAATTGATGTAGATAATTTGGCGTTTATAATTCATCACCAACTGCCTGAGCAATTGGAATATTATACACATAGAAGCGGTAGAACTGCAAGAGCAGGAAAAACCGGATTTTCAATTGCCTTAATTGTTCCAAATGAAGTACAAAGAATCCACGAAATTCAGAAAGAATTAGGCATTAAATTTATTGAAATTTCAATTTAAATAAAAGAAACAGGACATTTATACATTTATAAATGAAAAGTAAAAAGCATTGTAACATTCCTATATTTATTCCGCAATTGGCTTGTCCACACCAATGCGTATTTTGTAATCAGGAGAAAATAAGTGCTACCTTTTTTGTTCCGAAACCTAATGAAATCGCCGCTATTATTGACGATTATCTTGAAACCATACCCAACAATAAAGAAATTAACATTGCTTTTTTTGGCGGTAGCTTTACCGGAATTCCCAGAAATGAAATGATTGCCTATTTAGAAGCTGCTTATGAATATGTAAAAGAAGGTAAAGTTCAAGGCATTCGTATATCGACAAAACCGGATTATATTACTGATGATATATTGGATATTCTTGAAAAATACGGTGTAACTTCAATAGAGTTAGGGGCGCAGTCAACAAATAACAAAGTATTATTAAAATCGGGGAGAGGTCATAAGTTTGATGCTATCGAAAAAGCAGCTAGCCTCATTCGCAAAAGAGACTTTGAACTTGGATTACAGATGATGCTTGGCCTTCCTTATGATTCATTAGAACTTGCAATACAAACTGCTAAGGACATTGTTAGGCTGGGAGCGGATACAACACGTATTTATCCAACAATCGTTGTAAAAGGAACCGTATTGGAAAAAATGTATGAAAGAGGAAATTACAAGGTGCTCTCACTGGATGAAGCCATCCTTTGGAGCAAAGAGGTTCTTAAAATATTTAATGCTGCGTCAATTAAAGTGCTCCGTGTTGGATTGCATCCTTCTGAAGAACTTGAGCTTGGAAAGTCACTTGTAGCCGGCCCAATTCACCCATCTTTTAAAGAAATGGTGTTAACGGCTTTATGGGGCGATATTCTTTATGAAAAGTTGGAAAAAAAGGGTCAATCAATTGTCAGTGTTTCCAGTAAACAATTGAATTATGCCATTGGATTTAAAGGAAAAAATAGAAATGATTTAAAAATGAAAGGTTTTGATATCAATTTTGTCGTTGATTCTTTTCTTAAAGATTTTGAATTAAATGTATGCTATAATTGATCAACGCAGTCCTGAGGTTGTAAAAAATAACCTAGCCAGATATGTCGATGATGT
>Ga0209414_1000203_pt1 | contig 27618 bp, 28 predicted proteins | sample LakVidmifraction_4_FD_181154 | JGI IMG/M metagenome (GOLD analysis project Ga0209414, IMG submission 181154) | Hypersaline microbial communities from Lake Vida, Antarctica - Brine Hole Two &gt;0.2 micron (SPAdes) (version 2) | ecosystem: Environmental > Aquatic > Non-marine Saline and Alkaline >...
TAAATGTATCAGGTAGCTGGTATTTGGTATCAAGAAGGCGAAAGGACAAAGACAAAAAATAAAAGCAATGAAACAAATTGAAAATCAAAACATTTTAGTGACCGGAGGCGCAGGCTTCATTGGCTCACACGTGGTGCGGTTATTTGTAAATAAGTATCCTGAATATCATATTTATAATCTAGATGCTTTGACTTATGCGGGTAATTTGGAAAATTTAAAAGATGTGGAAAATGCAAAAAACTACACTTTTTTAAAAGCAGACATAAATGATGCGGATAAAATAAACCAGTTGTTTGCGATTCATAAATTTGACAAAGTCATTCACTTGGCTGCAGAATCTCATGTAGATCGTTCCATTGCTGATCCATTAGCCTTTGTAAGAACAAATGTAATTGGAACCGTTAATTTATTAAATGCAGCTAAAGATTGTTGGAAAGACGATTTTACAGACAAACTTTTTTACCACGTGAGTACCGATGAGGTTTATGGTACATTAGGCGAAACAGGTTTGTTTACTGAAACAACAGCTTACGATCCAAATTCACCCTATTCTGCAAGTAAAGCAAGTTCCGACCATTTTGTTCGAGCTTATGGCGAAACATATAATTTGCCGTACATGATTTCTAACTGCTCCAACAATTATGGTCCAAATCAGTTTCCTGAAAAATTGATTCCGCTGTTCATTCATAACATTGTGCAAGGAAAAGCTTTGCCGGTATATGGTGATGGGAAGTATACCCGAGACTGGTTGTATGTTGTAGACCATGCAGTTGCTATTGACCTTGCTTTCCATAAAGGAAAAGTTGGAGAAACTTACAATATTGGCGGGTTTAATGAGTGGCAAAATATCGATTTGATAAAACTGCTTTGCGAACTTATGGATAAAAAACTGGAAAGAGGTACTGGCAGTTCTGCAAAATTAATTACATACATAAAAGACCGTCCTGGTCACGACAAACGCTATGCGATTGATGCGACCAAAATTAACAAGGAATTGGGGTGGAAACCTTCGGTAACTTTTGAGGAAGGACTCTCTAAAACCGTTGATTGGTATTTAGAAAATGAGGTTTGGTTAAATAATGTGACTTCAGGGAAATATCAGGAGTATTTTAATAAACAGTATACAAATTAATTCGCAAAATTAGCATCAAATGAAAGGAATTATATTAGCAGGGGGGTCTGGAACAAGATTGTATCCCTTAACAAAAGCCACTTCAAAACAATTATTGCCAATAAATGATAAACCGATGATTTATTATCCGTTATCCGTGTTAATGTTGGCAGGCATCAAGGAAATATTAATTATATCAACACCTACAGATTTACCTCGATTTATTGAATTATTTGGAAATGGTTCAGATATAGGAATGCAATTCTCTTATAAAGAACAGCCTTCTCCGGATGGTTTGGCACAGGCATTTATACTTGGAGAGGAATTTATTGGAAATGATGATGTTTGTTTGGTATTGGGCGATAATATTTTTTACGGTCATGGATTTTCAAAATTATTGGAAAAATCAGTAAAAAGAGTTAAAGAAAAACAACACGCTACTGTATTTGGGTATTATGTTCAAGATCCTGAACGTTATGGTGTGGTTGCATTTGATACAAACGGAAATAATGCCTTAAGCATTGAAGAGAAACCAGTACATCCTAAAAGCAATTATGCAGTCGTTGGACTTTATTTTTATCCGAATAGCGTTATTGAAATTGCAAAAAATGTAAAACCAAGTGATAGAGGAGAATTAGAAATTACTACTGTAAATCAAGAGTATTTAACACAAGGGAATTTAAAAGTAGAGTTGATGGGAAGGGGATATGCCTGGTTAGATACAGGAACGCACGAGTCACTGCTTGAAGCTTCTAATTTTATTCAAACAATTGAAAACAGACAAGGATTGAAAGTGGCTTGTATTGAAGAGATCGCTTTTAATATGGGGTATATCACCAAAGAACAATTATTGTTATTGGCAGAACCATTAAAAAAGAACGGCTATGGGCAATACCTAATTGAATTGGCAAAAGAAAAATTGTTGTATGAAATTTAAAAGAACAGCCATATACGATGTCGTTATTTGTGAACCTACCATACAAGGAGACGAGAGAGGTTATTTTGTTGAAACCTTTCGGCAAGACAAATTGGAAGATTTTTTAGGCTTTAACATTAATTTTTGCCAGGACAATGAATCTAAATCTGCTTATGGTGTGTTAAGAGGTTTACACTATCAATTGCCGCCTTATGCACAAACCAAATTGGTACGTGTTATTAAAGGAAAAGTATTGGACGTTGCCGTTGATATTCGCAAAGGATCTCCAACTTTTGGACAGCACATTGCCGTTGAATTAACAGAAGATAACAAAAAGCAATTGTTGGTTCCTAAAGGTTTTGCACATGGTTTTGTTGTATTGAGCAAAGAAGCCATTTTCGCCTATAAAGTGGACAATTATTACAACAAGGCATGTGAAAGAGGGTTTGCCTTTGATGATAAAACAATGGGCATTGACTGGAAAATAAAAAGGAAAGACTTACAGCTATCCCCAAAAGATCTGATACAACCAGTTTTTGGGAATGCTGAATATTTTAAGGAAACAACAAAGCTATATGTATAATATTTTAGTAACGGGTTCCAACGGCCAATTGGGCTCTGAAATAAGGGAATTGGCAGAAAGCTATCCGCAACATCATTTTTTCTTTACAGATGTAGATACTTTGGATATTACCAACAAAAAGGCGATTGCCTTATATATTCAGGAAAATAAAATTACGGCCATTGTTAACTGTGCAGCTTACACCGCTGTTGACAAGGCAGAAAGTGAACCTGAGTTGGCCGATAAAATAAACCATTTGGCAGTAAAGCATTTGGCGGAAGCAGCCAAAGTGTATTATTGTAAGTTCATCCATATTTCAACAGACTATGTTTTTGATGGTAATTCTTATATGCCTTATACGGAAATAGATAAACCAAACCCGAAAAGTGTGTATGGCAGCACAAAATTAGCCGGTGAATTGGTAATGCAAAAAATAAATCCTGAAAATGCCATCATCATTCGTACTTCCTGGGTGTATTCTAGTTTTGGCAGCAATTTCGTAAAAGCGATGCTTCGTTTAGGAAAGGAAAGAGAAGAATTGGGCGTCATTTATGATCAAATAGGAACACCAACTTATGCTGGGGATTTGGCGAAAGCTATTTTAGATATTTTTCCTCAAATTAAAATTAACGAAGTTGAAATTTTTCATTATTCAAATGAAGGGGTTTGTAGTTGGTACGATTTTGCAAAAGTAATTTTTGAAATCAAAAAAGTTGAAATAAAAGTAATGCCTATTGAAACTTCTCAATACCCAACCGCTGCTACTAGACCTTTTTATAGTATATTGAATAAAAATAAAATTAAAACGAATTTTCAAATGGAGATTCCTGATTGGAGAGATTCTTTAAATGAATGTTTACAAAAATTATGAAACAAAAAAATATTTTAGTTACGGGAGGGGCCGGATTTATAGGATCCAATTTATGCGATGCATTGATTGAAAAAAATTACCATGTGGTATGTCTGGATAATTTCTCCACAGGAAAAATGGAGAACATCAGTCATTTAGTACGTCACCCAAATTTTAATCTTATTGGAGGCGATATTCGTAATATGGAAGATTGCAAAAAGGCCTGTAAAGATATAAACATGGTCTTGCATCACGCAGCATTGGGTTCAGTTCTCCGTTCATTAAAAGATCCTGTATCAACGAACGACGTAAATATTTCCGGTTTTTTAAATATGCTGGTTGCTGCAAAAGAAACCAATGTAGAACGCTTTATTTATGCAGCAAGTTCCTCTTCCTATGGCGATTCACAAGGTTTGCCTAAAGTGGAAGATATAATAGGTAACCCATTATCGCCGTATGCGATAACAAAATATGTAAATGAGTTGTATGCCGGTATTTTCAAAAAAGCGTATGATTTTGATACTATTGGATTGCGCTATTTCAATGTTTTTGGAAAACGGCAGGATCCAAATGGCGCTTATGCAGCTGTAATTCCAAAATTTGTGATGCAATTTATGGACTACGAATCACCGGTAATAAATGGAGATGAAGAATATTCACGAGATTTTACCTACATAAAAAATGTAATTCAAATGAATTTATTGGCAATCACTACCACTAATAAAGATGCCTTAAACCAGGTGTACAATGTTGGTTTTGGCAAAAGAACAACCTTAAACCAATTGGTAAATACTTTAAAGGATAAATTAACCAAATTTGACCCTAAAATTGCTGAATTGACCATTGAATATGCTGCTGAAAGAGCGGGCGATATTTCACATTCTTTAGCATCTATTGAAAAAGCTGAAAAATTATTGGGGTATCAACCTAAATATGCAATTGATGCAGGTTTAGAAGAAGCCATTGAATGGTACTGGAAAAATTTAAAATTAGTTGAAACAGAGATACTTTAAAATGAAAGAAAAGATAAAAATAGGAATTGTAGGTTTAGGTTATGTAGGCTTACCGTTAGCACAAGCGTTTGCAAAAAAGCAAATAAATGTTTTAGGATTTGATATAAATCAAAAAAGAATTGATGAATTAAACACTGGGTATGACAGAACATTGGAATTGAATAAAATACAATTATCTGAAGTTAAAGACACACTCACTTTTACATCTGATGTTTCTGAGATTAAAGATTGTAATATTTATATTGTAACAGTACCAACTCCAATTGACTCAAATAATAAACCGGATCTATCGCCACTTATTAATTCCTCGCAAATGGTTGGTAAGGTATTAAAACAGGGTGATATTGTAATTTATGAATCAACTGTTTATCCTGGTGTAACAGAAGAAGTATGTGTTCCTGAGCTTGAAAAAGCATCGGGCATGAAATTTAATAAAGACTTCTTTTGTGGTTACAGTCCCGAAAGAATTAATCCGGGTGATAAAGCCCATACTGTCACCAATATTTTAAAAGTTACTTCTGGCTCAACGCCAGAAATTGCAGATGAAGTTGATAAGTTATATAACACTATTATAACAGCAGGCACGCATAAAGCTTCAAGTATTAAAGTAGCGGAAGCAAGTAAAGTTATAGAGAATACGCAAAGGGATGTCAATATTGCGTTAATAAACGAGCTTGCGCTTATTTTTGAAACTATGGGGATTGATACAAATGAAGTAATTGAGGCTGCTGCAACCAAATGGAACTTTATAAAATTAATGCCAGGTTTAGTTGGAGGTCATTGTATAGGTGTTGATCCTTATTATTTAACTTATAAGGCTGAGGAATTAGGATATAAACCAAATTTAATACTTGGAGCCAGACAGATAAACAATGGAATGGGAAAATACATTGCCAACCAAACAATTAAAGTAATGATTGCTAATGATAAAAAAATCAACAAATCAACTGTTTTAATTTTAGGGGTTACTTTTAAGGAGGACTGTCCCGATATGCGAAATACAAAGGTTGTTGATATCATAGAGGAATTAAAAACTTTCGGGTGTAATGTAGATGTTTATGACCCTTGGGTGAATCCAAAAGAAGAGAAGAGTAAATACAAACATGGAATTATTGAAAATCCTTTTAAAAACAGCAAAAAGTATGATTCAATAATAGTTGCCGTAGCACATAAAGAATTTAAGGAACTAACAGAAAATGATTATAAAAATATTTCAAAAGATACACCTGTAATCATGGATATTAAAGGAATCGTAAAAAACCCAAATTGGAGATTGTAATATGAAAAATTTCGCATTAATAGGAGCAGCTGGATATATTGCTCCAAGACACATGAAAGCTATAAAAGAAACAGGAAATAATCTTTTAGCATCACTTGATCCTTACGATGGGATTGGGATTATGGACAGCAATTTCCCTGAAGCAAGCTTTTTTACAGAATTTGAAAGGTTCGACAGATTTGTAGACAAATGGCGCAGAGATAGCGGTAAAAAAATTGACTATATTTCAATATGCTCCCCAAATTACTTGCATGATTCACATATTAGATTTGCACTAAAAAGCGGGGCAGATGTTATATGTGAAAAACCACTTGTACTGAACCCATGGAATCTTGATCAATTAAAAGTGATTGAAAAGGAAACTGGACAAAAAGTAAATAACATTCTTCAACTTAGATTACATCCGTCAATAGTTGCCCTAAAAGAGAAAGTTCAAAATGAATTAAAAATTGATTCAGATAAGATATATGACATTGATTTAACATATCTAACTTCAAGAGGGAAATGGTATTTTGTATCTTGGAAAGGAAACGAGTCAAAATCAGGTGGAATTGCATCGAATATTGGGGTTCATTTTTATGATATGCTTTTTTGGATTTTTGGAGAAGTAAAAGAAAATATAGTTCATTTAAAAACACCAGATACTAATGCCGGCAGTTTTAGACTCAAAAATGCCAATGTTAGATGGTTCTTGTCTATAAATCATGATTACATACCTAATGAAGTGAAGTTAACAGGACAAAGAACGTATAGATCTATAACTGTAAATGGTGAGGAAATTGAATTTAGTGGAGGATTTGCAGATTTACATACAAGAAGTTATGAAGAAATTCTAAAAGGAAAGGGTTTTGGACTTGACGAAGCATACGGGTCTATAAATACGGTATCAACCATTAGAAATCTAGTTCCAATAGGATTAAAAGGTGAATACCATCCATTTTGTAAAAAAGTTATCAATGGTTAATTTTTTCGCACATCAGTCCTCTTTTATCGATGCCAATGTAAGTATAGGAGAAAATACTAAAATATGGCATTTTTCTCACATAATGACAAATTGTATCATTGGAGCATCTTGTAACATAGGACAGAATGTAGTTATTTCTCCTGACGTTGTTTTAGGAGATAACGTAAAAGTTCAGAATAATGTTTCCATATATACAGGTGTAACCTGCGATGATGATGTCTTTTTGGGTCCTTCTATGGTTTTTACCAACGTAATAAATCCCCGTTCAGCCATAAACCGAAAGAATGAATATGCTAAAACGCATGTCGGAAAAGGGGCAACCATTGGCGCCAATGCAACCATTGTTTGCGGAAACAATATTGGCAAATATGCATTTATCGGTGCCGGTGCGGTAGTCACCAAAGAAATACAAGATTACTCTCTTTGGGTAGGTAACCCAGCCAAACAAATCGGATGGATGAGCGAATACGGTCATCGGCTTGAAATTGATGAGCAAGGACTTGCCACTTGCTCTGAAAGCAAAGAAAAATATGAACTCAAAAACAAACAGGTAACAAAGATTACAGATAAGAGTTAAAGCCATTCTTAACTCAATACTCAAAACTTACAATCTCATATCTATAAAAACATGAATAACTTCACCCTTATTGGCGCAGCTGGTTATATTGCACCCCGGTACTTAAAAGCCATAAAAGATATAGGTAATAACCTAATTACAGCGCTCGACCCCTACGATGGCGTTGAAATTATGGACAGTTATTCTACTGATGCCCTTCACCACATCCGATATGCGAAATCGTTTGGTTTAAAAGGAATTATTATCCGTTGGTGAAAATACCGCAGACAAAACAGCCTTTTACAACCATTTAAATATAAATATTAATGGCTTCCAGCACCTCAAAAGTAATTTCATTATCCCTGGCAAAAAGCATACTTATGTTAGTAAGTGTTGTGTCAGGGATGGTTTTTTCGCGCACTTTGTCTGTTGCCGATTACGGAACGTATTTACAAACCTTCCTGGCCTACGATTTTGCAGTTCCTGTTTTAACCTTGGGGTTACCATTCGCTTTATATTACTTTCTACCTGGGGAAGAAAAACGACAAAAAGGACTTGTACTTGACAATCTGCTTTTATTATTTATTGCAGCCCTTGTTTTTAGCCTTTTTTTATTTTTAGGAGGAGCAGAATTGCTGGCAAAACGTTTTAATAATCCTGAATTATCGAAAACACTACGCTGGATGGTATTCTATCCTTTATATACCTTCCCTGTTTTGCTGGCAAGTGCCGTTTGGGTTGTAAAAGATAAAGTAAAACTAAATGCCATTTATAATGTAATTACAGGCTTAATACTTACTATTTCGCTTATTCTTGCAGCACTCTTTACACAAAGCTATGAAGCACCTACATTAGTAAGAATCTCTATCCCTCTGCTTTTTGTGCCTTTTGCCCTTTATTTCATTCTTAAAAATGTACCCGGTGAATGGGATATACCAAGGCTTTCGTCCATGTGGAATATGGTCAAGTTTGCTGTTCCGCTTGGACTAGCATCTGTGTTAGGGACGGTAACCATACAATTATCAAGTATAGTTGTTTCATTGCTAACAACACCAAGTGATTTTGCGATTTATGCCAATGGTGCGAAAGAAGTTCCGATTATTGGAATTGTTACCGGCTCAATTGCTGTAGTATTAATGGCCGATATGGCCAAAAAAATTAAAGAAGGCGATTTAGATACTGCTTTAAAATTATTCAGAAAAGCGGCTGCTGTTAGTGCAAGTTTCTTGCTACCAACAATGGTTTTTTTAATGATTTTTGCTGAAAGCTTTATCAACATTCTATATTCGAGTAAATACGATGCTAGCGTTATACCATTTAGAATTTATTTATTTATGCTCCCTGTTAGAATAGTTTATTATGGTTCAGCTTTTATCGCATTGGGGAAAACAAAAGCTATTCTGTTTAGAAGTTTTATCGAATTGCTGTTCACAGCTGTTTTTGCTTATGTTTTGACAGACTGGATAGGTTACATCGGAGCTGCAATTGCTACCGTTGCAATGTATTATATTTGGGCAATCCCTTACAATCTAAATTTCCTAGGCAAAGAATTCAGTTGTAAGCCTAACTTTATAATTCCTTTTAAGAAAGTGGGAACAATATTGTTTTTGGCGATAATTTCCGGATTATTTGCATCATTAACATTATTAATAAAGACTAACCCCTTAATAACTCTTTTAATTGGCTCATCTGTATTTGGGTTGATATATATTTTTATTTCATATAGGTATATTCCTGAATTCAAGGAATTCGTAATTCCATATAAAAACAAACTACCATGGATAAAATGAAAATAGTAACCATTATTGGCGCAAGACCACAATTTATTAAAGCCGCAGTAATTAGCCGGGCATTAAAAAATAAAAAGGAGATTACGGAGATTATCATTCATACCGGCCAGCATTTCGACACCAATATGTCCGATATTTTTTTCGAAGAGATGGAAATACCAAAACCCGATTACAATTTAAATATAAACGGGTTGGGACATGGTGCAATGACCGGGCAAATGCTTGAAAAAATTGAAGAGGTTTTAGTTAAAGAAAAACCCGACTGGGTGTTAGTATATGGCGATACCAACTCAACGCTGGCCGGAGCCTTAGCGGCTAAAAAATTGCACACTAAAGTAGCGCATGTTGAAGCAGGCCTCCGTTCTTTTAATACAAAAATGCCCGAAGAAATAAACCGCATATTAACTGACAGAATAAGTGATATTTTATTTTGTCCTACTGAAACGGCTGTTAAAAACTTGCAAAATGAAGGCTACCAAAACATGGATTGCAAAATAGTGAATGTGGGAGATGTGATGCAAGATGCAGCACTATTTTATGCTGAAAAAGCAAAACAACCTGAAGCGGTTCTTCCCAAAAAATTTATTTTATGCACTGTGCACAGGGCAGAGAATACCGATAATCCGGAAGCATTTAAAAACATTTTTGAAGTACTAGAGGAGATTTCAAATAAAACAACTGTAGTTTTACCATTGCATCCACGCACAAGAATTAAATTAACTGCCTTGAATTACGACTTTAATAACAGTAAAATTCAATTTATTGAACCGGTAGGCTACCTTCAAATGGTTTATTTACTTAAAAATTGCGAGCTTGTAATGACCGATAGCGGAGGCTTACAAAAAGAAGCCTATTTCTTTAAAAAACAATGTCTCACCCTGCGCGAAGAGACTGAATGGGTAGAGTTAGTTGAAAATGGATTTAATCGGATTTGCGGTAGCGATAAAAATAAAATAATAGTTGGATTAAAAGCAATTATTAACAAACCTCAAATCAATTTTAAAAAACATTTATATGGTAATGGTGATGCCGGAGAGCTAATAATTAAACATTTATTTGAGCTTTAAAAGATTATATCAACCAGTTTTAACATCAACTTAATTATTAATGAAGATTCTAATTTGCAGCAAATTATTTTATCCAAGTAACAAAATTGGAGCTGTGCGGCCATCTAACTTTGCAAAATATCTGGCAAAGTTTGGACATGAAGTTACAGTGGTGACTGAAAAAACAAATCCTGAACAAAACTTTAATCTCGAAGGTGTTGAAATAATTAGAGTTTCAAACAGTGTATTCATTGAAAATTTAATTGATAAAAACACAAAACGTGTCACATCGAAAAAGACTAAAGAAAAGTCCACACAAGATAGCTTAGTTCAAAATGAAACTGTGGGAAACAAAGTTATCCCAAAGCTGAAGAATGAACTTATTAAAACCAGAAGACAAATCTTCTCGTTAGTAATAGAATTTGATTGGTTCCTAACAGCAAAAAAACATATAAACAAACATTATAAATATAATCACTTTGATGTTGTAATATCATCATTTGGACCTCTTTCCTCTTTTTTGCTTGGAAAATCAATTGCAAAGCATGGCATTGCAAAATGTTGGATTTCGGACTTTAGAGATAACATGAGGTTTGATGGATTCCCCAGATGGCTAAATAAGTTAATGGAACATTATGAAAAAAGGGCATTGAAACACGCCGATGCACTAACATTTGTTTCGCATGGACAGAAAGCGATGTTTCTAAATAATATAGGGGTTGGCGACGAGCAAAAACAAAAAATTCATACTATACATAATGGTTATGAGGAAAAGCTTAACACAAGTGATTCAATAAAAACTAACAATTCAGTTTTAAAAATAGCATATACTGGTCAGCTATATAGTGGGGTTCGCGATTTTACTCTGTTATTTCATGTATTGGATGATTTAATCAAAGAAAAAAAAATCGATATTAATAAAATCAGAATTGAATATGCAGGTCAAAATAGCAATGAATTAAATATACAAATGAGCAAATTTGAGAATATTAAGAGCATCTGCACAGATTATGGTTTTGTTCCACGAGAAAAAGCGTTAGAGATTCAAAAGGAGAGCGATATCTTAGTTGCCTTAACTTGGAATACCACAAAAGAGCAAGGAATTTTAACAGGTAAATTTTTAGAGTATTTACAAACACAAAAAACCATTATTGCATTAACAACCGGTGATTTACCGAATGGGGAAATGACTCAAATGGTTCAAGATTTAAAAATAGGTATTGCCTGTGAGTATTTTTCTTATCAAACCGATTATTTGAAGCTAAAGGCCTACATTGAAAAACAATATAAATTATTTATCGCTGAGGGAGAACTGAATTTTTCACCCAAATATGAAAAAATCTCAGAGTTTCATTACGAGAATATCTCTAAACAATTAATGAAAGTAATTAATTCAACAACTCAAAAAGCATAGCGTAATGGATAGAATGTTATATTTTTTTACCAGCTCTTTTCCATTTAACAGTGGTGAAACATTTATTGAAACAGAAATTAATTACTTGTCCAAAGAATTTAACAATATTATCATTCAACCATTATACGCTTATGACAAAAAAAACATAAGAAAGATACCAGACAACTGTACCTTACTTCCACCTATCATTAAAAATAGATGGCAGCATTATTTAGTGGGATTGTTCGGATTCAAATCAGTGCCAATTTACTTTAATGATTTTTTTAAGAAAAGAGTATATCGCAGGAAACAATGGATTAAACGTTTTTATATTGATTTCTGTACAACGAACAATATTCTACAATCCCAACAACTCAACAAAATTATTAAGAACATTAAAGAAAATGATTTAATGTATTTCTATTGGGGCAAGGGCGCAGCAAACTTACTCCCGTTTATTAAAAAAAATAAAGCCAAAAAAGTTGTTCGTTTTCACGGAGGGGATTTATACACCATAAATTACGGTGGCTATATACCTATCCATTCCCACATAATAAATAATGCCGATATTTTGGTATTTATATCACAGCACGGTTTAAATTATCTAAAATCTCGTTATCAAACTATCGAAGAGCGTTCTATTATATCTTATTTAGGCACTAAGAATTTTGGTGTGTCAACAAAAAGCAACGATGGGGTATTCCGCATTTTAAGTTGCTCAAATGTAATACCTTTAAAAAGAGTACATCTAATTCTCGATGCGTTGCAACTTATAAAAGGTTTAAATGTTGAATGGACCCATATAGGAGATGGCTCAGAATTTGAGAATATCAAAAATAAATCAAAACAATCTAACAAGAATATTAAAATAAATTTACTTGGCAGATTGCAGAATAAAGAAGTTATTCAGTACTATCTCAATCACCCTGTGGATGCTTTTATTAACGTAAGTTCTACAGAAGGATTGCCTGTTTCAATTATGGAAGCCATATCCTTCAATGTTCCTGTAATTGCAACGAACGTGGGTGGCACTTCCGAAATTGTCAATGATTTATCCGGTATACTTTTGGTAAAAAACCCCGATATAACTGAAATAGCAGAGTCTATTTTAAAACTCAAAACTATATCTTTTAATCCAAGGCAATTATGGCATGAAAATTTCAATGCCGATAAAAACTATTCACAGTTTATAAAATCAATTCTGCAAGATTAATTCAGAATAATTAGAAAATATGGACAATACATCTTACGGCAATAGAAAAATTAACGATGGTTTCTTTGTGTTTATTTTCTTTATTATTTTTGTTGTTTCTGTAATTTCCAATCCAGTAAATAAGATTGCCCTCTACATATTAATTCCTTGTTTATTTGTCTATTCCTTTTTACAAAACCCCAGGTTAATCTTAAACTTCAAACCCCTTTTCTATTTCTTTGTGTATATACTATGGTCAATAATCACGACCATAAAGTCTGTTAACTTCAAATCTAGTTTAAGTGAAATATGGTTACTTTTAAGCATTTTTGTATTTAGCTATATAATTGTTGAATTTTCCACCAGAAACATAAAATATGTTTATATCTTCTACTGGCTGTATGTGCTAAAATTTTGGACTTTGATGTATAAGGGTTATACTCTTGGATTCTCATTAAATTCAGAGGAAAGATTTAGTGATGAAATGCTAAATGCCAATTTATTTGGTTACCTCGGTTTCTTTGCTGTCGTAAGTTCTTTTTTTATCTGGAAAGTCAAGCTATATCCTAATAAAAAATCAAAAAATATTCATTTTTGGATTTTTTCTATTTGTACTTTAGGTTCGGTAACAGCCTCTTTCATTGCAGCCTCTCGTGCCGGAATCATTTTAACTGTTTTTGCGTTTTCACTCTTTTTAGTTTTCAATTACCTTTATCCATTCTCAAAAAAAACAATTGCCAACGTAATTGTACTAAGCACTATAATTTTTCTTTTAACTCCCTTCGTTTTAAATGTTTATTCAGGGAGCACAATGGAAACAAGGTTTCAAATTGAAAATATTGATGAAGAATCAAGATTTAAGTTAATAGTTGAAGCCCTGAATGTTGGGCTTGAAAATCCATTTTTTGGTGTAGGCTCTGGTAATTTTATTTTTTATGAGCCAACACAACATTATTCCCATTCAACTTATTTTGAAGTATTTGCCAATAATGGCTTTTTGGGCTTAGGCTTATTTTTATATTTACTATATTATTATTGGAAAAAAAATAAAATACTATTTAAGTTGGTACGAAACGACAATAAAAGGACTGCATGGTATTTTTTGATATTTTTAGTAACATTCGGAATCTACAATTTTTTTTATGTATTTCATACCTCGTTGTTTCTAATGAGTTTTTTCTTTCTGGTATCCATCCATTTACATCTGTTTACAAGGTATAAATTTCAAAAAATTATCGACGAAAGCAATTTATCTAATAGGCATATAGGTCACATAGATAAAAACAATTAAATAACCTTTGACCAATGACTATTTAAATTATACGAGATGGGTCATTACCAATTTAAGTGTAAATACCAATTTTACATAAAAAAGACCTTTGAAATTATTGAATTACCAATAAACTTGAAAAGCTCATAAAAAAAAGTAATAAATACTAACCTTCTAATTGATATATCTTACTTAATTTACTAAAAACTATGCTATACAAAATTTGCCACTTCAACGCTGCCCATTCCATTGATGACGTCCGTATTTTCACCAAAGAATGCACCAGCCTTCAACTAATGGTTTTGATACAACCCTAATTGGATCTGGATATATGCAAATGGGTTTTTTAGGAATTATAATTTATTCTTTAATTATTGTTAAAATAATTAATTTGATTAGCATTTTTGATAAAGTTCCACGATGGTTTATTAATTCAATAATACTTATTCCAATGCTTTATGCTTTTATTGGTTCAGATTTACCTATAACATTGTTGACTCACGGATTATTAATAGGTTTTATGATGTTGTATTTATATAATTCAAGTGAAAATCACTTGATAAGCATTGGGAAAAAAAGAATAAAAATTTAAAAAAATATGAAAATTAAAATCTGTCATTTAACATCGGTACACTCTAGATATGATGTTAGAATATTTATAAAAGAGTGTAGAAGTTTGGCAAAAGTTAAAAACTTTAAAGTCAATTTAATAGTTGCCGATGATTTAGGGAGCGAAGTAGTAGATGATGTATCTATACACGATGTTGGGAAACTTAATGGAAGAATTAACAGGATATTTCGTACAACCAGAAAAGTGTTGGAAAAAGCGATAGAGTTAGATTGCGATATTTATCATTTTCATGACCCTGAATTAATACCAGTAGGTATTAATCTTAAAAAAAGAGGAAAAAAGGTGGTTTATGACATTCATGAAAATTTGGTTGAACAAATAAAAATTAAAATATGGATTCCTAAAATATTTAGGAATATTGGAGCATTAATGTTCCAAGTTGTAGAAAATTTCGCATCTAAAAAATTTGATGTTTTGATAGTTCCTCAGCCTTCTATGTTAAATAATTATGCCAAAATAAACGATAAAACTGTACTAGTTGAAAATTTTGTAATTGTTAATATAGATTCTTTTAAATCTAAAAAAGATTTCAACAATAAAAATGCTTTTCATGCAGGTGTACTTTCAAAAGATAGGGGGTTGCTTAACATGGTAAATGCGTATGAATTATTAGATGATTCCAACCATTTACATCTTGCAGGGAACATTAGATTTGATAAGTTGGACGAATTTAATAAAATAATGGAATTTAGTAATATTTCTTATTTAGGCGTATTACCATATAAAGATTCCATGGATTATTACAATAATACCTCAATAGGGTTAATCCTATACAATAATGTTGGACAATATTATCTTTCGTATGCTATAAAATTGTTTGAATATATGATGAATTCAATACCTGTCATAATGCCAAATTTTGGTGAGTGGGTAGCATTTAATAATGAAAATAATTGTGGTATTAATGTAGATCCGTTAAATCCTATCGAAGTTGCAGAAGCAATAAATTTTTTGAATAATAATATTAAAATAAAAGAGCAGCTTGGTATTAATGGGAGAAAGGCAGTATTAGAAAAATATAACTGGGATATTTCAAAGACAAAACTTTTGGAACTTTATGAATCCTTGAGTCATCCATTTCAAGCATAAATTAGTAAATATTCATTTCTACTACTTAAGTAACAATTGTTAAAACATCTAATTATTTAAATTTAAAAAATATAGCATATGTTAAAAAATATAAAAAAAGTGTTGGTTTTAGCTCCTCATACAGATGATGGAGAGTTTGGTTGTGGAGGAACAATTGCCAAGTTAATTGAAAATGGGGCCCAAGTTTATTATCTTGCGTTTAGTGCTTGTGAGCAATCGGTATTGCCAAATTTCCCAAAAGATATATTGATAACAGAAGTAAAAGCAGCTACATCTATTCTTGGTATACCTAAAGAAAATTTATTTTTGCTAAAATATGAAGTGCGAACCTTTAATTACAAAAGGCAAGATATTTTAGACGACATTATTAAATTTAAAAATAAGATTAAGCCAGATTTGATTTTTATGCCATCTTTAAACGATCTTCACCAGGACCATGCAACCATTGCAAATGAAGCTGTAAGAGCATTTAAATTTTGTAATATACTTTGTTATGAAATGCCTTGGAATAATTTTAATTTTGCAACCACCAGTTTTGTTCTTTTAAATGAAGAACATATAAAAATAAAAATTGAGGCTTTAAAAGAATATAAATCTCAAATGCATAGACCGTATGCCAGTGAGGAATTCATACGTTCCTTGGCAAGTGTTCGTGGGGTTCAAATAGGACAAAAATATGCCGAAGTGTTTGAAGTAATAAGATTAATAAGTTAAAATTATGAAGGTAAAAGAAATATTAGAGAGTATTAAATATATTAAATTTATTGGTGATCAAAATATTGAAATTGAAAGGGTTGTCTCAATAACTGAAATTGGAAATGTTCTAAATGCAATAAGTTGGTGTAATGATAATAATAGTGAATTATTAAAAAATTGTGTTTCAACTTCAGTTATAATAATTAGTAATAATATAGAGATTGAGTCGAATCAATTCAAAAATTATATAATTGTAGAAAACCCTAGAAGAACATTTCAAGAAATTCTTATAAATTTCTTTATGGAAACACGTAAAGCTCAAAGATCGCCAACTGCCGTAATTGATTCAAGTTCAGTTTATGGCGATAATGTTTTTATTGGTCATAATGTAGTTATTGAAGCAAATTGCAAGATAGGAAATAACGTCGCAATATTACATAATACTATAATATTTAAAGGAACAATAATAGGAAATAATGTTACTATTGGTGCTAATAATACAATTGGAGGAGTAGGTTTTGGATATGAAAAAAATAACAGTGGAGATTTTGAATTAATACCACATATTGGTAATGTTATAATTAAGGATAAAGTTGATATAGGTAATAATACATGTATTGATAAAGCTGTACTAGGTTCAACTATTATAGAGGAAAATGTTAAGATCGATAATTTGGTTCATATAGCTCATGGAGTTCATGTAGGTCGTAATTCTGTTGTAATTGCAAATGCAATGGTAGCAGGCAGTGTTAATATTGGAGAAAATTCGTGGATTGCGCCTTCTGCATCCATATTAAACAAAAAGAATATTGGAACTAATTCTTTAGTTGGACTGGGTGCTGTAGTAACTAAAGATGTAGAAGATAATACAATTGTTGCTGGCAATCCGGCAAAATTTATTAGAAAAATTGACGAAAATAAAAATTAATATTTTATAGTAATAATTTCAGAATTTAAATGTTGGTATTATGACTTCTAAAAAAGTTTGGTATATTTCTAAATATGCATTAAATTCTAATCAAGGAGGTCCATCTAGGCAATATCTCTTTTCAAAGTATTTTTCAAAAAAGGGGTTTGAAACTTGTTTAATATCATCTAATTCTAATGGTTTTAACTATTTGAAATTCAACGGTGATTATAAATTATTTGAAACATTAAACTTTAAACATTTTATTCTTAAAGGTTCTCAAATAAATTTGGGTTTTAATTTTAAAAGAATCTGGTCGTGGTTTTTATTTGAATATAGAATGTTGAAATTTCTTAAAAAGAAAGATATTTCAAAAAATGATATAGTAATTGTTTCCTCATTATCTATTTTAACTTTTTTATCGGGAATTTATTTGAAAAGAAAATATAAAATGAGATTACTTGTTGAAGTAAGAGATATTTGGCCTCTTACTTTAGTTGAATTTAAAAATTTAAGCAAATACAATCCAATTGTAATATTTCTATCAATTATTGAGAAATTAGCTTATAAATATGCAGATGTTATTGTGGGTACAATGGGGAATTTAGGTGAGCATTTAAAATCCGTTTATCCAGGCTCGGAAAACAAATTTCATTATATCCCAATGGGTTTAGATCATTCAATATTTGAAAATTATGAATTTAATACTATTGAGGAAAAGAATAATGATTTTATTGTTGGGTATGCAGGTACAATTGGGTTAGTGAATAAAGTTGATTTAATATTAGAGGCCGCTGAATTACTGAAAGATAATAAAATAATAAAATTTGTAATTTTAGGAAATGGTGTATTAAAGGATTTTTATGTAAATAAATTCAGTCATTTAAGCAATGTTGAATTTCTTCCAAAAGTTAATAAAAATAAAGTAGGTCAGTTTTTAGATAAATGTGATATTTTGTTACACCCAGTTGAAGATAAAAAAATATATCAATTTGGGGTTTCACCAAATAAATGGATTGATTATATGTTTTCCGCAAAACCTGTTATAGTTTCTTATAATGGGTTTAAAAATATTATAAATGAAGCAAATTGTGGTGAATTTATTGACACAGATAATCCAAAATTGTTAGTTGATACCATTGTTAAGTATTCGTATAAATCAAAAGATGAATTGCGTCAAATTGGGCAAAACGGAAAAAAATATTTAGAAGAAAACTTAACTTATGATATCCTTTCAGATAAATATATTAGACTTTTCAATAATGTATAAGGCTTATTTTAAAAGAACAATAGACTTCCTTGCTGCTATGTTAGGCTTTTTATTCCTAAGTCCATTACTTTTGGTGGTTTGGATTGCTTTATCAATTGCCAACCAAGGTAAACCTTTCTTTTTTCAACAGCGCCCAGGGAAAAATGGTAAAATATTCACCATTGTGAAGTTCAAAACCATGAACGATAAAAAAGATGATTTGGGAAATTTATTGCCCGATGCGGAAAGATTGACCTTGGTTGGAAAAATAGTGCGTAAAACTTCTTTGGATGAATTACCTCAATTACTCAATGTACTAAAGGGTGATATGAGTTTAATTGGGCCGCGACCATTATTGGTAGAATATTTACCTTTATACAATGAAGAACAACAAAAACGGCACAACGTACGTCCGGGTATTACAGGGTGGGCACAAGTAAATGGACGAAATGCTATTTCCTGGGAACAAAAATTTGAATTGGATGTGTGGTATGTGAAGCATCTCAGTTTTTTGTTAGATGTGAAAATACTATTTTTAACAATTAAAAAAGTGCTGGTTTCAGAAGGCATAGCAGCTGAAGGACAAGCAACAATGGAATATTTTAAAGGAGAATAGTTGAATAATGACAGCTTAAATAAGATAAGACCTGCAGCGAATGAATAAAAAACATTTGTTATCTTTATAAAAAAATAATTTTTATTTAAACACCAATTATTATGGCCGAAATAAATGCAAATGACCTTAGTAAAGCCCAAAAAAAAGCAAGCCAAAAAGTTGTTAAACTAAATGAAGCCTTGGGGCTTACCTATTATGTAGTTCGCAACGACAATCTTATCGCCATCAAAAATGGAGACTCGAAAGTAATAAGAAAAGCGCAATTTGGTTCTAGAACTGTAAAAGTGAAGCGAATTAAACTTAATAATGAGCAGTAAAAAACTCAGGATGTTTGCCGGCCCAAATGGATCTGGCAAATCTACCTTGATTTATGAAATTAAATTACAATTTAAATTAGGTTACCTTATCAATGCTGATGATATAGAATCCGATTTAAACACTAAACATTATATTGATTGTTCCACTTTATTTCCAAGATCGCTTTACCAGATTGAATGGCTTAATTTTTTAGAAGAAAAGACAGGCGACCCCAGGTTTCAGTCATATAATTTCCAGGGAATTCATATTCGCAACAACTACCTGATTTCGGCTCAAAAAATAAATAGCTACCAAGCCGCTTTGATAGCTGAATTTTTTAGAGAAAAATTATGCCTCGAAAACCATACTTTCTCATTTGAAACCGTGATGTCGCACAAATCAAAACTCGATTTTATGCGAAAAGCAAAAGATAAAGGTTTTAAAGTTTATCTGTATTTTATTTGCACACAAGATCCTGAAATAAACAAACAGCGAGTTAAAAACAGAATGATAAAAGGTGGCCATAATGTGCCCGAAAATAAGGTGGAAGAACGCTATTATCGTTCTTTGGAACTGCTAAGTGACGCTTTTCTAATGGCCGATAGGACTTTTATATTAGACAGTTCAAATAAAAATCGCGATGTGATTATCGAAAAAAAAGACAACGAAATCATTGTTCATCAACAATATGTTCCGGAATGGATTGGTTTGTATGTTTTGGATAAATTATAAATGCGAGATTTGAGTTTTTTGTTAGATGTTAAAATACTGTTTTTAACAATTAAAAAAGTGCTGGTTTCAGATGGTATTTCCGCTGAAGGACAAGCAACAATGGAATATTTTAAAGGAGAATAAATAAGTATGAAAAAAATTGCAATTGTAGGTGCCGGTGGTTTTGGCAGAGAAGTGAAAATGTTAATCGACCAAATAAATGAGGTACAACCTCAATATGAAATTTTAGGGTTTTATGATGATGATGTCAACTTGCCACAATTGATAAATGGAATTCCTTTTTTAGGCAATATTAATGCTCTTTTAAAAAGAAAAGACACAATTAGTTTGGCTTTAGGAATTGGAATACCAGAAGTAAAAAATAAAATAATGGATAGGTTAAAAGATATAGCTTTTGATTTTCCAATTTTGATACATCCAAGTGCTATTGTAGGAAAAGATGAGGTATTTATAGGAAGGGGAACTGTAATTTGTGCCGGTTGTATCATAACATGTAACATCAATATTAAAGAATTTGTGACCTTAAATTTGTCTTGTACGGTTGGCCATGATACTATAATACATGATTTTGCATCTTTTATGCCTTCAGTAAATATTTCAGGAGAAGTGATAATTCATAAAAAGGTGTATGTTGGAACAGGCGCAAAAATTATCAATCAATTGGAGATTGGTGAAAATACGATTGTAGGTGCAGGCGCAGTTGTTTCTAAAACCCTTCCTTCAAATTGTACCGCTGTTGGTATTCCGGCTAAACCAATAAAATTTCATTAATCAGTTTTTAATCACGATATTTCCGATTGTTAATCCGTAGTTATAAATCCTGAAAGGATTGTAAAAAATAATAATTTAGCATTGATAAAAAGAATTTTTGATATCATATTTGCATTTATAGGAGTTATCATACTGCTGCCTTTACTTTTATTGAGTTGGCTCATTGCAGGTATGGATACAAATTCAAACGGTTTATTTTTGCAGGAACGCATTGGCCGGTTTGGAAAACCATTTACCATTTATAAATTAAGAACCATGCATTTTAAAACCAGTGCAGTGTCAAAAACCGGTGCTTTTTTAAGGAAATTTAAACTGGATGAATTTCCGCAATTATTGAATGTGTTGCAAGGTACCATGAGTATTGTAGGACCAAGACCCGATGTTCCCGGTTATTATGACAAACTGGAAGGGGAGGACAGAAAAATATTGCAATTAAAACCAGGGCTCACAAGTTTGGCCGCCATTAAATATGCCAATGAAGAAGACTTATTAAACCAACAGGAAAACCCGTTACAGTACAATGACACCGTACTTTTTCCGGATAAAATTAAAATGAATCTGCACTATTACTATCACCATACATTTTTTGGGGATATCAAGATTGTTTGGCAAACCCTGTTGGCATTTTTTAAATAAAGAAGTCACCCTTTACCGGTCATCAGCCTCCAACTGATAACCAAAACCTAATTAAAATTTCAATACGATGAAAAAATACCTGGTTCTGGCAATATGCTTATATGCAGCACATGCAACAGGTCAAACCTATATAAAGGCAAACGCCCTAACTACCTTACTTACCATTCCAAATGTAGGGATAGAAACCAGTATTGGAAAAAAGTCAACCTTTCAATTTGATATCACTGCTTCTTTCTGGAAATCTGTTCGAGGAAACCCTATGGAGTTTTATATTTTTATTCCTGAATATCGTTATCATTTTCACGAGAAATACAATGGTTTTTATGTGGGGGCACACATGGGATTTACACTATTTAATTTTCAAAAATGGAATTATTTAAATACGAATTTGTATGAGAAAGGGTTGGGATATGTTATGGGTGCAACTATTGGATACCAAAAGAAAATAAGTAAGCGTTTTATGTTGGATATATTTCTTGGAGGAGGAAATAGCCAGGGATTTTATAAAGGTTACTATATTGGAACGGATACTCGTTATGAATCGGCTACAAATTATAACAAAAGTGGGGAGTGGCTGCTCTATAGAGGTGGTGTCATGGTTTCCTACAGCTTAAATTAACAAGGGTATTAGGTATTTTTAGGATCCGGTGCCTAAAACCGGTAATCAAAAAAATTACAAAAAAATTGTAATTTTGAATTGTCATAAAAAAAACACCATGAATAAAAAAATATGGCTTTCCTCACCGCATATGGGAGGAACAGAGCAAAAATACGTACAGGAAGCATTTGACGCCAACTGGGTTGCACCCTTAGGACCAAACGTGAATGAATTTGAAAACACCCTGCAAAAATATATGGGTGAAAACAAGCACGTAGCTGTCTTAAGTTCGGGTACCTCCGCCATTCATTTGGCCTTGGTTTTACTGGGTGTTGCCAAAGACGATGAAGTCATTTGTCAGAGCTTTACGTTTTCAGCCTCAGCCAATCCAATTATGTACCAAGGCGCAATCCCTGTTTTTGTTGACAGCGAACGGGAAACCTGGAATATGTGTCCGGAAACATTGGAAACGGCAATCAAAGACAGGTTGTCAAAAGGGAAAAAACCAAAAGCAATTATAGCCGTTCATTTGTACGGGATGCCTGCAAAAATAGCAGCTATTAAAAAAATAGCCAATACCTACGAAATTCCCTTAATTGAAGATGCTGCAGAAGCATTGGGAAGTTCAGTCAACCAACAAAAATGCGGAACCTTTGGCGATTTTGGCATTTTGTCTTTCAACGGAAATAAAATTATCACCACTTCAGGCGGTGGCGCTTTGATCACATCTTCAGAAAAACAAAAAGATAAAGCGGTATTTTTTGCAACCCAGTCTAGAGACCATGCGCCACATTATCAGCACAGTGAAATTGGCTACAATTACAGAATGAGCAATATTTTGGCAGGCATTGGGAGGGGCCAAATGGAAGTGTTGGAGGCCAGGGTAGCAGCCAGAAGAGCGAATTTTAAATATTATAAAACAGCATTGGCTGAAATACCGGAACTGAAGTTTTTAGAAGAACCAACCGGCTTTTATGCAAACCGGTGGTTAACTTGCATCACAACACCTTCTTTTGAAATAAGAGAAAAAATTAGACTTGGCCTGGAAACTCAAAACATTGAATCGCGCCCTTTATGGAAACCCATGCACCAGCAACCTATATTTGATAAATATCCTTCCTACCTTAATGGGGTTTCAGACCATTTATTTGAAAAGGGATTGTGTTTGCCAAGTGGTTCGAACCTTGCAACAGAAGATTTAGAACGTGTGGTGAATGGCATCAAGGAAATTTTTAAAGGAAGTTGAAAATAGTAAAAAAGGCAAAAAAAAGGGGTGGTTTTACCTTTTCCCGGATATAAACTCCTGTGAATTAAAGGAAAAACACCTATATTCGTACATGAATAACAATTCAAAATAAGGTTGTTGAAAATAACGATTATGGTGAAGCAGAAATCTCAAAAAAATAAAAAAAAATTAACGCTTTTGGATTGGCTTGTTTATGAGCAAATCTCCCACTTTTGTAAAGTGGACATAAATGTTGACTTATGTTAAAAACGTCGCTAAAATTCATTGTAAATAATTACGCCTCCCGTTGGATGGTGTTGTTATTCGATTTATATATTATTGCCAATACCTTCATATTGGCGCACTTAATCATATATGATTTTACGTTTGGTTTTCAGACATCGCACTTCATGTATGAAATTCCGGTGGTGCTTATGGTAGGTGCCGTCTCATTCATCATCATGGGTTCTTATAAAGGGATCATAAGGCATACCGGCATTAGAGATGCTATAAATGTTTCTCTGGCAAGTTTGCTTATGCTCATGATACTGGCCCTATTGGGAACTATCATAAGACAATTTAATTTAATTGAAGGGTTTACCGTTTCTTATTCAATTTTAGTCATCCATTTTTTATTGAATGTGATTGTTTTAATAGGAGCCAGGTATTTTATTAAAGTATTTTACCGGTTGTTGATCTCAAAACCCCAGGATAATGTTAAAAAAAATATATTGATATTCGGGGCAGGCGAATCAGGAATGTTGACCTATGCTTTATTAAGGGATGATAATGGAAATAATAGCAGAGCAATTGGTTTTGTGGATGATGATGCTCATAAAACAGGGAAAAGAATCAATGGTTTAAACGTGTATCATCCAACGGATGTTAATGATACATTTATTAGAGCCAATAAAATTGATGAGGTTATTATTTCAATTCAGTATATAAAATCCTCTCGGTTACTTAAAATTGTTGATTCATTTGCAAATATTTCGGTAGTGGTTAAAATTGTGCCGCCTTTAAAATCATGGATTGACGGCAATTTAAAACTGGATCAGATTAAAGGAGTGGCTATTGAAGATTTGCTTGGGAGATCGCAAATAGAACTGAACAACCCGCTGTTGGAAAAGGAATTTAACCATAAAGTAGTGCTCATTACCGGAGCTGCGGGCTCTATAGGAAGTGAAATTGTGAGACAGCTCGCAAATTTGAATTATCAGCAATTGATTTTGGTTGATCAATCGGAATCGGAGTTGTACAACTTGCAACAGTTTTTGGACCAAAGAAAACTTAAAAATATTACAGCCATTGTTGCCGATGTTCGGAATAAAAAACGAATGGATACACTGTTTAAACGCTACAAACCAGCCATTGTTTTTCATGCGGCAGCCTACAAGCACGTGCCTTTTATGGAAGCCAACCCTTATGAAGCTGTTTTTGTGAATATTGGCGGCACCAAAATAGTAACAGACCTGTCCTTGAAATATGAAGTGGAAAAATTTGTGATGATCTCTACCGATAAGGCCGTAAACCCTACCAATGTGATGGGGGCAACAAAAAGAATTGCTGAAATGTACATCAGTTGTCTTAAAAATGAGGGAAAAACAAAATTTATAACCACCCGTTTTGGCAATGTACTGGGTTCAAACGGCTCTGTGGTTCCTTTGTTTAAATCACAAATTAAAAATGGCGGACCCTTAACCGTAACACATAAAGACATCACCCGCTATTTTATGACCATTCCTGAAGCCTGCCAGTTAGTGCTAGAAGCAGGTACCATGGGCAATGGAGGAGAAATATTTGTTTTTGATATGGGTGAATCTATCAAAATTTATGATTTGGCCATCAATATGATTCATTTGTCCGGATTGAAATTTCCACAGGATATCGACGTTAAAATAATAGGCTTGCGCCCGGGTGAAAAGATTTATGAAGAATTGTTGGGGAATGGTGAAAATGCAACGGCAACCCACCACGAAAAAATTATGATTGCCAGTGTAAGTTCGATGGATACCGCAGCAGTGAAACAAAAAATCACCGATTTAATCAGTTTTAATCAGGAGTTTTTGGAAGAACAAACCGTCATAAAAATGAAAGAAATTGTGCCTGAGTATATTTCCAATAATTCAGTATATGGGGTGTTGGATGGGAAGTTAGAAGTTAGAAGTGGGAAGTTAGATATTAGAAGTTAAATATTAGATATTAGATATTAGAAGTTAAATATTAGAAGTTAGATATTAGAAGTTAAATATTAGAAGTTAAATATTAGAAGTTAGATATTAGAAGTTAAATATTAGATATTAGATATTAGAAGTTAAATATTAGAAGTTAGATATTAGAAGTTAAATATTAGATATTAGATATTAGAAGTTAAATATTAGAAGTTAGATATTAGAAGTTAGATATTAAAAGTTAAATATTAGAAGTATAAAGTACAAAGGAGAGGCAATAAAATAATAAAATAACAAAAAATAACAAAACCCCGTTGATAATAATTAATAATAGAAAACAAATGAATATAAAAACGATTAAATACCTGACAATAATTACTTTAGTACTGTTGGTGACTTCATGTGCATCCCCAAAAAAAATGATTTATTTTCAGGATTTGGAGGGCGCGGAAATTGAGGAGACCATTGTAAACTTCGAACCAAAAATACAGATAGGCGATATTTTAACCATCAATGTTTCGGCCATAGATGCAGAAGCCGCCATCCCTTTTAATTTATACGAAACGCCAATGATTGGAAGTGCTACTTCTAATGCAAAACCACTGACTTATTTGGTAAATACGGAAGGAGAAATTAATTTTCCGGTATTGGGCAAAATAAAGGCAGAAGGTTTTACAATGAACGAAATCACTAATAATTTAAGCGTAAAATTAGCGGCTTACATTAAGGACCCGATTGTAAATATTCGTTTGACAAATTTTAAAATCACGGTTTTGGGCGAAGTGAAAGCACCGGGTGCTTATGCGGTTCCAAATGAACGCATTTCAATAATTGAAGCCATTGGTTTGGCTGGAGATTTAACCATACAGGGAAAAAGAAAATCTGTTTTATTGGTGCGCGAACAAAATGGAAAAAGAGTTTTTGTCACCATGGATTTAACAAATAAAGCATTATTTAATTCCCCCTATTATTATCTGGCCCAAAATGATGTTATTTATGTAGAACCCAATAAAACGAAACTAAATTCATCGGTGGTTGGTTCAAACACAGGGGTGATACTTTCTTCAATTTCCATATTAATTACCCTGGTAACACTCCTTACACGTTAAAAAAAAGATTCATGCAAGAAAATAAAAATACAGACCCCGTTTATTTCAACGAAAACGACACGATCAATATTCGTGAAGAGCTTGAAAAATATATGTTTCATTGGAAATGGTTTTTGCTGGGAATTGGCATAGCCCTGCTTGGTGCTTTTTTATACCTGCGCTATACCCCAAACCAATATGAAGCAGCGACCACCATTTTAATTGAGGATAAGGAAAAAGGAGGCTTGTCATCCGAGCTTTCGGCCTTTGCAGATTTGGGATTGATGGGAGGCGCAACAACATCCATTGACAATGAAATGGAGTTATTGAAATCCCGTACCTTGATGGAACGGGTGGTGAAGGAGTTGGGCATCAACATCTCGTTTTACAAACAGGGAAGGGTGATTACATCGGAATTGTATTCGGAAAATGTGCCTGTCAAAATTAATTTCTTTTCAAAAGATGTCGTCTTCTACAATTTAGACACCACTTTTTTTATAGCGGTTAAATCTGCCACAAAGTTTATCTTAAAGGATGAAAATGGCGATCACAGGGGGGAATATGTTTTTGGTGAAAACTGTGTAACCAATTTTGGGGAGCTAACCATTACACCGGTGAATTTGAATTGGGCCAATGAAGTGGAAGAGATTGCCGTTAAAATTACGCCTTTGAAAAAAGTGGTGGAAGGTTATAGAAACAACATACAAATACAGCCTGCCAACAAAAATTCAAATGTCATTAAAATAAATCTGACAGATCCTGTTAAAGAAAAAGCAAAGGATATCCTTAATAATTTGGTGGTACAGTATAACAATGATGCCATTGAAGACAAAAGGATGATTGGCAAAAGCACCAACGAATTTATCAATCAGCGGTTAGAGATTGTGAATAATGAATTGTCAAGTGTGGAAATAGGCGCACAGGAATTTAAAACAGCGAATAAACTGACCGATATTGCTGCGGAAGCCAG
>Ga0209414_1000205_pt1 | contig 27530 bp, 36 predicted proteins | sample LakVidmifraction_4_FD_181154 | JGI IMG/M metagenome (GOLD analysis project Ga0209414, IMG submission 181154) | Hypersaline microbial communities from Lake Vida, Antarctica - Brine Hole Two &gt;0.2 micron (SPAdes) (version 2) | ecosystem: Environmental > Aquatic > Non-marine Saline and Alkaline >...
AGCGGACACTGAGTTCCAGTATAGAGCACCAGTAATAAGTGCGTTGCCATCATTATCTAGCGTTGGGGCAGATGACTTAGCACCTAAGTAGCGGTCATCGAAAGAATCATAACTTGCTTCAGCAGCGGTAGCAGAGGCTGCAGCAGCCGTAGCAGAACCAGCCACAGTATCTACATACTGCTTAGTAGCAGCACCTAGGTTAACTGATGGGTTAGCATTAAGCACTAATGCACCAGTCATAGTAGAACCAGTCTTGAGTACCACTGTAGATTCAAAAGAACCACCAGATGATATTGCATCTGCAATCTCTTTGAGTGTGTCTAGAGTTCCAGGAGCACCACCAACAAGGGCGGTAATCTGTGCATCTACATAAGCCTTAGATGAAGCATCCTGTGCTGCAGTTGGGTCTGCAAGACCTGTAATCTTCTGAGCACCTAGAGCAACAGGAGCAGTAGGTGTAGCCATTTGGTCTAGTCGGTTTGTACGTACAGTAGTATTAAAGTCTGAGACAGTAGCAGCCAACTGTGTGCCAGTATGGTTAGCCCTAGCGTATGGGTCAGTAACCATCTTGGCTGCAGTGATAGTTGCGTTAGCAATATCTCCAGCAACGATAGTTCCATCAACAATATCTGCTGAGGTGATACTTGAGTTAAGGCTTAACTTGCTATAGGCAACACCTGCAGATGCATTAACATCTGCATTTACTATTGCTCCATCTGCAATCATTGTTGACGTTACTGTGCCAGTATCGGCTGCAGTTACAGCAGTTCCTGAAATCTTAGTCTTATCAATTGCAGCAGATGCGTTAACATCTGCGTTGACTATAGTACCATCTAGTATTTTAGCAGAGGTAACTGCTCCATCTGCTAAGTCTCCAGCAACAATAGTTGCATCAAGAATCTTGGCAGATGTGATAGCGCCATCTGCAATATCTCCAGCGACAATAGTTCCATCAGCAATTTTGGCTGAGGTTATGGCTGAATCTGCAATCTTACCTGTGCTAATTGCTAGGTCTGCTATGTCGCCTGTAGCGATAGTTAGGTCAGCAATCTTTGCAGAAGTAACTGCACTGTCTGCTATTTTGCCAGTGGTTACGTTTAAGTCAGTAATCTTGACAGTAGTTACAGCATTGGCTGCAAGCATTGTAGTTGATACTGTGCCAGTATCTGTAGTCTTGACTAGGTTAGCAAGAGTAATTCCGTGTGCAGTTGTAACATTTTCGCTATGTTCATTGGCTTCGCGGAAGTCACGACCTGTAGCCATGTGACGAACCTTGGCTCCAGCAGAGTGAGCGGAACCGCTAGTTCCACTTGTTCCTGTTTCGATTCCACGTGTTATTGTAAGCGTATTTCCTGCAACAACCGTAACATCTACAATTTCTTCTAATGCGGTATCTGGGTCAATAACAACACTAAATGTTGTACCAGCAGTTACACTCTGTCCACCAAGTAACGCTGAAGCAGATAAGACTACACAAGTTGTTGCCGTATCAGTAAGTGAGGCAGAGAGAGATGTTTGCTGCGCTCTGGAGGAATATTTTCTTATTGTCATTTATCTACCTATCGGCTGTAGTGGACTCGAATTGGGTACGTAGACTGTTGTCTTCGTGTTTCTTCTTGAAGGCGTTGCTGGTATAAAGCGTATAACTGTTTGGTTGCTGATTGACCAGCACCATATGGACGCTTAGTGTCTGTTTCATCAGCCTGTGGGCTAACTTGTGCAGAACGCGCAGGGTCTAAATATGCAAGCAGTCTATATGCTGAACCAAGGATTACTACGTCCCGTGTAGAGTTTGGCAAACCAGTTTGTGTTGAGTAGTCTTGTGTGTTAACTGTAAACGGTACTGGGTCTGTAGAGTATACAACCTTGACAGTACGTCCAGACTGTACAAAGTCGCCAATGGTAACAGTCTGTGCTCCAACACCAAATGCTGCAGTAGATGCTAGTGAATCCCAAGTCCAACGACGAATAGGAATCCATTCTTCTGATGGTCCAACATCTTGCCACATAATTGACATGATGTTTTTAATGTTTAAGTTGTTAAATTCGTATGTAGTCTGTGCTGAATTAAATACAAAAGATGTAGTCTTAACTGCAAAGAGGCTAGAGCCAAATGCTGAGATAGTATCGTTGATAGACTTCTTGATAACGTGCCGTGGAAAAGTTGGGCTAATTGTTACCTTTTCTCCAGCAATGTGTGCATCTCTTGAACTGCCAAGGTATGCACGACCATAGGGTGGGATAGTTGCAGTATTAGATACACGGTCAAATGAATCAAGCCACATTATTTCTTCGTTAATCTCAATAGTTCCCTTGCCAATATTATCAGTTGAGGCTAACTTAATGATGATTGGTGCTGCAATGGTTGAGGCGGTATCTGAGACATCTTCGATAATGTAAGTTGTTCTATCTTGTTGATATGTATAACCTGCAAGGTTGATTAGCACTTCATCAATCATACTAGAAAGATTAGGCATTTATAGTCCTTAACGCTGCTAAAGCAGATAGTCCAGTAGTAGAAGCAAGTTCGTTGCAAATAGCAGTTAAGCCTTTGTAGTTATTAGGTTGACGACTTGCATTAGCCTTGATGTTGAGGGCAGCAAGTATCCCTAGTCCATTTGTACCAGCCCAAGCGTTTGCTGCGCCTTGGTCTGCTTTAAATGCAGTTCTGTTTGGGTAGTTCCCGCCATTTGCTAAACGATTAAGTTCAGCGGTAAACTCTAAGCCTGGAATACTTGCCATTCCCTCAACCTCTTTCTAAATTATTTGCGTTTGATTTGTTTGTTAGAAGCAGAAGTTCCTGCTACTCCTCCTGCTATACCAAATTTCTTTTTGGTAATAGATGGAGTCTTTTTCTTAGGAACAGATTTAACTGGAGCCTTTTTAGCAGCAGCCGCTGCACGTTGCGTTAAGTTACTGCGCATCTTGTCCTCTGCAGCCTTCTTAGCAAACTCCATTTGAGTTCCTGGACCTTTTCTAGAAATCTTACCTGCAATTGGTCCTGCTTTTTTAGTGGCTTGTACAGTGTTCTTACCCTTCATAGCAAGAGACCCTGCTCGGGCTGCTGCTGCTGGGTTCTTGGTTGCTGCAAGTATTAAACCGCCTACGGCGACTGCACCCAGACCTTTAAGGATATTTGATTTAGTATTGTTGCTTGATGAAGACTTAGGCTTCATTGACGTTGATGGCTTTGGTTTACCAGTACCAAGTCCTGTAAAGCGTGAGTCCATCGGCTTTGGTTTACCAGCACCAAGTCCTGTAAAGCGTGAGTCCATCGGCTTTGGTTTACCAGCACCAAGTCCTGTAAAGCGTGAGTCCATCGGCTTTGGTTTGACCGTGCTTGAGCCTGTTGCTGCGCTAAAGCGCCTCTGTCCATAAAGACGCTTAGTTGCTTCTTGGTATTCTTTTACAAGTCCACCTTGGGAAGCCTTTGAGTTCTGACCAGCAAGTTTAAGCGCTTTGGTCATTCCCATTCTCTTAATATCATCAATTGTAGATTGTGATACTTTAATCTTTTTATTATAAAAACTCTTATCTGTTGCCATTACCATTTCACCTTGTCTGCCCAATATGCGGCACTCATTTTTCCTTTGGATATATTACCTGAATGTCTTGCTTTAAAAGATTTCCGTCTTGCTGCGTAAGCAGCAGACTCTCCTTGTTTTTTAGGTGAGCCAGAAACGCCTTGTTGTCCAAAGCGTATGGTCTTAACCTGGCCACCTACCTTAGCCACAACAACGTGTGACTTAGTAGGGTGACTCGGTGTAGCCTTAGGCTTATTAAAGCCTGCCACACCAGCCCGAGTTAATCTTGAGTCTTTCATCTGTAATCTTTTGTTTTCTTTGCTATTGCCTTAGGTTGCTTTACAAACTGCCTACCTTTTGCATTACCTTTGGCTTTGGCTTTATTAGTTGCAGCCTTTTCCGCTGGTGTTAAAGCAGCCATGGCCGCCTTAGGCAAATATCTTTTCTTACCCTTAGATGGTTTACCATCAGAGGTTGTCCATTTCTGAGTAGTCCAGTTCTTAAGGGACTGTTGTGACTTGGCAAGTGTCATTACTTGTAGCCTCCGCCAGCCTTCTTGTATTGAACTGCAAGCAGTTGCGCTTTACGGGCAGACCATTCTCCAGGGTCTCCGCCCTTGGTGCCAGCCTTAATCTTCTTAAATAAAGAAGCACGCATTCCAGGCTTGGTGTAGTTACCTGCCTGATTTACTTTTGACTTTGCTGCCTTATTGACTACCATTATTTACCTTAGTTTCTTAAGAATAACATCAGAATCTGATGGTTTTTTCTTTCCTTTTGAAGGTGGTCGTAGACCCCTTTTTAAATAATCATTAAGTGTAGGATTCTTTGGCATAGCACTTGGTTTTGGCTTAGCACTTGGTTTTGGCTTAGCGACGTGCATTACTTCTTCTTGCCCATCTTCTTCATTAAGAATGCAGGCATAGGCTTCTTCTTGGCAACTTTCTTAGCGGTTTTCTTAACAACCATCTTCTTGCCAGTTTTCTTTGCTTCCATCTTTGCCATAGCCATACCCTTAGGTGTGTATCCATATTCTTTCATTCCAACTTTTGGCATTATATTGCTCCTGTATGTTTAAGTACTTCTACGGATTTCTTATTTATATCTTGTGCCTTTGGCATATTGTTAGCATTATAAGGTTTATTGAGAACCTCACTTGCCTTGTGTGCCTGTTGTATATGAGCCATACTTGTTCCTGCTGGCTGTATACCTTGCGCTCTAGCATCTCTATAGGCGTTTAACTCGCCTTGCCATTTCTTTTCAGATATTGGCTTGGCTGCATCCCCACTATTTAGTTCTAGGGTTCCTACTTTACAACCAAAGCATCCTTCTACATATTCGGGATGCTTCTGTTCTCTATGTAAATTCATTATGTCCCTACTGTACTGTAAAGTTTGTTTCTGTCACATCTATATCTCCAGCAATTAATGCTGCCTTAATTTCATCACTAACCATGTGGTTAACTCCACCACGATAGACTTCTTGGTAACTGTTTACATCTGAGTCTAAAAGATATCTTGCCTGATAGTAGATACCTTCTTCTTTGACTATAGATACCCCCACTTCCATTTTATAGAAATAGAATAAACGAGAGCCAGTTCCAATTGGACCTTCTCTTACAGTTGGTGTTTTGAACAACCATGTAGCCATTAGTCCTCCTTAGTGAACTTACTCCGTGATAGGGAGTTTTATCCCCCTACCACAGCGTCAATTAACTACTAGAGAGCAGCGATTGATGAGCCTGTTTCCAGGCGATAAAGTGCTTCTTCACGGTAACGTGCAAAGCCGAGTACGCCGTACCAACCCATTGGGCGGAAACGCATCAACTTATCAGTTACGTTACCAATAACAACGTGTGGCTCTTCTGCAACAGCCTGAGCCATTGCTTGCTTTCCACATACGATTGTATTGAATACGCGAGTAACTGGTGTTACTGTAAGAGTAGCGGTTCCAACAGTACCTGAGTTAGCAACGCTAACTGTAAGTGTAGTATTGGTTGCACCGACAGCGATTGCTGTAATCTTTGCAGAAGCACCTACGTTAGTTCCAGAGATTTTATCTCCGACCTCAGCGCGTGCACCAAAAGCAGCATTTGCTACTACGATTGTGAACTCGCCAGAAACACCACTTACTGCAGGAGCAGTTGCTAGTGCTGTCTGGTCTGCGCCAGCCTTGCTTGAGAATAAGCGTGCTGACTCAACGAAGTATGCACCTTCGTATGAACCAATTTCTCCAGCCCAGATTTGTTCTCCAGCCTGGTAGTTATGTGGGTCACGCCAAGCCGCTGCGCCTGTTTCGGCACGGAGGTCGTGTGATACTTCTGGGTGGATACCCACCCAGTACATTGAACCCTTGCGAGCAACAGCCTTGTTTGAACGCAACTTAGCAACAGCCTTACGGATGTCTGCTGAGTCAAGTGTCGAAGCAGCGGCTACTGTCGCTGTTGATGTTGCAGTACCACCGTAGATTACATTGGTTCCACCGCGAAGCGTTGTCATTGCTACGTCGTCGATTGAATCTGCAAGGTTGAATGCAATGATGTTAGCAATCGCTGGGTCAATATCAGCAAGGCTGAATAGTTCCAAAGCGCGTGTAACAAGAACAGAGTTACCGTACTCATTAAGAGTAACCGCAATCTGTGTTGGTGTTGACATAGAAACTGCATCTGGGTCAACTGACTCAGTAAGTGTTCCTGTTGCTTTATCTAGGTCAACGTACTTCTGTAGAATTACAGTTGAGCCTGGATTTGTTTGATTGGTTGGGGTCTTATCTGCGACTGAACGAATAAGTGGTTCGGCGCGGAGTGCGAACTCTAGAAGACGGTCATACGCCTTCTGTACAAGACCTGCACCACCAACAGTACCTCCGAAAGAAGTACTACCTGTGTTTGTTGTGCCTGTGTATGTTGTAGGCATGTGCGGTCACCTCCAAGTGACTATGAATGAATAATTACTGTTGAGAACGAAGTATTGACAAAATGTCTTCTTCGGATGTTGCTTGAGAAAGACGATATTCAACATCGTTTGCTCGGTCAGGGCTTAAAGCATTCTGTGTAACCATATCTTGATTGCGCAACGCTGCGCGGTCTTCTTGGCTAATAGCAGAAGTATCTTGTGCAACCGTTAGTCCGAATAAATCAGCATTATCGTCGAGCCAGTTATTAACCGATTCTTCGCTAATATCTTCTAAATCCTTCATTACTAATCGTGCTGCTTTTAGATTAACGCCCTTCTTTTCTAGTGTAGATTTAACGATTGCCTCACGCTGCGTCTTGGAAAATCCCTCAAGTTGCTCAGTGAGTTCTTTGATACGCTTCTCATCTGCACGCTTGGCTTTACGCAACTTTTTAAGTAAGTCGCTTCCATCCATCGGCACGTCTTCGATTGTATCTAGTTCGTCGTCTTCATCATCCCAGTAGTTGTTGCTCATAGCAACGCCACCCTTCTATTCGTAGTTAGTTCGCAAGCCACAGGTTCCAATCGGGGAATCGGTCTGGCTCTTGCTACCAGTCTTTTACGCTGACGGGGCTGGTGGGTCCGTTCAGGATTCTATTATGTTCTTCTATTTGCCCTATTGCTAGATGCTAGACTGCGAGAGCCTGCCGTTCCAGGAGAAGCACTAAAGCGTGCTATTTCTTTCTTGGCCTCTTCATCAATTTTTTGTTGTTCGTTTAGGTTCTTTTCAAAAATTGCTTTTTGCAACCCTAATTGAGCATCGGTACTTTCTACTTTTTTACCAGTGCTAATTTCAGTTAACTTCTGATAGGTAGGTTTAGCCGTTGCTACTTCGCCTGCGCTCTTTAACGTCTCAGCATAATCATATCCTCTTGCTGCATAGTCACCAGCAGTACTCATATCAATATTAAGGTTTTGAGACTTAAAGGCAGAAAATACTGAGGTTGCTGCAATTTGCTTATTGAGGGCAGCAGCACCTTCTTTGCCGAGCAATAATGCTCTAGCAATTGAAGTTCTATCTGCTCCTGGGGCAACCGATTGCAAGTCTTTCTTTAACGCCTCTGGGGCATTATCAATTGATTTAAAAGTTTCATCTATAAGAGCAGTTACTTCTTTTACGGATTTACCCAAGCCAAGAATGCCTCCAAGAAATTTTTGGTTTGCTAAATCAGAAAAACCTGCCCTAATCATAACTTGACCAAGTTCTGCTTCTGATTTTACAAACTCTGCAATTGTTGGAACTTGTATTGCAACACCTGATTTTAACATATCTCGTAACTTAAAAATGCCTTCAAATCTTTCAGTAAATTCTGGTATAGTTTTTCTTACTTCCGCTTCGTATAGTGCTAAATTTAATGACTCTTCGATTGTAGAGCCAGTCTTATAAAAACCAGAAATTAAAGTATATAATTTTTCTACATATGGTTTATTTGCTTCGTCTGAGCCAGCAAGTAATGCAAAAGTATTTTTAAAAGTATTGATTGCCAATGTACGCTCTGGCTCTAATGGAGTTCCTCCACCTGAACCTGCAATTGTGGTTCCAGGTTCTTCCGTGCCATCACTATAATACTTAGTTACCGTTCCATCAGAGTTTTGAATTACTGATACAAGAGTTCTTTTCACCTTTGGTTCGATTATCCCAGGTGGTTTTTTTGCTGGCTCACTGACACTCGTAATCTTCTTTATTGAGGTGCTAGCCGTACCAACAACTTTTGGTGTAGTAGTATTTAAGGGGTTACCGTATAAAGGATTAAATGCAGTTCCAGTATTATAAGGTGTGGCTTTTGGAGCGGCTGCTGGTTTATTATTTGCAGTTCGTGCAGCAGTCACCGCTGCGTTAGCAGCCTTAAATTCTGCAGCAGTCATTCCTGGTTCTCTTGCAATAGCCATTATATTCCATATCCAATTGCTCTGGAGAGACTTGTTGCACTATCACGTGCAGCATTGTTTGCTTCCTCTGAAAATTGATACTGTGGGTCATCTTTTGCTTTTAATAGTAAATCATAATATGATGGCTGCTTACCCTTACCATCTGGACCAGCATAGTTTAACCATGATGAAATAAGTGGGTTGCTCATCTCGATTTGGCTAGGGTCTTTGTCCCAAGCCTTTGCTAGAATTTTAATAGCAGGAAAAGCAATATCATATGTTGTTAAGGTTGGGTCAGTTGCAAAACGGTCTGCAAACTGAGGATATTCTTTTATTGCAACTTTTTGAAGTTCTATTGTGTAATCTTCAATTGTTTTTTTGCCTCGGGCAATTAACTTGGCTGCTGCTTTTACCTCTTGGGGTGATACACCTATAATTTGAAATTTTTCTACGATTCCTCGAGCCTGAGCCAAGGCAGTTAAAGCCTTGTTGCCCAGATTCGCTTCATCTTTAAAATTAATCTTAGACCAAATAAAGTCTCTTGTAAATTGCTCTGGATTAAAAAATGATGGATACTCTGTACGCTGGGTACTCTCGGTTGTCCTGTCAATCGCGTCTTGAGTAGTTCCGCCACTTATTGTTTTTTGAGCAGTAGTTGTAACCACCTTTTCAATTTGACGATTTTGTTCTTTTTCAAACTCTTTCATAAATTGTTCTACATCAGCGTTAGTTAACTTGCCCATATAGTCTTCATCTTGAGCGGCTGCCGTTAACAAAGCCTTAGCAGATGCTGCATTTAAGCGTTGAACATTGGTAGATACAGATGTGCCAGAACGTGCGTTGTTAGTGCTGGATGTGTTATTTGCAAAGGTAGAAGCCAAGATTTGAGCCAAAGCATTGCCACTTACTCCAGCAAGTGCCTGTTGGTCTGATAGTGGAGTGGTTAACTCTTTAGAATCGTCAATTCCATTCTTATTCTTATCAACCATTAATTAACCACCTTTAGGGTATCATTGTCAAAGTATCGTGTAATATATACGCTAAGATTTGCATCCCATTGCCCAACATTCTGCTCAACCCATGAGTTGTACATTTCTACTAACTTTGCTTTGCGTGGGTCATAGTCTGGGAGCGCTTGATAAAAATTAGCAAACATTGAGCGAGATTCTAAGAATGACTTTGCATCCTGATAGAATGTAGACTGCCCACTCTTTGCCATAAACTTCTTGTCAGTTGTAATCTCAGTGAGTGCTCTTGCGTACTTGTAAGAAGCATCTCCACCAAATGATTGGCTGTACTCATCAAACCAAGTCTGGCTTTGTTCTTTGAGTAGGGTCTTAGAGATTGTTTCTAGCACATTCTTTAGTTCTGGATGTGCTCGAAAACTTCTGCCATCAGTAATCTTGGCAGTTAGTGCTTCCTTGATTGCTGTGTATTGACTCCAAGTACGCTGCTTTAGGCGTTGTACTTCAATTTCTTGTGGAGTCATCTTGAGTTCATTTAATTTTAAACTTGTTCCAGGAAGGACCGTACCTGGATTTGAAAGTATATTTAAGATGTTAGCAGATTGCTGTTTAGGGTCATAACTTAAGTCAGCAGTTAATAGGCCAACTAAACCAATTTCACCTGGTTCTATTTGGGCAAGTCTACCAACCAAATCATCATTATCTTTAAAGACACGCTTGTATGCATCAATGGTTGCTGGCATATTAACATTCTTTGATGAACCAGTAAATGTTACGCGGTCAAGCATAAATTTAGGTCCTAGCAGTGAAAGCATCTCTTCACCAGCAGCATCACGCGCTGCTTGGTTAGGTAAGCCTTGATTAACATACTTCTCTTGAAGTTTGTAGTAAAGATTGTTTGTAAGAGCCATAGGGGAGGTCTCTACCTTAAAAGGAATACCAGCATAAGGGGAACTAAAGGAAGAATGAAATTTAGTAAATTGCAACGCTCTAACTTCTTTTTCAATCTCTTTGTCTGATGGCATGTCTTCTTCAATACCCATCTCAACCAACATAGCATGGTGGTTATAGATAGACTTGTATGAACCTAATAAATCTTTTCTTGCCTTAGGTCCAATAAGTGAATCAACTAAATTAGTTTGCCATGCTGGTGCACTTGGACCAACAATGTAGTTAACTAATCCCTTAGACCAAGGTGGTGTGTATACGTCTCTAACATCAGTTGCTGGACCGTATGGAAAAATAATCTTGTAGTAATCGGTGCCACCAATAGTCAAAGCATCTTGAAGAGTTTTTTCAAAATCTTCATTCTGAGTCATTATAGTACCAAGTGAAAGTGATGCAACGAATGAAGGACTTGGACGGTTAAGTAAGAAACCTAGTGATTGAGCGCTAAGTTTAACGCCACCTCCACTTGGTCCAGACCCGAATTCTTTTGAACCTGGAACAATAAGATGGGTTATCTTATCAATGTCATCCGTTGGATTGCCATTCTCGTCAACACCAAATGACTGAAAGGCTCTGCCATAGTTAAACATAAAACCTGTTGCTCGAACAGGGTTTCTTGCAGCCATTCTTCCATAGCGCATAAATGCGTTAACGTTTGCTGCTGGAAATGCTGAAATCAATCTTAGCGAACTTAACAATCGGTTAGGGTTGTTAATAGTATAAAGAGTCTTTTCCATCTCCTGAAGAGCCTCACGGCCCGCGGCCTGTACAAGAGCATTAAGGCGACCAGTTGTCATATCAACGCCTTGTGCTTTCAATCTGGTTGCTTTTGAGGCTATTCTATCTAGTGCTACCTTATCAAAGATAGCGGCGCGAATTGGGTTTTCAACACTTGCTAAACGCGTAAATTGCCTTGCAGCAAATTGGTTAAGGTTGTTAGAGAATCTAGCAGTAATACCCATACCAAAGTTTGAACCTGCATAGTTATGGTTAGACGGAGTAATGTCATATAGTTCATCTGTGTATGGGGCAAGAAATTTACCTAGTTGCTGTGATGTAACTTCACCCTTTACTATGGCTGCGCGAGCCTCGTAAGAAGGAAACATTCTTTGCACAAGAGCCACTTTATCTGCAATATAAGATGGTACTTCTTTTACGTTATAAACGCCAAAGTTACGTAGGTAAGAAGCACCCGTATCGGTTGCAGCCCAACGTTGTATGTCATCAATTGAGGTCTCCGAGAAGATTAAATCCATAAGAGGGTCGCCACGATATTGACGATTGGCTATATGTGCTAGTTCCTCAAAGTAAGTTTCATCAGCAACGTTAATAACGCTTAGTGGTCTTTTATTTTTAATTAAAGAATTTGTCTGTCCCACTGCTAATTCATTAAGAAATGTTAACTGAGTTGTGCCAGCATTCTTAGTTTCTTGACGATAAGCAGTAGTAAAAGGATTACCACCACCAATTGTAGATTCCTGTATAAGGCTGTTAAGACCCACATAATCATCACCAACCATGCGGTAACTTACTTCTTTGCTATAATAGCGTTTTTTGAATGCAGCACTTTTACCAAATGTATCGGCTTGGGTTACGCGGGCTTCACCAAGTTCTTTGAGAGCGCTATCAATCTTTACGTATGCCGCTGCAACTAGGTTATCAGCATCAATAATTACTTTCTTATTGGTTGCTAACTTAGAAATTACATTTCTAGAATTTGTAATTGCTGCTCTTGCTTCCGCAATTTCTGCAGTCTTAGTTGTTATACCAGGCTTAGACTCTAGATATGCAACTCGACGTTCTAGTGTTGCGATACTTGGAATTGTTTCTACTTTACCAAAAGGATTAATTGCTTCACGTAGGTCTAGTTCAATTTCGTCAAGTAGTGCAGATGCTGCCTTTAATTCTTTTTGAGCAGTAGGCAAATTCTGTTTCTTGGTAGCAGGGGATGCCTCTTTTAACAATGATTCAACATTGGCTTGTGCGGTTTCTTTTATGCCAATGGCTCTTTGAAGGGCTTCGCTCTTAACTTTGACTGCATTGTTTACAGCCTTGTATTGTGCTCTATTGGTAATAGTTGCCAACTTACCCATAGTAATATTTCCCACATTCGTTAGGAAAAAAGTTCCCTGGTCTTTAATAATATTATTTAATACAAAACCAATTCCTTGAGAAACACCAGCACTAATGATTGGCTCAAATAGGGACTGTTTAAAGGCATAGGATGGGCGCGCAAGCACGTCAAATGTCCAGACACGGTTTAACTGAGCAAAGATTTCGTTGGCTGCTCTAGAGGCGCTTGTGCGCGTTCTGGCCCCCCTGCTTTTGGCGTAGTTGATTTGCATTTGGGTTTCAATATCATCCCAAGGGGTAAATCGATACGACTCTGCTAGTTGACGAATTGTCTGTGCGTCTGTTTTAATAATGTCACCTGAAAGGTCAAAACCAAATCCATTGTTTTTAATGGATTGAATACCCTTAGTCGTATTATTTTGAAATTCTTTTACATATTGTGAGATTACTTCTTGGTCGTATAGACCATATCTGTAAGAAAGCATAGCCCCAACTTGGGTATCAATGTTTTTTAATGCAGTAAGTTGGTCTACCGAACTTGCCCCAAGGGTAACCATGTACTGGTCTTCAATTCCTCTACGAACATCAACAACTTTTTCAAAAACGCCAGGAGATGTTTCAATTTTAGAAGTACCATCTCTAAACATCTTGATATTATCTAGGAAACCATTAAGTTCTGTGCGTGCCTGCAATGGTCGTAAACCAGAGAATGATACAAAACCAGTTGGCATTGATTCGGTTCCTCTACCAACAAAACGAACAAAACGAACACCGCGAATTGCAAGACCACCAATAGTTTCGCCAAGTTTAGCCTCTGCAAAACCTGAGAATTTTTCATATTCACGATTGCGAATAGCGCTTTTGGCGCTGCGAAGAGTTTCTTGACCTTTAATTAGGGCGCTAGCACCAAACTTAGGCTCAATTGGCATATAGTCTTTGCCACGACCTAGGAAACTATAGTTATCATCAAAGAATGCATTTTTAATCTTCACAAATTGAGGATTTAAATTAATTGCGTCGTCTAATACTTTTTGAATACGGGGCACTGCTGCGCCTTCGGGTAAATAAACTTTACCAGTTTGTATGTACTTCTTTTGTAACTGACCTTTTACGTCAGCAATATCAAATAGTTGAGAACTATCTTTAGCCACTAGGCGCTCAAGAGCAGGAATATCTAGGCTATCCGCAAGAATTAAGTCTTTAACAACATCAGCGTCTGATGTATTGTGAATTAGTGGAATAAGTCTTTCGTTGGTGCTGTACTTGGAAACTAAATCTGTAATTAATCCCCAGTCCTTGCTTTCTGCAAGGGCAAGCATGTGGCTTCCAGAGACGGTCTGTGCTCCAATAGTACCATTAGACTTAGCATAAGAAATGCCCTGTTTCATGTCTGCTGCTAAATTCTTAATTGTCTTTTCTTTAGTGTAAAGACCCATTGGCTTTAATATTGTAGCCTTGGCTCCTAAGGATACGCTTTTACCAGCACCAAGGAGCAGAACATTACCTACAATAAAGTCACCGATACCAGTAAACCAACGACCAACTGCATTGTCATTAAAGTTTTCTTTAATACTTTCGTCGTTCCAAAGGTCTACTTTGTTCATATCTATACCACCCGCAGGTAGCACTAATGAAGCAATAGAACTAATTGGGCTTAACTCTGATTTAGTTAGAGCCTGAAATACCGATACTTTAGCGCTACGATTGTAGGCTGCTTTAATATCAGAAAATTGAAAGCCTTCTTCGTATTGACCTTTTTTGTAAAGAGGTGATTCTTTATCTGTTACAAGAGCAAGTGTTGAGGCTGGACGTGTAATGTAAGGAGAAATAATATTATTGTTTAACTTTACTGCACCCTTTAAAAGAAAGTCTGCTGTTGATTTAGTTGTTATCTTAGCAATCTTGCCAATAGGTGTAGATTCTAATTCTTTGTCGATATTACTAATTGCAGATTTTAAAGTTGCATTAAATTGTTCTTGCTTTTGTTTTTCTTCATCATTAAGAAATTTACCGCCACCCGTAATAGTCTTTAGTGGAGCGCCAAACGTAGATGTGAATGAACTCCACCAAGACATAGATACCCCCTAGAATTTTTGTTTAATATAATTTTTTTCTGTTCCACCCTTGACATCTTCGCCAGTGATACTTTGAATAAAAGCATCTCTGTCTTCTGGAGATTTCCAGGATATCATTGCGAGTTCCATAGCAATTGCTGCGTTCTGGTACCCAAACGAATTTGCAAACTTATCAATGTTATCAAAAAGACCGCCAGGTAGCCATATAGAATCAGCCATTTGGAACGGCTCCTTGACTATTTTGTACAAGATAGTTAACAAAACGCTTAAATGAATCTGGAGCATCTTTAGAGCGAGCAGCAAATGTTAAGTCTGGTAGATAGTCTGAAAGAATTTTTAAATTTTCGTCTGGTCGTGTATTGTTCTGAAAGTTTTTTGGTAGTGAATCTGAGCCTGGTCCAGGACCAAAGTCTACACCAGCAGTAATTGGTTCTGATGGGTTATTAGATGGGTCCATAAATGTACCAAGTTGAGGAAAGTTGGCACCGCCATAAGGAGCACTTGATTCTGGGCTTGCTGCTTTTACGGAACTAACTGCAGCGTTACCTGCAATACGATTTTGATTTAACTCCAGATTTTGTCCATATCCAAAACCTGAGTAATCCCCATTTGTACCTGCTCCACCTGAGCCTGATACGTTGGCTGGATTATTCTGGGGAGCCGTAGGCCGCATACCGCCACGATTGTCTTTTGGTGCTGTCGTCACAGTTCCTCCTACTTAAATTGTTTAAATGTATGGATTGGTTCTGAGCAGAAGCAATCATATTCAATAGCATATGCAATAGCCTTACGAATTATAGTTTCTGCTTGCGCAGCAGTTTTTACTTTTTCCACACCCAACGCTGCCAACGCACCGAGGGCAATATCTCCGCCACTGCCCATAACGTATACATTACGAACATCGGTATCCCAAGAATAGTCATCCGAGACCGCAAAGACTTGGCCTTTGATTGAGACAATAAATCCGCCTTCGTTCTGCGCAACATCGCCGTCCTCTTTCATATCAATACCAGCATCAACAAAGTTTTTACGCATCTGCGGAATAAACTTCTGTGCCATGTAGTTATTTAAATTTTCTTTTAGTGTTGGTTTAGGCTGTAGGTAACCATAATGTAGCACATTACTTGCGCGAGATGAACCACAACCAGCAATCAATACTCCATTGTTTTCTACAATCTTTGGAGTCTTGCTTACTTGAAAGCGTCCATTCTCATCACTAAGGCGAGAATCACACCCTAGTACCGACCATCCGTCACCCTGAATCGCTACCAGCGTTGTCATAAGTTATCCCCTAGTTGTTACTCGTCCCGAAGCCTTGCCGCTACCACTTAGGGTAGATAAGATTGTTTGTAAGTCTGGTGGTGGTGCTTGTGGTGCTAAACCTTGTGGTTGACCTTCTGCTGGAGCCGCTCCTGGAACAGGGGACGGCTGTTCAACAGGGGAAGGTGCAGCCCCAGCAGGAGGAACTTGTTGCTGTGGAGCAAATACATCTGTAACAGCATCTTCAAGGGACTTGCCCTTTTGACGTGCGGCAATTACTCCAGCAATTTTAGTTACTATATCTGATGGGTTTCCACCCGATGTTGCCATTGCTGGAATGGCTTGAGCCATAGCAGTAATGCCACCAAGAAGTGATGTACGCATATTTTCAATTTCAATTTTTTCAAGTTCTTGTGTAACGTTTACGGTAAATGGTAGTTCACGCATAGCCATATCTTTAGATATAAGACCGCCACCTAAAGCCTGTAGCATGAATATAAGCCCTTGAGCGGGGTTTAAACCTGCGAGCATTCCATAACGTACATCAGCAGAGTAATCGCCTTTAAGGTCCTTAGACGGCTTGTAAGTAATTTCATAAGGGGAACCAGAGTCAACACCACGAATGGTCTTTTCTTCTGGATAAATTGTTTCGTCAACTTCAAAGCAGATGCTAATTACATCACGCAAAGCGGATGCAAAGATTGCCTGTGCTGATTTGACTTGGGTATCGAATGCACCCATAAGAGCCTGCACGCCTTGTCCAGTAACAACACTAGCATCAATATTGCCAGAGCGTCCTTCTGGATAGCGAGTACCCGCACGAAGTTCTTGATTAAGAAGTGCTGACTCTTGGAATGCGCCTTGTGGAAGGTTTAATTCGACACGTCGAACGCCAGCAGGGTTAGCGGTACGAATAACCGCATCGCCACCCAACTGGAGTTCTTGTACGTCTTGAGGTAATACGATTGGTGCTTGAACACTTTTCTCTGCTGCTTCCATTGCCAGTAAGGCGAAACGGTTGCGGAGAAGTTGAATACCTAATACGTCGTCGAATTGTCCACGCAGTTCGCCATCGATAGATGGCTTACGGGCTACGACAACCATCATCTTATTTAACGGATTCGCTACATAAGATAAAATTAAATTTTGCTTTGTTGGTAAGTAGATAAGTGACTGGTCTTTGTCGTAATACCGAACCATTTCAACCTGGGTATATAGGTCTTGCTTATACCCTGAACCACCAAGTAGTTCACGTTCATACTCTGGAAACTGAGAAACCAATTCTCCCAAAGTCATTAGATAGCGTTTAGCAAAGGCAACACAACGTCCGTAGCGGTCAAATTCTGGGTAAGCCCCAATTGGATTTTCTACGCGAATGCGTGGCATCTTTGATTCTTCGTCCAATTCAATTATGAAAGGAACGAAACCGTATGTTATATACCAGTCTGCACCTGAGTACATCTGTACTGCTAGGTCAGAGTGTGAGAGGTAGTTAGATGCAATACGAGTACGCTTGTCAGCAAACTGACGTGCTTTATCATTTACAGAGTTGGCTGCAGAACAGTTAACCGCTGGAAGTGGAGCCATAACCTCGGATAAGTCACGGGCTACTACATCGATAAAGTTAGCAACTACGTTGGCATCTACACCATCTGGAAAGAAGTCAGGGTAAACTGAGGCAATCTTTCCTTTACGTACAGCAAGAACATCTTGATTGCGAGCATCTCGCTCGGAGTTACGGTAGCGTAATGCGTCAACGCGTGCTACAACCTGCTCCATTGATAATGCCATTATAGTCCTAACTGTATTATTGTGACCATTGGCCAGCAAATTCGTCGTCTAGATTAATTGCCATTCTTCGCTCAACCTGAGCGCGAGTAGCCCATCTATTGCTTGTGTATCGTGTTGCCTGACTTGAACGTTGCATCATTTCTCTGATGCGAATGATTGTGAACCATAGCGCCATAACAACGTCGGTAGGGTTCTTTGTATCAGGCTTCCAAGTTATAAGTTCTTGTACAAGGGTCTTTAGACCTTCCGAGCCTTCATTACTGGGTAGTTCAATTAGGTTGTTATCTTGGAACCGACCATCTCTAGTGTTACCAAAGAGCATAGCCATAGATGCCACACCAAAGGATGTGTCCCACTTGTTCTTACCTGTAAAGTGTGAATCTAATCTACATCCATAAGATGCAAGATAGTTACGCAGGTTATCATCTAAGGCGTAAGCCTTCTGATGTGCGTTAATTTCAATACGTAGTTCTTGTGGGCTATATCGCTCAACCCAGTCTTCTATCAAATCTTGAATCTTTTTTGGACTAGGCTCTGTCATATTGACAGCATCTAGAACATAGATGCGCCCATCTGCTCTGTTGTACGTACAAATCACAGCACCTGTAGCACCTGCCATAGCAGGGTCAAGTCCCATAACCGTATAACCTTCAACATGCTGAGGGTGTCCTGGGTTTCCTGGCTTTAACGGTCCGCGCTTTCGCATTCCGTTAACGCTTCCTGCAATGCAGGTTGGGGAGAAAATTGAATCTTGTTGGACATCTTCTTGTTGGTAGACCATAGCCCATACCGACGGAGCGACCTCAGAGCGACGCTTAAAGAGCGAGGGTCCATCCCATTTGGGGTATAATCCATTTTCAAGTACGTCGTCCAAATCATTTTCTTGTTGGTCTGTAGCAGGCCATAAGGTCTGCCAGTTCACAGGCTTTTCATCAAATTGTAATACGGCTGGCATTGCACAATATGTGAACGGGGTCTTGCCACCAGTCCATTGTCCGCCATCTCTAATCATCTTGTATAGGTCTACAGATGACACACGAGTACCTACAATAATAAGTTTACCGTGTCGTCCCAAACGAGTTATAACTTCCTTTTGCAACCACTCAATTTGTTTTTCCCACTCATGAGCGTTAGAACCCATCACCACGTCATCTAGGATAATTAAATCTGCACGCGCTCCGTAAATTTGTGAACCAAAGCCCAATGCTTGGACTGTCGGGTCCTTTTCACCAGAGTCGCGCCCTGTACCTAGATAAATCATATCGGCAGACCATTGTGTTGCATCTGCCTTGTACCCACCATTAGGGCCAAAGGCCGTCTGTAGTTTCATATATCCTGGGTGGGAGAGACGCGTTTTGATTGCGCCGAGGAACTTGCGAGCCATACCCTGGGTTTTAGAAACGATAATTACTCGCGTATTAGGGTTGGTCACAATTTGATAAGTTACATAGTTGATAGTTATGGTAGTTGACTTGGCGTGCTCAGGTGGCACGTTAATTAAAACACGGTTAGGGTCGCCCATTTCGTAGGTCATACCAGAAGGTAACCATCTTGGACTCTTACCTTCCATCAAATCAATCCAGTTGAGTTGATGTGAAAAAAGTCTAGAATCTAGGAACTGCTCTGAAAACTCGTGGAAAGGTAATTGCTTTAAATCGGCTAAGTCGGCTTTAATACCTTTACCTACAAGGCGGGCTTTATCAGCAGCCTCTTTGAAATCAGCATCTTGCATTGACCATTGGCGGAAGGCGGTGTCCTGACGGTCTACGGCTGCCATAGCGGAGGTGACTGTAGCACCTTGCTCAAGAAGAAGTAGGACTTTAGACTTAGCATCTTCCTTGGTATAATTCTGTTTTCCCGCTTTTCGCCCCATAGTTGTCCCTATCTAAAAACGGTGTATTAACGGTTGTGTAAAACGGTATAACTGTCCCAATTGTACTATGAAAAATCTAAAATTTATATATATATAGGAGGAGCGGAGTCTAAACGGAGCGACTCCGTATATATTTATATATATACTATAGATGACCCGTTCAAACGGGTCTTTTCCGAGTGGGTTGGGAAAGTATTTTCCCAAACCATTATATGTTAAGCGTAGGATGTGACGTACGTCACACTATCCGAGGAGTACTAAAGTACTCTGAGGGGGGATATTAAATATAACAGAAAATTATTATTGGAGTATATATATATATATGTTTTTCCCCTATTAAACATAGGGGTCAAACACGCTTTTTTTTAGTACATGTGTTCATTTTTTTTGCTGTATTCATAGATTTATGTCTCTTCGGTAATTGAATTGGGGAGATAATCCCCTACCCGCTTACCCATGAATAAAATTCCCCGTGATAACAAAATATATCTACCGCCACATGTTGGACCGTCCACATAGCGAGACAGTGACGGGCTCTAGTTACTAGCCAGTAATCAAACAACTGTTCGCCTCACTCTATAATCTAGTAAGTAAAATAAATAAAAAATTGGCGTAAATGAGTTTGACACATAGGCGCGGAAGGTGGCAGAATCCCCTCTAGTGGCAATATCTGCCATAGATAAAAAACAGAAAAGGATAAATCATGTCGAAGAAAAACGAAGAAAAAACAGTGGATGTCGTAGTTGTTGATAAGGCACTACAGGACTCTTACGCGCTACTCATTGCAGACGGTGAAGATGCAAACCTGAGAGGCATGCAATTCATCCAAGAACTGGCTGAAACATTGAACTCGGGGCTAACTCAAGAAATCGCCAAGAATTCCATGAAGGAACTAGTAAAAAATGTAAAAATCCAACCAGTAGTTCGATATTCACATATCCCATCGGTTACGATTGCCTCTCTAATAATTACTCAATTCGAAGAGGAAATTTTAGACATCCCCGTGGCCAAGGTTCTCTCTCTTTCGGCCCGTGTCTTAGCCGATAAGAAAGCAGGCGGCGCGCTCAAGCACATTAAGAAAGCTGCCAGTTTCGCCGAACTTAACGAGCAGACCCTGAGCAAGGCAGAATCACAGGCACGCGATAAGGGTGAGAAAATCTCCGACGATATTGCAGAAAAAGCGGAAGCAATTACCCTAGAAAGTGTCGCTGAAAACACTCTCTTATTCTTTAAAGGTAAGAATTTACAGGATATTAAAACCGCAGACTTAGCGCTAATTCATAAGGTGGCGCAATTATGGGTGACGATTGAACGAAATTCTAAAGTTGCTTAAACTGTAAAAGGTAGCCCTCGCGAAAGCGAGGGTTATTTTTTTTCCCAAAAATTTTCCAACACAAACCAACACAAACTAAAGAGCGACTTGCCACAAGCACCGACATCCGAAAAAAACTTCCCAACACAAACATTTCTCCGAGCGAGAGCAAGCACCGACATCCGAAGGAAATTTTTCGACACAAACATTTTGCTGGGCAGCGTAGCCAGTATCCACTCACTCTATAATATAGTGAACCTTTTGGAGTTGACTTATGGGAGTAAACATGGTAGGCTTGGCCTTGTAGATGAGAAACCTAGCCAAAAATGGCTGCCAATGGCTTACTATATAATATAGTGAGTCACTGGTTCAGAGTTGACTTATCTGCCCCGATAGAGTATTGTTGCTCTTGTAAGTAATTAGTGAGGCAACCGCCTCACTATATAATATAGTGAAAGGTAAGGATATGAGCACAGAAACCCCAAACTTCTTTGTTAGACTGACTCAGGCAAATGAAGTAAAAAATAATATTGAACAAGAATTGAAGCAGAAGGAAGATTTTTACGCTTTAGGCGTAAAGCGTATGTCTGAAATGCGCTCGGTTTACGAGTGAATTACCTAGTCTAGGTTTCGTTAATGGGTGGCGCTGCTTGCGGTTGGGCAAGTGTGCGCGGTGGCTCACGGAAGGTATTTACGCGAGTGCGAGTCTCGCGGTGAGCGCGTGATAGTAAATTGCTATCATCATCCGTTTACACGGATGGCGTTTGGAAGGTATAGATATGGAACTATTCAGTATCAATGTAAGCGAGTGGAGCGTTAATTTAGAAAGTTACTTCGGTGACATCTACTTAAACCATCGCACTTGGATTTTAGCAGTGGGTGTCGTGGTAATCCTCCGCGTTGCCAAATATATCCGAAAGAAGGCGCGCTAATGGCTTATCTAAGCGCAGACCAATTAGTGGCTGCGACCGCCGACACAAACCTCACTTGGGAGTCCAAGTTAGATTATGAACTCGTACAGGATATCCTCGGACACGCTATATCCATGGAAAAATGGGATAATATGACGGAGACGCTTGACGATATCATATTTAACCTTGTAATGAGTTACCAAGAATGATACACTACTCACAGAAGATGATTGATGCCCAAATCGTATTTGACGCCTCCTGTAAAGAGGCGTGGGAAGTCTTCTCGGCTGCTGGCGCTCAGGGCCATGAAGCCTATCGCAAGGTGGAAGACGAAGCAAATCGCGTCTATGCTGAGACTATGGGTTTAGACCAATGATACACGTGGAACTTACCCTAAGAGAGGTAGATGTAATCCGTATGGCTCTACGCTCTGCTCAGGATAGGCATAAGCGCTACGGGTTTGAGGTGCTTGTAATAGAGGCCGATAACCTACGCTCTAAAATAAGTAATGCGGTAATTGACAATAAGTCATCTATAGGCTATACTAAGTAATGAAAGGCAACGCCGAGACCGCTATATAATATAGTGGCTCGCTATAGGGAAGGGTAAGGATATGGAACAAGATAATGAACCTGATGTAGAGTGTGCGGCATGTTCAACCTACATTTCATCAGACGATATATTTACCACTGAAGAAGACACTAAAGTATGCGGTGAATGTCTTCGGGTATGTGAAAGATGCGATAAAGCATTTACAGTTGAGGATGACCTCTCTGTTATTGATGGAGACACTTGGTGGTGTAGCGAATGTACGAATCGTGCTGCCAGTTGGTGTGAGTGCTGCGAGGGCTATGTTAGCGAAGGCACTTATGAAGTAAATGACAGATCCGAGAACTGGTGTACTCATTGCGTTAGCGATAACGCTGGTTGGTGTGAAGGCTGTGAAAATTACTATGCCGATGGGTGTGATAACTGTACCCTTGAGGATGAAGAAGGCAACCGTATCATTCACGATTATAGTTACAGACCTGACGCCATCTTTCACTCTACCGATAAGAATGAACGACTATTCTTTGGGATAGAGGTGGAGTTGGAAGCCCCTACGAGTTATCAAGACTCCTCTAACTATGCCTATAGGCTGGAAGGTATGGAATTGGCTTACCTCAAGCATGATGGCTCACTAAATCACGGCTTTGAGATAGTTACGCATCCAATGTCGCACGACTTCTATAAAAATGAGGCTAGTGAACTATGGGATACCCTAGAAAACCTGCGCACCACTCACAATGTTAAGTCTTGGGATACCACCACTTGCGGATTACATATACATATCTCACGCACAGGCTTTAATGGTGGCGCTCATATGCACCGCTTCTTAAATCTGGTGTACTCTAATCAGAATTTTTACGAGACTCTTGCTGGTCGCAACTCTAGCAGTTGGGCTAAGTTTGATGATGTATACAGGCAATATCACGAGAGAGATGCAGAGGGTAATCGTATATTAGATGCATATGATAACTATGTTACCAGCAATAAGCGCGACCTAATGAGTAAGTTAGGGAACCACTCTACCGATAGATACTCTGCGGTTAATACCAACAACCGAGAGACCTTAGAGATGCGTATCTTTAGGGGTACAGTTAATGGCAACACCATCAAGTCCCAACTAGACTTAGCACACGCCAGTGTTGAGTATACCCGTAACCTATCCGTGAAAGATGTGAGAGAGGGCGCTATGCTACCGCGTAAATTTACAGAGTATATCTATTCCAATTCAGAACTATATTCAGACCTCGTGAAACGCATGAACCGCACTATATTATATAGTGAAAAAAACCTACAGAAGGAGAGAGTGTAAGATGTGTTTACTTGTCGTAGCGTCACCTAATAGTACGCCTAAGAAGAAGGACCTAGAGTGTGCTTCGTGTAATAATCCGCACGGCTTCGGCTTTGCAATCATCACCCCTAAGGGTATCGTTACTGGTCGCGGTATGTCGGCTAAGAAGGTAATCAAGGAGTTCTTAGAAGTACGCAAGGAATTCCCTAGTGGCTACGCTATGTTCCACGCTCGTTTTGCAACGCATGGCGTAAAGAATGAGGAGAATTGCCACCCGTTCAAGGTTCCAAGCCTAGAGGATACCTACCTAGCACACAATGGTATCTTGGATATCAAAATTGCTGCTGGTGATAAGCGTAGCGATACGCGTATCTTTGCAGAAGATACCTTGCCCGCTATGGGTGGGGTCGCTGCGCTAGATGATGACCATGTTTGGGCTATGGTTAGCAAGTGGTCGTTGGGTAGTAAGATTGTAGTGTTTACGCTAGACCCTGCTGCTGCCTCTCAATGCTATATCGTCAATGAAGACGCAGGGCATTGGGATAACGACGGCATGTGGTGGTCTAATAGCACCTATAAAGAGGATGCTTGGTCATCATACTTAGGCACACCAGCAGTGAGGGATATCTGGAAAACAGATTCTAAAGATGCTGAGTGCGGTGCGTGTGGTGCGGTAAACTTTGAGGATGCTAACCCATACTACTGCGAGATGTGCTACATGTGTTATGAATGCAACGGTGTGTATGGTAGTGGTTGCCTATGCTGGACACCTGAAAAACACAGAGAATCTATTAAGGGATGGACTGGTAAATATAATGGTTACTACGACTAGTAATGTCCGTCTAAACGGACAGGATAAAATCCGACACAAACCTTTTCAGCACGACGGAATGCTTGCCGTTGGTTGGGTGACGGTTGGATACTACGATAATGAGAGTACTCCCACGATTTATGGGGTATTTAATGACAAGAAACAAGCAATAGAGTGGCTCGCTAAATTACAATCAGGGCATGTGCAGGTCGTATATGCGCCATCATACAACAGGGGGTAATGTGACTACCGAACAACGCGAAAAACTGCGAGAAGTCTTGATAGATTACTTGCAAGTATTGACAACTAATGCAGAACCATTGGCAGACAGAAAGATATCAGAAGTCAGATTACTACTAAGAGAGGTGGCATAAGTGTTAGATATTACACGGGCTGAGTTCGACGATAAGTTTGATGTATCAATACGATTGATGGAAGATACGGGCTGGGTGAAGCATATTAACATCTATGACCGAAAGAATAATAAAAAATATGAGGCTAGGTTATACTGGAACTATAACGAAGGCTACTCTATGGGTTGGGATAACGACGCACCACCTGAGGCGCAACGCCCTGATTTCGAGTATGTATTAGACGCAACGATGGATGGACTTACCATATGAGTTACGAACCGCAGTTAGAGGACAAGTGGACAAGCAGCCTAGACCCATTCTTTGGAGACGAAGAAGAAGATGATGAACTAGGTATACCTGATAAGATGTGGGGCAGTGATGATTAGAGATGTGATGGTTAAGTGCGGTACAGATAGCAACCCTGATGCGTGGTTCCCAGAACTTCCTCAAGGTGCTAGAAGTAATAAGAAAATGGCTCTGCTAGGGCAGGAGACCGCTAGGGCTATCAGCCTATGCAACTCGTGCCCTGAGGCTAAGTCGTGTCTAGAGGAAGGAATGGAACCTAAGAACCTAGCACATGGAATATGGGGTGGTTTACTAGCATCAGAAAGGCTTGACATAGCCGACTCTACTGGGGTAGAATACATGGCTAACAACACCAGAACTAGAGGGACACGAATTCAAGAGAGGACTACTGCGCCCTTCGCTAGACACATTGTACTAATGGAACCAGACTCGGTTACTGTAGAGGATAACACTAGAGCACGAACTCTTTACAGAGTTCTGCTACCTTGGATAAGGAGTAAAGATGAGTAAGAAGATAGCGGGACTGATAGTTTTATTGCTAGTTGTTTACTTCGTAGGCAGTTCTAATCAACCCACGATTAGCAAGCCTATAGCGAAGAGAGTGTGGGTGACAGCAGATAGCAAGGCTTACGCCCAAGATGTAGTGCTTAACTGGGCTCAAAACCAGTACCAATGCCTAGATAAGTTATGGGTTAAGGAGTCTAATTGGAGACCCGAGGCATACAACAAGGTTAAAGTAATGGGTAAGAACGCTGGCGGTATACCTCAGATACTCGGTCTTAATCCTGATACACCAGCACCACTACAGGTAGATAGAGGTTTCGCCTATATCATGCACCGATACGGTACGCCTTGTATGGCGTGGAAGTTCCACCAAAGAAATGGTTGGTATTAGTGACGACATACGAATATGAATGCAGCAATGATTCAGAGAGGGTTATCCTTACAAGGAGTATGACGGATGATGAGATTATTCCATACTGTGATACTTGTAGTGACCCTATGATTAGAATATACACCGCACCACCAGTCAAGTTCAACGGAACTGGCTTCTATTCAAATGGAGGATAAATGCAATACTCAAAAGAAGAGCAAGCATATCGTGACAAGTTAATCAAAGAGATAGAAACTATGGTGACGGAAAATACAGCACCAATTACAGTAGATAGACCTAAACTTAAGGTGGTTAAATGAAAGATAGCAACTGGGATTTAGATTATAGGGCTGGCCTACTTGGTGAAAGCAAGGTGGCCGACCTGTTACACTTAGATACGGTAGAAGTTAAGACAGATAGGCGCTGGGTTGAGACAGGCAACCTATACATTGAGACGGAATGCTTCTATCAGTCAGACCAAGAATGGAAGCCGTCAGGTGTGCGAGCGAGTAAGGCTACCCATTGGGGCTTAGTACTTGAGGATTCGGTACTTATCATACCACTATACAGACTCAAGGAAGTTATCTGGGAGCACGGTAAGTCTATTACTTGCAATATACCACCCAACCCCACAAGGGGTTATCTGATTACACCAGCAGCACTAATTGAATATGTAAGGCAAGCGAGAACGAAGGAGGTAGAAGCACATAATTATTACGAGACAAGTAAAATTTATGAGTAAGGGACTACTCATCGGCGTTGTCATGTTCGTCTCGTTTTTCTGGTTCCTTGGTTTCTTCTTGCCCCTCTTGTTCGCTAATGTCCTTGTCTGAGAAGGCTCGGTATCCACCAAGTCGATTGATTATCTTCTTGATGGCACGATTATGGCGCATACGCGCTGCATCGTCACTAGATAGTTGAAGTTCAGTAGCAATAGAGGAATAGTCCAGGGAGTTTGCATACTTGAGAAACAGAATACTTTTATCTTCTGTACTAAGTTTGGTGTATGCATCCTTTACTTCGGCCATCATCGCCATTAGGTTACCACCTTCTGATGGTGCTGATGGTCGTCCTGGCATTCCTAGATTTAACTTAGGTGCTTCGGCTCCGTCTCCACGCAGTACCGCTGGAAGCAATGTTTCAATAACGTCAGCCTCGTAATAGAACAGGTCTGATAGTTCATAGCCAACAGACTTAGATTTCCATAACTGGCAATAGTCTAGCGCTTGGTTACGCAATGAACGATACAATAAGTTCTGAGTAGAACGTGTACCTAACTTCTCCCACTCGGTTAACTTGCGAGGATGCAACACAAACCATTCATAAAGCGATTGCTTAATGTCGTCTCGGTCAACCATATTATATTTCCTGTGGTATTCGTCAGCGACATGCGCTGCGATATAGTCCCAAGGTTCAATTCTGTCCCAGTTCATTTATCTTCCAAAAAATCGGAAGTTTCATCTGCGCTTTGCTTTGCTAGGCATTTGCTACAAGAAACCTGACCATCAAGGTCTACTGCATAATCGTGTATGCATACGGATTTGTATGTACCCCTCATATGGATTCTTGGTTTAATCATTACTCCACCCATCCTATTAGAAAAACTTCCATACTAGCCACACAAGTAAAATTGAAACAATAAAGGCGCTGATGTAGAACGCAGTTATTTCACTCATTCCTTCACCTCTCCTCTGGCAATTTCAACACAGCGTTTTAATATATCAGTAAGCCAGTATTGTCTATCATCGCCATCGTATTCATTTATTATGTCTTGTGCTATCTGTTCACGTATTTC
>Ga0209414_1000208_pt1 | contig 27371 bp, 21 predicted proteins | sample LakVidmifraction_4_FD_181154 | JGI IMG/M metagenome (GOLD analysis project Ga0209414, IMG submission 181154) | Hypersaline microbial communities from Lake Vida, Antarctica - Brine Hole Two &gt;0.2 micron (SPAdes) (version 2) | ecosystem: Environmental > Aquatic > Non-marine Saline and Alkaline >...
GCTCTGGATCAACATATTATTGAAAATAAACTTCCCGATCCGGATTGCATTTTAATGGACATTGAAGGTGCGGAATACCTTGCGCTGCAGGGAATGCAGGAAACACTTAAAAATATAAGGTTCTTATATATGGAATACGTGCCCCACCATTTAAAAGATGTTTCAGGAATAAGCAATAAAGATCTTATGAAACTGATAGTGCCTTTCTTTGATAAGGTAGTATCAACCAATAAAAAAATTGAAATTGACATAAGTGGTTCGACAGATAAATTGATAGAATTTCTGGATGATTTGAATTCTTCAAATACTTCCGATGATCTTATTTTTATAAAAACACGAATTCAAGGTTAAAATTTCCGGATTAAAAAGAACCATTTGGGTATTCCGTAGTATCTATAAAAAATTTTATAAAAACCTGTATCAGGATACTGATTTCTTACTGAGGTTATAAAAAATGAACTTATTATCCTTAATTTTGCCCGCCTGCTTAAATTAATTTTCCTGAAGATTAATTTTAAACTATTATTTTAATTTTTGAACTTTTTTAAAATGAACATCCTCCATCTTTCTGCGGTTAAAAATTGGGGTGGTGGCGAAAACCATATAGAAAATCTTTGTAAAGAATTGCAATCCATAGCTCCTGAAGTAAACAACAGCATATTTTGCATTGAAAACGGGGCATTTCAGCAAAGGCTAAAATTGACTAATATCCAGGTGATCCCTGCTAAATTGCGTTTTAAAATGGATCCGCGGTATTTTTTACAGCTTATCCGGGTTTGTAAAAGGGAAAAAATCGATTTGATCCATATTCACGACAGCACCGCACTTGCGCTTTGTATTATGGGAGATCGTTTATTTGATCTTCCTCCGTTTATCTTCAGCAAAAAAACATCTTTTCCAATAAGACTGCGCAAACAAACGCTCTATAAATATAACTACCCTAAAATTAAGCGGATCTTATGTGTGTCACTAGCCACAAAAGAAATAACGGCCCACAGCATCCGTGATTGGGAAAAATTAATTTGTATTTACCACGGAACCGGCATTAAGGACAAAAGCACTCAAACAACATTCAGCTTGCGGGACAGATTAAAACTGGATAATAACATAAGTATTATTGGGAATATCGCCAATCATATCTGGCCAAAGAATCTGGAAACTTTTATTTTGGTCGCAAATGAACTTATAAATAATCAGGGCAGAAAAAACCTTCATTTTGTACAGATCGGTTCGTATTCCAATCTCACAAAAAAGCTACTGCTGGAAGTTGAACGCCTTAACCTGCAAGATCATATCAGTTTTTTAGATCAAATACCACAGGCGTCCAATTTTATTCCCCAATTTGATATTTCGCTGATAACTTCTGAAAGTGAAGGCCTTCCACAATTTATTTATGAATCTTTTTATCATGAAATACCGGTAATTAGTACCGATGTCGGCGGAATTTCTGAAGTGATTCAACACGCAACAAACGGTCTATTGGCTCCGGCCTTTGATTTTATGCAATTGGCTGAGCATATTGTAACTTTGCAAAAAAATTCAGAATTGCGCAGGCAATTTACCAGCGTTTCAAAAGTAAAGCTGCACCAAAGTTTTACTGCCGGAATAATGGCACAAAAAACTTTAGTTGAATATAAAAACGTTTTAAATGGAAGATTTTAAGGATGAAACCGAGAGGACCCTGGAAGTATTAAAAAAGGGAGGCATTATATTATATCCCACAGATACTATTTGGGGAATAGGTTGTGACGCAACCAATGCTGCCGCGGTAGAAAGAGTATACGCTTTAAAAAAGCGCCATGAAAGTCAGGCGATGATAGTTTTGGTGAATAGTGTCAAGATGCTGGAACAATATGTTGATAAAGTTCCGGATACGGCATATATGATAATTGATTATTCAGATAAACCAACCACCATTATTTACGACAAACCTCTTAAGGTGGCGAATAACCTGGTTGCTCCGGATGAAACCCTCGCCATAAGAGTTATAAAAGAGAAATTCTGTGAACAACTGATCTATAAATTCAGAAAAGCCCTGGTATCTACTTCAGCAAATATCAGCGGGCAACCCAGCCCAAAATCTTTTGCTGAAATAAGCCCTGAAATTATAAAAGGTGTAGACTATATAGTAAATTTGCATCATTCTAAAAAAATGGAAAAACCTTCTTCAATTATAAAAATTGGCAACGACAGGAGCGTGAAAGTGATACGGGAATAAGATATGCATAAAAACAAAAATTACAGTAAGGCACTCAATCATAAAATTTTTAAAATAATCTCTCAGGCTTCGGAAGAGCTGAACCTGGAAAGTTACGTAATTGGAGGATTTGTAAGAGACCATTTACTTCAACGCGGAGAACCAAAAGACATTGATATTGTCACTGTTGGCAGTGGAATTGAACTGGCTAAAAAGGTTTCAGAAATACTTCCCCATAAACCCAAAGTTCAGGTTTTTAAAAATTATGGCACCGCTATGTTAAGGGCCGATAATTTGGAAATTGAATTTGTTGGCGCGAGGACGGAAAGCTACAGCCAAGATAGCCGCAACCCGGTTGTTGAAGATGGCACTCTGGAAGACGATCAAAACAGGCGGGATTTTACCATAAATGCCTTGGCTTTGAGACTCAACAAGGACAATTACGGGGAATTAGTGGATCCATTCAACGGCCTTGAAGATCTGAAAAACCAATTGATAAAAACCCCCTTAGGTCCTGATATCACCTATTCTGATGATCCTTTGCGAATGCTTCGGGCCATAAGGTTTGCAACCCAATTGGGATTTAAGATTGAAACCGAATCCCTGCAAGCCATCAACAGGAATAAGGATAGAATTAAGATAATTTCCAGAGAACGCATTGTAGACGAACTCAATAAAATCCTGCTTTCAGAAAAACCTTCTGTAGGATTTGCGCTTTTGCACCGTACAGGTTTGCTTCATCTAATATTGCCCCAATTAACTGCACTGGAAGGAATAGAAGAAGTTGATGGGCAAAAGCATAAAGACAATTTCTGGCATACACTGGAAGTTGTAGATAATATTTCAAAAAATACGGACGATTTATGGTTGCGCTGGGCTGCCTTGTTACACGATATAGGAAAAGCCCCCACAAAAAGATTTGACGATAAGGTAGGATGGACTTTTCATGGGCACGAATTCACAGGTGCAAAAATGGTGTATAAACTGTTCAAGGAAATGCACCTTCCTTTAAATGAAAAGATGAAATACGTCCAGAAATTGGTGTTGATGAGTTCCCGACCAATTGTAATTGCAGACGAAATTGTTACAGATTCGGCTGTGAGAAGATTGATTTTTGATGCCGGTGATTATATTGAAGATCTAATGACCTTATGTGAAGCCGATATAACCACCAAAAACCCGAAACGCTTTAAGAAATACCACAACAATTTTCAAAAAGTCCGTGAAAAAATAAAGGAAGTTGAGGAGAGAGATCATATTCGAAATTTCCAGCCCCCGGTTACCGGCGAGGAGATTATGGAAATATTTAACCTAAAACCTTCAAGAGAAATTGGAATTATTAAATCTGCGATCAAAGAGGCTATTTTGGAAGGATTAATCCCTAATGAATATGAGGCGGCAAAGGATTTTATGCTAAAAAAAGGAAAAGATTTGGGTTTACAGCCCGCCGAATAAAGTCTTCTAAAATAATTGATATGATCAAAGGACAAAAACCCGTTATAATTTGGCTTTTTACCGGTTGTTTTCTCGTGTTTATTATGGTTCTTGTTGGCGGGATCACCCGGCTTACAAATTCCGGGCTTTCCATGACGGACTGGCACCTGGTGACAGAAATACTTCCGCCATTAAATGAAACCGCCTGGGAAACTGCTTTTGAAGAGTATAAGAAATATCCCGAATATCAAAAAATAAATATTCATTACGACTTTACCCTCCAAGATTACCAGTCCATCTATTTTTGGGAATGGTTCCACCGATTGCTTGGAAGACTATTGGGAGTGGTTTTTATCATTCCGTTCGTTTATTTCCTGATCAGGAAAAAACTCACCAAAGAGACCTTAAAAAACTCTTATGTTCTTCTGATTTTAGGAGGTTTCCAGGGGTTTTTAGGTTGGTATATGGTAAAAAGCGGGTTGATAGACAGACCGGATGTAAGTCATTACAGACTGGCTGCACACCTTACCACCGCATTTATCACTTTTGCTTTTACATTTTGGGTGGCATTAAACCTGATCTATCCTAAAAAGGAAATTGACAACTTCAAATTTAGAAACCTGTTGCGGTTTACATTAATCGTTTTGCTTATTCAAATTGTTTGGGGAGCTTTTGTGGCAGGATTAAATGCAGGATTAATCCACAATTTCTGGCCCATGATGAGTGAAGGAAAACTCATTCATCAAACCGTATATATTGAACAAAGTCCGATTTGGAGAAACTTTGTTGAAGGAAAAAGCGGCGTACAATTTGTCCATCGCTATTTGGCATATCTTGTAGTTGGCCTTATCGCTTTTATTTGGTTCAAGGCAAAAAATTTAACGCGAACAACTTCTCAACAATACGGTATCAACGCAGTAATCATTTTAGTTGTGCTTCAGTTTGCATTGGGCGTATTTACGCTGTTATTGGCTGTTCCGCTTTGGTTGGGCATATTGCATCAGGTGGGTGCATTTTTCCTTCTTGCAGCAATGACTTTTTCCCTGCATAGATTTAGCAGATAATGATGCTAAATTTTTTATAAAAAACTATCTTTGACCCCAAAAGTTTAATGCTATGGTTTACCGGTTCAGAGTTATTTTAGATACCAAAGAAGATGTTTTCAGGGACATAGAACTCCTGGAAGAAAGCACTTTAGAAGATTTCCATAACACCATTGTCAATGCCTTTGGTTTTGATGGAAACGAAATGGCCTCCTTTTATCTAAGTGATGAGGACTGGAACCAGGGGGAGGAAATCTTGCAATATGATCTAAGCGAAGGAGAGGATTCTGTAAGGTTGATGAATGAAACTACCCTGGACAGTATTGTTTCAGAATCCCAAACCAAACTTATTTATGTTTACGATTTCTTTAATTTGTGGACCTTCCTGATAGAATTAGCTGAAATCGCCGAAATAGAAGAAGGACGCGATTACCCAAATTTGATGTTTGTTCACGGACAAATCCCACTTGAAGCCCCGGATAAGGAATTCATTGCAGAAAAGGATGAATTTGAGGATAAAATTGATACGGATTTTGATCTGGACGATTACGACGAGCAGTCTTATGATGATATTTGGAATTAAGCCTTCGACTGCGCTAAGGGTAAAAATCGGATAAGCGTTTACGGTTTTCTGTTCAGCGTTCAGCGTTCAGCATTTAGTGTTTAAAGTTTTCCGTTCATCAACTACAGTTTACGATTAGGTTTTAACTTTTTTTCTCAATAATCAATACTCAGTACTCAATAATCAAGACTCAATACTCACATCTCAATACTATTTTCTAAAATCAGATATCTACCATGATCAACTTATATAATGCTCAGATTGAATCCCTTTCCATTCATAGGGTTGGTAACAAAAGCCGTAATGAAAACATTTTTTTATCCGCAGAACCTTTTGAACTTAATGATGAAATAACTCCGCTTATCAAAGAGTATTTTTTGAAAGCATTCAGGGAAAAAGAAGAGAATTATTATCAGTTTTTCAACGAAACAGACTTAGAATTTAACGAACTTTTTAATCTTTCAAATCAAATATTCGACAATCCGGATACTATACATGAAGTTTCCAAAAAGATCACCACCCTTTTGTTTGAACAATCCAAACATCCGCATATAAAAAACGGGGAAGTCTATGTGGTGTATTTCGATAATTTGTTGCTGGACAATGAAAAAGTTTCAGCAATTGGGATCTTTAAATCTGAATTAAAAAATGATTTCCTGCAGTTTCAGGAAAAAGGCAGCATTCTGGAGATGATCGTTCAGGAAGGGATCAATATTAACAAGCTGGACAAGGGAGCTTTAATTTTCAATAAAAACAGGGAAGAAGGCTATAAGATCCTATCGGTAGATTCCAATAAATACGATACAAAATACTGGCTTGAAAACTTTTTAGGCGTAGATGTGCTGGCCGACAATAATTTTTACACCAAAAAATACCTGAAATTCTGTCAGAACTTCGCAAAAGATGTTGTTTTACCTGCGGAAGATAAGAAGGAAGAAGTCATGTTTATGAACCGAAGTGTGGATTACTTTGCAAAAAACGACTCATTTGAAGAAACAAACTTCCTAAATTCAGTAATAGACAATCCTGATTTAATCCCGGAATTCAAGAATTACAAAACGGAAAAAGCCCCGAAATACAAAATTGAGGATTTAACTGAATTTCCTATTGCGAATACGGCGGTTACCGCTGCACGAAGATCGATAAAAAATACCATCAATCTGGATACCAATATTCAGATCAAACTGGACTTTATCAATCCGGAATCTGCCGAAAAGTTCATAGAAAAAGGCTGGGATGAAGAGAAACAAATGTATTATTACCTGGTGTATTTTAATAAAGAAGAAAAGAACTAATTATTAATATTCAACTTAGACCTCAACTTTTCCAAAGTTTAAAACTTTGGAAAAGTTGATGCAGGCCTAAAGACATTAACCAAAATCCGGCAGAAAAAATTTTAGTTCTATTTCAACAAAGAAGAAATGAACGCATCACTCCTGAAACTTTGTATTGACACCTTCATAATTTCGTTGCACAAATTCAAGTGCGGTTCGAAGGATCTGCCCCATAGTAAGGGCTCTTTTAAATCTCATATCATTTGTAAAAATATAAAGGTCTTTTCTCAATGCGCGTACATTTTCCGGGGTAGAAACATGGTCATTGATCATGCATTTGATTAAATCCTTAAACCTGCCCCTCGCGTTTATCATTCTTTTAGCCAAGATTGAACGCTCTTCTTTCCGGTATTGTTCAATAGAATTTATTTGCAGTTTTTCGGAAACCAACTGCACCATTTTAAAATTCTCCTTAAAGAATTGAGGACGATAGACCTTTAAATTTCCTTCATAGGATTGCTGGTCAAAATCTATTGCCCTGATAGTATAATTCACCCGGTCAAAATCGTGGACGGGAATTATCACATAATTATAAGAGCGCATATCACCTAACAAACGCAACATACAACGCTCATTAAACTTTACGAACTGTTTTGCGATCTGGGTTTTTGCATGATCATCACAATTAGGCAGTTCTTCTTCTATAAATACATCACCGGGAATTCCGGCTATATGTTCTTCAATTAAAGTTTCCTTGTATACCAAAAAATTGATCCGGTGAGGGGAAAGTATATGTTCGATCTCCAGGCCATAAATTCGAGAGGCATCGGCAATTTTAACATAGAAATAGGTAGTAACATCATTCAAAACATTTCGAACACGGATGCGAAAAGGTTTTGAATTTCCAAAGGTGCAGTAATCAATGGCATCCACATTTAAAAATTCCAGGGAATCTACATTTCCATCGGAATGGAGGATGGTATAAATATGCTTTAGGGATTCGTCTAACTCGGTACGTTCGGAATCTGAATAATAACAACGCACCCATAAAGTATCTTCTTCATGCTTGTCGTAAACAACGATGGATCCGGAAAACCGCAACAAGTCATCATAAAAAACGGGGATCTTGGAATTCCGGTTGTATCGGGCTAAATAGGTTTTAAACCGCTCGCTTATCGGAAAAGAAGGTTTTTTACGGGACATTAAATTGTCTTGCATACTGGGCTTTTTGCAAAAATACAGTTTTTGCTTCATTTATCATGTAACAAAATGATAACTTCATCGTCCCATGTTAAAACAGTAATTAATTTGGAGACAATTCTCACTTTAAACAAGCTCACTAAAAAATTTGGATCCCTTACAGCTGTAGATCAGCTCTCTTTTACTATAAAAAAGGGCAATGTTTACGGAATTTTAGGTCCAAACGGCAGCGGAAAATCCACTACCCTTGGAATGGTATTGAATGTTGTAAATCCCAGCAGTGGTGATTTTCAGTGGTTCGACGGTTCAGTTTCTACCCACAATGCATTAAAGAAGGTGGGTGCAATTATTGAACATCCCAATTTTTACCCATATATGACAGCGGTTCAAAACCTGGCACTGGTATGTAAAATTAAAGGGGTTGAGCCTGAAAAGATTTTAGAAAAACTGGAAATCGTCGGTTTATTGGACAGAAAAGACAGTAAATTCAGCACCTTTTCTCTTGGAATGAAACAACGCCTTGCGATTGCCTCTGCCCTGCTCAACGATCCCGAAATTTTAATTCTTGACGAACCCACCAATGGATTGGATCCGCAGGGAATTCACCAGGTCCGGGAAATAATAAGACAAATTGCAACCACAGGCACCACAATTTTACTGGCTTCGCATTTGCTGGATGAAGTGGAAAAAGTGTGCTCCCACGTTGTAATTATTAGGAAAGGCGTGAAATTATACAGCGGCCGGGTAGATGAGATGAATGCGAACTACGGCTTTTTTGAACTGGAATCTTCTGATCTGGAAAAGCTCCGGAGCTTGTTAAGCGAACATCCTTCAATTGGAAAAATAAGTATTGCCGAAGGCCTGGTCACCGCATTTTTAAGTGAACCAATGGATGCCGATATCTTGAATTCCTATCTGTTGGAAAAAGGCGTGGTATTATCTCATTTGGTAAAACGAAAAGAAAGCTTGGAAGAACAATTTTTGCAATTAATTAATCAAACTTCAAATTAATGTTAAGATTACTGGATATAGAACTTCATAAATTAAGGTACAGCCGTTCCGCAAAGATACTGACGCTCACCTATTTCATACTCATAACCTTTATTGCCTTGTTTGCCTCCATCGAATTTGATTTGGGAAGTGTTCATTTCAGGCTGGCCGATCAGGGAATTTTTAACTTCCCTTTTATATGGCATTTCAACAGCTATATCGCCGCGCTCTTAAAGCTTTTTCTGGCAATCGTGATCGTTTCAATGATGTCCAACGAATACAGCAACAGGACTTTAAAACAAAATTTGATAGACGGAATGAGCAAAAAGGAATTTGTGCTCTCTAAATTCTTTACTATTTTGCTTTTTTCCCTGATCTCTACCTTGTTCCTATTTGTAGTTTCCCTGGTTTTAGGCTATTCATTTTCTGATTATACCGAGCTTTCAATCGTGTTTTTAGATATGGAGTATTTACTGGCATATTTTGTGAAAATCACCGGATTTTTCGCCTTCTGTATGTTCCTGGGAATTTTGATCAAAAGATCGGCATTTGCATTAGGTTTCCTGTTTATCTGGTGGATATTGGAAAATATTGCCAATGGAATACTTTCCTGGAGTATCTTCAGGGAAAGCGATATTGCAGAAAAAATTGTCCAGTTCTTCCCACTGTCGTCTATGAGCAATCTGGTGATAGAGCCTTTTTCGCGTTTAAATGTGATACAAACCGCTGCAACACAAATTGGATCGGAATTGGATAAAGATTACAGTGTGCATTGGTATCAACTACTTATAGTAATTGTGTGGACTTTCGTATTTGTGTTTTTATCTTACACTTTATTAAAAAATCGGGATTTATAGTACCTTAGTAGGAATTATTCTATAATGAGATGTATCCCGGTCCTTTTTATAATTTTCATGATGCTGTTTGGCACACAATCCCAGGCACAAAGGGAAGCTGCCAACTGGTATTTTGGGGACCGGGCAGGATTAACTTTTAACAGTGGACTGCCGGTTGCTCTTCAAAATGGAAACTTACAAACTTCGGAAGGTTCCGCTACAATTTCGGACCGGAATGGGAATCTGCTTTTTTATACAGATGGGAGAAATGTATATAACCAGCGACATTCCATAATGCCCAACGGCACGGGATTAATGGGAGATGCTTCCAGCTCCCAGTCAGCCATAATTGTTCCTAAACCCTTGCACCCCGGCATCTACTATATCTTTACAGTAGACAAACCCGATTATACTATTTACCCTGCCGATCCAATAGAAGGAGTGAATTATACCGAGGTGGATATGTCTTTAAATTTTGGCTTAGGCGATGTGATTCCAAATAAGAAAAACCTCCATCTGATAACTTATAATCCAAATAGTTCCCTGGAAAATGAATATAAAAGTTCAGAGAAAATATCTGCAGTAGTACATAGCGATGGTATTTCTTATTGGGTAGTAACACAATTAACAAATAAATTTTATTCGTTTAAAGTTACTCAAAATGGGGTTGAAACTGTCCCGGTAATTTCTACAACCCCGAATTCGGTTCCCCCTCTTATAAGTAATTATAAAGTTAATGTAACCGCAATTGGGTATCTTAAAATTTCCCCAAACGGAAAAAAGCTTGCAGTAGCTTATAGTTCAACAAATTTAGGGGATCCCGCTACAGGGACTAAAAAATCAGGCAAAGTGTTTTTGTATGATTTTGATAATTCAACAGGTAAAATAAATAATGAAAAATTATTGCTTTCCGGGAGTTATCCCTACGGGGTTGAGTTTTCTCCGAAAACCACAAAATTATATGTTACTGCGAATTTTACTGATGAACGAGATGTCGTTCTAAATAGTTTTTTATATCAGTATGATCTTGAAAGTTCTGATATTAAGACTTCTCAAACAATTATCAATAGTTCTTCCAATGTTGCCGGAGCCTTACAATTAGCTATAGACGGAAGAATTTACAGGGCAGGATATCCGCTCTTTATATCAAATCACAGTTTGCTTTCAGTAATAAAAAATCCCGAAGCGACAGGAAATGCTTGTAATTATGAGCATAATGTAATAAACATCTCACCAAAATATGTTAGGTTAGGTCTCCCTCCCTTTATCCAATCATTATTTCTGGAAAATTTTGATTTTAAATTCCTATGTCACGGAGATGAAACTCATTATTTTATTTCAACTGATGTACCATACGATTCGGTAGAATGGGATTTTGGAGATGGAAATTTTTCCACTGATGTTGAACCTCATCATACCTATGCTCAACCAGGGACATATACTGTGAGCTTAACAAGGATTATAAATGGTGAAGTCTTTAATCCTTGGCGAAAAGAACTTACTATTGTTGAAATTCCCGAAATATTACCGGAGTATGAGTTGATTCAATGCGACTTTGATAATGATCCTACAGATGGAATTACAGAGTTCAATTTGCAGCTGGCAAAAGACCCTATCACTTTGGGAAACAGAAATACCCAAATTTATTTTTATGAAACCCCCGCAGCTGCAGTTGTTGACAGTCTTTACCAGAATGCCATTTCGGAAATCTACCTAAATCAAGCTCCCGGTCAATTGATTTATGCTAAAGTGAGCCAATATGGTTCTGAATGTTTTGATATAGCCGAGGTGACTTTAAATACCAAGAAAGGAGTAAAATTGAGTCCTTCACCTGCGAAAGCTTGTGACCTCGGAAATGGGAAAGCTGAATTCAACTTTAAAACTATTGAAAATTCCATAAAATCTGAATTAAATTTACCTGCAAATATTAGTCTTACTTTTCACGAGACTGAAAAAGATATGGGATCAGGTTTAAATCCGTTTCCTGAAGTTTATTTATCCAAATCGAAAACTGTTTTTATTCTTGCTAAAAGGGATGGATTATGTTACGGTACAGGAAAATTAGATTTAATAGTCAGCCCTTTTCCCGATTTTTTGGCCTTTAATGAATATAATTTGTGTGCTTCAGAATTTCCTCTGAATTTAGGTTCAGAGATAAGCATAGACGATATGCAAAAATTTAATTTTGAATGGAGTACTGGCGAAACAAGCCCTGGAATAATAGTATCAGAAGAAGGAACCTATTCCCTTCGAATAGTTAATGAGGAATTCGGTTGTGATAGAACCGTTGAATTTCTGGTAAATAAACTTCTAACTCCTGAAATAACAAATATTGAAATTGAAAGTAATGCAGAAAGCAGTGAACTGATTGTTTTCACTTCCAATGATGAAGGAAACCTATATTCCCTGGACGATATTAATGCTAATTATCAGACATCTTCCGTTTTTAGAAATGTTCCGGGAGGTTCACATACTATATTTGTAAAAAACCAGAATGACTGTGAAATAAAACAACAGGAAATAAGGATTTTTGGTTTTCCTCAATTTTTCACCCCAAATGAAGACGGATATCACGATTCCTGGAAACCTTACAAAATTGTCGATCCTGAGTATCAAATTAAAAGCATGTACATCTTTAACAGGTATGGCAAACTCCTTAAACAACTCGATCCTAATGGCAACGGCTGGGACGGCACATTTAACAATAGAAATATGCCCGGGGACGACTACTGGTTTAATGTGATTCTGGAAAACGGAAGGGAGTTTAAAGGCCACTTCTCCTTAAAAAGATAACAATCCCTTTTAACCCATTTGAATAGGCATTATATTTGCATAATTTTGAAATGTTAAGAGAACCTACTGAATGAAATTCACAATAAAATCAGATTTTAAACCTACCGGGGATCAACCTCAAGCGATAAGCCAGTTGGTATCCGGGATCGAAAAAAACGACCAATACCAAACATTATTGGGAGTTACCGGCTCAGGAAAGACCTTTACGATGGCCAATGTTATTGAAGAAATTCAGCGCCCAACGCTTATTCTTTGCCATAACAAAACCCTGGCCGCCCAACTCTATTCGGAATTCAAATCTTTTTTTCCGGATAATGCGGTGGAATATTTTGTGAGTTACTACGATTATTATCAGCCGGAAGCATTTATACCTTCCTCCGGAACGTATATTGAAAAAGATCTTTCCAGAAATGAAGAGTTAGAAAAACTTAGGTTGAGCACGACTTCTTCCCTATTGAGTGGAAGACGGGATATTCTTGTAGTTGCTTCGGTTTCCTGTTTATATGGAATTGGAAACCCAGTGGAATTCAAGAAGAACGTGATCTCCATTGAAAAAGATATGAATATCTCCAGAACCAAATTGTTACATCAGTTGGTTCAAAGTTTGTACTCCAGGACCGAAGCCGATTTCAACCGGGGGAACTTCAGAATTAAAGGGGACACATTGGATCTATTCCCGAGTTATGCAGATAATGCCTTCAGAATTCACTTTTTTGGTGATGAGATCGAAGAGATTGAAGCCTTTGATCCTTTGACCAATGAGATTATAGAAAAATACGATCAATTGACCATTTACCCTGCGAATATGTTTGTGACATCCCCCGATGTCCTACAAGGGGCGATCAGAGAGATTCAGGATGATTTGGTAAAACAAGTCGATTATTTTAAAGAAATTGGCAAACATCTGGAAGCAAAAAGACTTGAAGAACGCACCAATTTCGATTTGGAAATGATCCGCGAACTCGGTTATTGCTCGGGAATTGAAAATTATTCCCGATATCTGGACGGAAGATCACCAGGAACAAGGCCGTTTTGCCTGTTGGATTATTTCCCTGATGATTTTTTAATGGTGGTAGACGAAAGTCACGTAACCATATCCCAGGTTCATGCCATGTACGGCGGCGACAGATCGAGAAAAGAAACTTTGGTGGAGTACGGTTTCCGGCTGCCCGCTGCTATGGATAACCGTCCGTTGAAATTTGAGGAATTTGAATCCCTTCAAAATCAGGTAATTTATTCGAGTGCCACCCCGGCCGATTATGAATTACAAAAATCTGAAGGAATTATTGTGGAACAATTGATCCGTCCTACCGGGTTACTGGATCCTGTTATTGAAGTGCGTCCCAGTTTGAACCAAATTGACGATTTAATTGAGGAGATTCACCTACGGGCAGAAAAAGATCAGCGCGTTTTGGTGACTACCCTTACCAAGAGAATGGCAGAGGAACTCACAAAATATCTTACCCGTATTAATGTGCGGTGCCGTTATATTCATTCTGATGTGGATACCCTGGAGCGGGTCGAAATTATGCATGATCTAAGAAGAGGCCTTTTTGATGTACTCATTGGAGTAAATCTTTTGAGGGAAGGTTTGGATCTGCCTGAAGTTTCCCTGGTAGCCATCCTGGATGCCGATAAGGAAGGATTCCTGCGCAGCCATCGTTCTCTCACCCAAACCATAGGACGTGCCGCCAGACACCTGGAAGGAAGGGCAATTCTATATGCCGATAAAATTACCAACTCTATGCAATTGACAATTGATGAGACCAATTACCGGCGGGAAAAGCAAATTGCCTACAATACAAAACACAACATTACCCCTTCTGCTATTAATAAATCTCTTGACAGTGCACTTGTGAGAAAGAAACTCGATCCTTATGAGATCGAATCTGCCCCCACACTAAAAGCTGCAGAAAAAGAAACAGCATATTTCAATAAAGCCCAACTTGAAAAACGAATTAGGGAAAAACGAAAAGAAATGGAAACCGCTGCCAAAGACCTGGATTTTATGACAGCCGCCAGGTTGCGCGACGAAATAAAAATGCTGCAGGATAAAACCAAGGCACTTGTAAATTAGATTTTAGAAAATTATTTTTTTTAAATGTTAAATATTTCCATAAACCCCTAATTATCAAATAAATAAATTCTTATATTTAAAATTCCTTTTTCTATTATTTCCGAAATGCTGTGACAGTAAATAAACCTGTCGCAAATGAGATATAACGTTTTTTCAGTAGTATTCCTACTTAGTTTTTTCGCTTATTCACAAGTGGGAATTGGCACTTCGAGTCCGCAGGCTCAATTGGATATCGTGTCGAGCTCTGCTGCAAATCCTACAGTGATCGATGGGGTTTTAATTCCACGTATAGAAAAATTCCCTTCAGTGAACCCTGGTTTAAATCAGCATGCGATGATAGTTTATTTATCAAAAGCAACCGGCCAAAACCCAACAGGATTCTACTTTTGGAATGCTTCCGAAGCTAAATGGGAAACAATTAGCGGCAATAGTTTCGGAAATTTTTACAAACCCGGAACCAGCATCAATCCTAACAATATTTCTGATAATATTTACAGAATCGGCAATATTGGGATTGGAACAGAAGTTATTACCGCAAAACTTCAAATTGCCTTAAATTCTCAGGCAGATATCGCTATTAAAAAAGGCCTGGAAGTGGATAACAACAATCCTGCAACCGATAATTTTGTGACTTATGGAATTGTAAGTGATAATAGAAGTGCAACAAATGCCGTTAAATATGGCATAAAAAACAATGTTGGTGGATTGGGTACTGGGATCCATTACGGGTTTTTCAATGAAACCTATCAAAGTACCGGTACGAATGATATCTATGGAATTTTTAATCGTGTAGGAAATACATTCGGGGCCAAGAGCGATAATTTCGGTATTTATAGTATAATTGGAAGTCCAACAAGCTTAGGAACTATCTATGGAATATATAGTAAAGCGGAAGGTAACAGCAGTGCAAAGGTTTTTGCAGGTTATTTTGCAGGAAGGCTTGGAATTGGACTTAGCCCGGCAGAAGAATATATTTTACCTGCAACCAGAGGTAAAAACGAACAAATTTTGGTCACTAATAATACCGGAGATGTTAATTGGAAATATCCCAATGTCATGAATTATTCTTCTACCGGAACCGCAACAGGCGCCTATGTTATTCAAGAAGAAGTTTATACTTTAAGAATTAACAGTCAGGTTTCCAGTATAACAATACCTGAAGCTTCTACAAACCACGGAAGGATATTAATTCTAACCGCTTTTCAGGGAATGGGAATCAGACCTTTTAACTTTTTAAGTGGCGATACCTTGTATGATATTTCTACCGGAAATGATATTACTTCCATTTCATCCGGGAACAGGTTAATGATTCAAAGTATAGGGACGAGATGGGTTGTGCTTTTTAAATAATAAAAGTGTCGATATCGACACTTTTTTAACAAATCCGGGAACACATCTATGAAATCTTAATAAATCGTTTGGGGAGGTCTTTGGCTTCTTCCAATTTAGGAAGAATAATTTCAAGAACACCGTTATTGTAGGATGCTGAAATTTTTTCCCTGTATACAGATTCAGGTAGACCAAAGACCCTTTTAAAATTGCTAAAGTTAAATTCCGTTCTGGGAAATCTTTCGTTTTCATGAGCCGTGTTATTTTCTTCTTTTTCTTCAGAAGAAATACTTAACATGTCATTTTCCAATTCAATAATTAAATCCTTTTTCGCTTTGCCCGGCACCACTACTTCAATCAAAAATTATCTTCTGTTTCCAAAATATTCACTTCCGGAACTCTTGTTCCAATATTATTTATATTAGTAGTTCCTCCCAACCAATCGGTTTTTAACATCTTGTCAATAGCAAATGGCAGCCAGTTAGGTTCATTCCCTTTATTAATACTCATAATTTCCATTCTTAATTGGTTAATAATAAGGTTTTTATAAAAATTAAATGTCAAAAAAAAATTCCATTTCAGGTTAAATGTCATTTCTTCCTACTCATTTCACACTTTCTCAAAAGCTGGCCTTTGTTCTAAAATTTTGTTATTTAGATTCTTTTTCTCCCGTCATACTTCATAATTGCTTAATTTTAAATCAGATTAAAATTATTATGAAGCGATTATTCTTTCGATTCCTGGAATTTATTAAGGATCTGCAAAATAAAATAGCCTTTTATCCTGCGGTTTTTGGGCTTTTTGGAATCCTCTTCGCCTTTATTATGATGTATCTTGAAGAAAAGGGGATTTCAAAATATTTACTGGAACATGCACCACTCCTGGTCGTGCAAAACGGAAATACTGCCTTAGTCATTTTAAGCGCCTTTATATCTGGATTAATTTCTATGATAGTATTTAGCTTTTCTATGGTTATGCTTCTGCTTAGCCAGGCTTCCAGCAATTTTTCTCCAAGGCTGCTCCCCGGTTTGATCTCAGATAAAAACCATCAGATAATTCTGGGGATCTATCTGGCAACAATTCTATATTGCATTCTTACATTATTTTCTATTCAGCCAACCGGAGATCAATATCAAATTCCCGGTTTTTCGGTGTTACTTGGAATCCTGGGTACCATTATCAGTATTTCGGCCTTTATTTATTTTATCCATAATATCTCACAAAGTATTCAAATCAACCATATTCTGGAACGTGTTTTTAAATCTGCTGAAAATTTGCTGCAAAATTTGCTCGAAAAGGAATCTGAGACCAATTCTGTTTTCCCTTCATCTAAAGATTGGTATGAATATCACTCAGAAAGAAGCGGTTATATGCAAGATATTTCCGCTTCCCTGCTTATTGATATCTGTGTTAAGGAAGACATTAAATTGCGAATCCTGCCTGTAAAGGGACAATTTATTTTAACCGGAATTCCTCTTTTTAAGTCGAATAAAAAACTTGAAGATGAAATCGTGAAGGGAATATCAGCCGGTTTGGATTTTTCGAGAAGCGAACTTGTGGGAGACAATTATGTCTTGGCATTTAAACAGATCACCGAAATAATTATAAAGGCCATGTCACCGGGAATAAACGATCCCGGCACTGCCATAAATGGGATAGATTATTTAGCTGAGCTTTTCGCTCTAAGATTAAAAAAGAAAGATATTTTTATTATTAGCCATAATAACAAAGCCTATATTAAGGTTTCCACAGTGAAATTTGAAGAGTTATTGTACAATGTTATGGCTTCCATCCGAACTTATTGTAAGCATGACATTATTCTGATCCAGAAATTATTGCTGATGTTTAAATATCTAAAAACTCAAAATGTAAAAAAACAAAGCTATTTAGACTGCATAGACACTGAGGTAAAAACCCTTTTAGACGATGTAAAACAAGCGGTTACCAACCAAAGGGATATTGACACCGCTTTAAAAATGGCTAAAAAATTAGGCTTAGATATTAAAAAGACCTGATTTTTACTATATTTCAACCCCAAAGTAAAATTATAAAATTGAAATCTACCCCCCTCATTTTAATCCTTTTAAGCATTTATTTCTCCGGGAATGCTCAAAGTACCGCATCCAGAAATGTATCAACTTTTATTACTGAATCACCTCAACTGGATGCTAATAAAACAATCTGGGTATATTTGCCTTCAAATTATGTGAATTCCCAACAATCTTATCCTGTTCTTTATTTACAGGATGCCCAAAATTTATTCGACAGATCCACCTCCTTTTCCGGGGAATGGCGAATAGATGAAACCTTAGACAGCCTTGATCTGGCATTGATCGTGATTGGAATTGAACATGGTAATGAAAAGAGAATTGATGAATTAACACCATTCCCACATCCTGAACATAATGGCGGCAATGCTGAAAATTATTTAAAGTTCATCTCAGAAACATTAAAACCGGAGATAGATAAAAGATTCAGAACAAAAACTGATGTTTCCAATACTTTCATTGGCGGAAGTTCTCTGGGTGGATTATTTTCCTATTTCGCTCTTTTAAAAGATCCTGAGATTTTTGGCAAAGCTTTGGTGTTCTCGCCAAGTTTTTGGTTTTCGGATAAAATAATGAATTTTACAGATGAAATTTCGGGAGAAAAATTGGATCAGATAAAATTATATTTTCGTGCCGGAGAAAAAGAAAGCGAGACCATGGCCCCGCTTATGTGTGATATAAAACAACAACTGTTGTGCAAAGGCTTAAAATCAAATCAGATCAATTTTAAAACGCTTCCAGACGGGCAACATAATGAAGCCTTCTGGGCAAGTTTGTTTCCTCAGGCAGCACTCTGGCTGCTTGAAGAATAGTTTAAAAAATAGAGGCCTTTTTGGAATCGACCCAATCCTGTACCATTTCTTCTAAAATATTTAAGGGAACTGCTCCGTTTAACAAAACCACGTCATGAAATTCGCGAAGATCAAAATCTTTCTCCAACTGGATTTTCGCGTCCTCCCGTAATTCTATGATTTTGTTCATTCCTATTTTATAAGCAGTAGCCTGGCCAGGCATTACGATATGGCGTTCTACCATTTTTACACAATCGCTCTCGGCATTGGGGGTATTTGCTTTGTAGTATTCAATTCCCTCTTCCCTGGTCCATTTTTTTGAATGTATTCCGGTATCTACCACCAATCGGCAGGATCTCCAAAGTTCGGCTGCCAAACGGCCAAAATCGGAATATGGATCACTGTAAAACCCAATCTCCTTTGGAAGCAACTCACTGTAAAGTCCCCAGCCTTCAATATAGGCTGTATAATTATTGAATTTTCTAAACATTGGGATACTGTCCAATTCCTGCGCGATCGCAATTTGCATATGATGTCCGGGAATACCTTCGTGATAGGCAAGAGCTTCCATTTGATATTTTGGCATAGCGCTCATATCAAATAGGTTTGCATAATAGGTCCCGGGTCTGGAACCATCAATTGCCGGCTGTTGGTAAAACGCCTTTCCTGCGCTTTTTTCCCTGAAAGCTTCCACTGCTTTTACCACAATTTCAGCTTTAGGTTTGGTCAGAAACAAATCGTCTAACCTGCCTTTCATAGTATTGATAATTTTGGTTGCTCCAGCTAAATATTTCTCTTTTCCTTCAGCCGTATTTTCATAATAAAACTGCGTATCGGTGCGCATAAATTCGAAAAAATCCTGAAGTGAACCTTTGAATCCAACCTCCTTCATTATCGCCTCCATCTCCCCATGAATCCTTGCGACTTCAATCAGCCCTATTTCATGGATCGCATTGGCTGTTAAATCGGTAGTGGTGATTCTTTTCAGTCGATTTTTGTAAAATTCTTCTCCCTTTGCAAATTTCCAAACCCCGTCTTCTGTGGTTGCTCGTTGCTGCTGATCTTCCAATGTGGCAATCAGGTTTTCATAAGCCGGCTGTACAGATGCTATCAAAGCTTTTTCAGCTTCTGCAATCAGATTTAATTCCTCCTTCTCAGGTAAATTCAGCTTTTCAACTTTAGTTTTAAAATCATTTAAGAGCGTACTGGTTTCCTTTGAACTGGCAAAGGGTTTTCCCTTGATCACATTTCTTGAATCCTCCAGCACCTTTTCAAAAACGAATTTGGGCGGTATAACCCCATTTTGTTCCCTTATTTTTAAACCTTCAACAATATCTTCAAAAACTTTTGGCAATCCATTTAATCTGGAAATATAGGCTTCCGCATCAGAAACAGAATCTATCCTGTGCATATTGATAAGAAATGCCGGCAACTCGGCATGATAGCCGTGCATTTGATTAATTGGATAACTATAAAACCTAAAATCATAATCGGCAATTTCATTTTTCTGCTCCTGCTTGAATAATCTATAACTCAATCTGGTACTTTCATCCAGAATTTCCTCCTCCACATTTTCTTGAAGGTACTGAAGGCGTTCTTTTGCCTTTTCAAGATCTTTGGTATATTTAAGAGTGGAAAAATCATCCCATTTCCCATAATCGGTTTTTCTTCCCAACTGGGTTTGCATCATTGGTGATTCAGCGACGTCTTTTTCAAATTCGGCATCAAAATATTTATTTAATTCTCCCGAAGCTTCTTCGATCTCGATTCCAGAATAATCCTTCCCGGTTTTTTCATCCTGACAAGAAACCATTCCGGCTATTGCCAGCATGGTTATTGATAATTTCAATTTGTTCTTCATAAAAATTTACTTTTTGATAACTGAAAAGTTAATAAATGAACCGCCAAAAACGGTGTGAGTTTGCTTTGTAAAATCTTCTTCTTTGGCTTTAAAGATATTGGGCACATAGGTTTGCGGATTCAAATCGATGAGCGGAAACCAGGTACTTTGAACCTGGATTTGAAGTTTATGTCCCTTCCTGAAAGTGTGGTTTACATCCTGAAGTTGGAAATTAACATCGGTTTTTTTGTTTGGTTCGAAAGGTTCTGGTTTTTCAAAACTATTTCTGAACCGACCGCGAATTATCTCACTTCTCACCATCATATAGTAATTACCCATTTTTAAATGATCCTGAGTTTCTTCATTATCTTCGGCATCCGGTGGATAAACATCTATTACTTTTACTACCCAATCTGCAGAGGTTCCTGTAGTCGCCACTTTTAAATGAGCTTCTATTGCACCAACCAAACTCATATCTTCTTCCAAAACGGGGGTTTCAAACATAAGTACATCCGGTCTGCGTGCAGCAAATCGCTGATCATCTGTCATATATTTCCGTGGCGTAAAAACCATCTTGATATCTTCGGAATATGGAACCGGCTTCTTAGGATCGCTTACAAATGAAACTTCTGAATTGGATGCACTATCACTTAATTTCTGATCGTCTCCCAGATAATATCTTTTGCTTTTAGCATTTTTTGGAGGCCAGGTCTCATAAGAATTCCATTCGCGATTTCCGGTATCAAAAACATAAGCTTCTGGCAAACCAGAATCCTTTGTTCCGCTTCCTTTTAAAAAGTGATTAAAGAATTTGGTTTCGATATTTTTCTGGTAATCTACTGAAATATTATCTCCAAAATAAACATTGCCAACGGCCTGACGCTCCCTTTTCCGTGCCCAATCCCCGTGACTCCAGGGACCAAATACCATAGTGTTGTAATTATTACTGCTCTTTTCAATATTCTTATACGTTTCAAATGGGCCGTAAAGATCTTCGGCATCAAATAAGCCACCAACAACCATCACTGCCGGCTTTATGTCTTCTAAATGCTGAATGATCCCGCGGGATTTCCAGAATTCATCGTAATTGGGATGCTCTTTTAATTGTTGCCAGTAGATATTATCCTCTTTGTAATACTTGTCTAAATTGCTCAACGGGCCATTATCCAGGAAGAATTGATACTGGTCTTGTGATCCCAAATCCGGGAATTGATACCAGGCTTCAGTAACAGGCTTTTCTTTCTCATACCCGAACAATGCTGTAACATTCCAATAACTCAGTAAATAAGCTCCGTTGTGATGAAAATCGTCAAAAAAGAAATCCCCGATTCCGGCCTGTGGCGAAACAGCTTTTAATGCCGGATGGGCATCAAGAAGCGAATAAACGGCATAAAAACCGGGATATGATATTCCCCAGGTACCTACACGCTTGTTGTTGTTTTTAACATTCTTTACTAACCATTCTATAGAATCATAGGTATCGCTGGCTTCATCGATTTGTTTTCCCTTTTTGTTGGGGATGTAAGCCCGCATATTATCATAAGTACCTTCACTCATCCAACGCCCACGAACATCCTGATAAACGATGATATTTCCTTCCTTCATAAGGTATTCATTGGGTCCAATCTTAGACAGAAATTGATCTTCGCCATAGGGATTTGAACTATATGGCGTACGTTGAAGGATAATGGGGTATTTTTTGGAAGTGTCTTTTGGGGAATAAATCGTAGTGTGCAGTTTTACACCATCGCGCATGATTATGTAAACTTCCTGTTTATCATAATTTTCTGAAACCTCATAATCGTCATTTTCCTGGGAAAATAGGGGAAACGATAACCATATGCTAATCAGAAAAATAAAGGGGAACCGTATTAATTTCATACTTCAGGAGATTTTTTTGAAGCTAAATATAAATTTTAACAACTTAAAATTAAAGAAAAATTATTTTAGTTCTTTATTCTGAAATTTTTTCAAACCTTCATTTAACCAATTTAAATATTCCCCGGCATCGGGCATGTAACCCACCGGCGGATTTAACAAATTCACATCCGGATCCAATAACACATAGAATGGTTGGGAATTATTCCTGAAATTTACAGTTTGAAAGGTTGCCCATTTATCGCCAATGGTTCTTATTTTTTTAATTCCACCATTGGGCCTTACATAATTAAATTGTTCCTGCTCCTGCAATTCCAACCTGTCATCTACATAAAGAGAAATCAAAATATAATCATTTTTCAGAACTTCAAAAACTTCAGGGTTGCTCCAAACCTGTTCTTCCATTTTGCGACAGTTAACACAGGCCCATCCGGTAAAATCGAGAATTATCGGTTTATTTTCAGCCTTTGCCACTGCAAGTCCTGTCTCCCAATCTTTGTAGGCTTTAAGGCCCAAAGGTCCTTCGGTTTCTTTTTCGTACACACTATAAAATAATGGAGGAGGAAAACCGCTGAGCAATTGTAAGTTAGCAAAACTGGAATTGGTAAGCCCCGGAAACAAATACAGCACAAACAGGAAAGTTAGCGTCCCAAATCCGAATCGGGTCTTGCTTATTTTCTTTTTAGGTCCGTCGTGAGGGAATCGGATCAATCCGAATAAATACAGTGCCAGACCAAGTGCGATCACGATCCAGATCCCTATAAAAATTTCACGTTTTAAAATTCCCCAATGTTGAACAAGGTCGGCATTGGATAAAAATTTAAAGGCTAAACCTAATTCAACAAAGCCTAAGACAACTTTTACGGTGTTGAGCCAGCCCCCGCTTTTGGGAAGTGAATTCAGCCAATTTGGGAATAAGGCAAATAAGGCAAATGGCAATGCCAGCGCAAGTCCAAATCCGCCCATTCCAAAGGACAATTGTGTTGCACCCCCGTCACTGCTTAAAGATCCTCCCAACAAAGAGCCCAAAATTGGACCGGTACAGGAGAAGGAAACAATTGCCAAAGTTAAAGCCATAAAAAAGATACCCACGACCCCACCAATACTTGAAGCTTTATCGTCCATTCTATTGCTCCAGGAACTTGGCAAGGTGATCTCATAATACCCGAAAAACGAAAAAGCAAAAATGATGAAAATGATAAAGAAAATGACATTGAGAGTCACATTGGTGGAAATATTATTCAAAATTTCCGGAGAAAGGCTGTCCAATAAATGAAAGGGCAAACTGAGCAACAAATAGATTATAAATATAAACACACCATATAAAACAGCATTGACCAAGCCTTTTTTAGGAGTTTTTGCCCCCTTGGTAAAAAAGGATACGGTAAGTGGGATCATAGGAAAAACGCAGGGAGTCAGCAAAGCGATCAGTCCGCCAACAAAACCTAAAAGAAAAATAGTCCAAAAATTGTTTCCTTCTTCCTCTATTGGCTGATAGTTTTCCCAACCTTGAATTGAAATATCCAAAGCCTCAGTTTTTTCAATATCAAGCGGAGTTACATCGGCATTTGCATAAGCTTTTGTGACTTTGTTGCTGTTTGCAGAAATCTGAAATGGTACGATATCGGGAGGCAAACATTGCTCGTCATTACATACCATAAATTCCACCTCAATTTCAATTATGGCATCCGTGTCCAAAATTTTCAGGGATTGGACAAAAACAGCTTCATTTTTAAAGTATTTGATATCCATCCCAAAAACTTCATCATAAATCGCGGGGATTTCAGGTTCTGAAGTTTTACCTATTAACTCATAAATTTCCGGGGAAAGACTAAAAATAAAAGTGGTGGGGATAGGACCATCCTCGCCAACTTCCTGGGAATAAAGATGCCAGCCTTTTTCAAGTTTTGCTGTGAAGACAAGATTATAAATACTATCGTTTTGCTTATCCAAACGGGCATCCCAGGTAATTGGATCTTCGATCTTATTTTCTTTATCTGAAGGGCTGAATACCTGGGCCTGAGCGGTAAAAAATGCAGCTAAAAAAAAGACCGAGATCAATAAATACTTCATAGGGAATAGGTGATTTTTATAATTTTTTGTGAAGGATCTGTAATTGCAAAACGGGCATCTGCCCGATGGTTTACGACCCAAACGATCTTATCTTCAGAACAAAGCAACCAAGTATTTTCTTTCTCCGGCAAAGATAATTTTTTATCCATGAAGAAGTCGCTTAACTTTTTCTTTCCTTTCATTCCAAAGGGATAAAAAACATCCCCTTCCTGCCATTTTCTCAAGGTTAAAGGATATTTTAAGCTTTCCCTGGCTACATAAATACAATCCTGTGGGGTATCTGAAATCTTTTTGACTTCATTAAAGGTAAAAGTTCCAATTGGCAGCATTCCAATTTCTTCACCTTCAGAAATGCTGTAAACTTCATTTTCCTTATTTGCCGGTTTCTCTGTAAGAATTAGAAATTCCCGATCTTTGATTAATCTGTGGGTTTCAGAAAAAACCATTTTTCCCGGTTGTGCTTCCAAAAGATGATTCACATCATCCCATTCCGTAAATCCGAAGGATTTCAATAATTGATATAAAACTGCTTTGGGATGTGGTATTTGTTTTAAAACTTCAATTTTAAACTGGTAGCCATAATTAGTTTTTGAAACAATTTCAGGATATAGCAATCCTATAAAATCTTCAACTAAATCAAAACTCTCATTGAGATGAACCTGGGTTTTAGAAAAACCTTCCAGGAACTGCGGATTTATCTCCTCCATTACCGGAATAATTTGATGCCTGATCTTGTTCCTGAGATATTTTGAAGATATGTTACTGCTGTCTTCCCTCCATTTGATGCTATTCTGCAAGGCATAAGCTCCAATTTCCTTTCTTGAAAACTTTAATAGCGGCCGGATAATTTTATTGTTTTCAGATTTTATCCCGGTTAAACCTTCCAGACCTGTGCCGCGGATCAAATTGATCAGGAAAGTTTCCAGATCGTCATTGGCATGATGTGCGGTCAAAATATAATCATAATTTAAAGCAGAACTCATATCATCAAACCAATTGTATCGCAACTCCCTCGCGGCCATCTGAATGGAAATTCCGGCATCTGCAGCATAGGATTTGGTATCAAAACTTTCGGTAAAAACCTCCACGTCCAAAGCATCGGCCAAATCGACCACAAAATTTTCATCGGCATCGCTTTCGTTCCCGCGCAGATTAAAATTACAATGAGCCATGGAAAACTCCAATTTGGCGTCTTTGCAAAGATGTGCCAGCACAACACTGTCTATTCCGCCACTTATGGCGAGCAACAATTTAGCGTTGCACAAATAAGGAAATTCTGATTTTATGAGGTTATTAAAGGCTTTTTCCATAGAATTCAAATATACAAAAGACAGAGGTAAAACCTAAATTCAAAATTCTGAATTTGGAATTAAAGAATCCCGCATTGCTTTGGCCTTAAGCAAACACTCCTCATATTCCAATTCAGGAATAGATCTGGATGTGATTGCCCCACCTACCGAAAAAGAAACATATTTATTTTTTGAACTATAAAGGATGCTGCGGATCACCACATTGAAATCAAAATCGCCATTAGGAGTGAAATACCCAACAGCTCCGCTGTATAATCCGCGTTTTGTTTCTTCAAGTTCTTCGATAATCTTCATCGCTGATATTTTTGGTGCTCCGGTCATACTTCCCATTGGGAAGGTGGCCCGTAAAATCTCAACCGGTGGAATTTGGGGCTCAAGATCTGCAGAAATGGTGGAAATCATCTGATGTACCTGTTTAAAGGAATACACCTTACAGAGTTCTTCTACTTTTACGCTTCCCCTCTTTGCTATTTTGGAAAGATCATTGCGCACAAGATCCACGATCATCACATTTTCTGATACTTCTTTGGAATCTTTTGACAATGCTTCCGCAATTTTAGCGTCCTCCACTTTATCAATTTCCCGCCTGGCCGTACCTTTAATAGGCTGTGAAATTATTTTTAGCCCCTCTTTTTTCAAATAACGTTCAGGCGATGCCGAAAGCAGGTAATTATTCTCCAGTTTCAAAAAAGCCGCAAAAGGAGAGGAGGAAATTTTATTTAATTTTTCAAAAACCCCTATAGGATCAATTTTCAGATTTTCAGCATAAAACTCCTGACAAAAATTGGCTTCGTAGATATCGCCGCGATGAATATAACCGAGTAATTTGTTTACTTTCTGAAAATAAGACTCCTGGGAAATTCTGGAATTAATTGCTTCTGTTTCTTGCCTATTATCTTTTATCTCACCTCTCTCCTCTATAATCTCTTTTCTACTATCTAAGGCCTCTGTTTCAAGTATTTCCTCAAAATCATCATCCATTTCGTCGTCCGCCATTCTTAAATAGTGAAGTTCCAATTTGTCGCCTTTTATCAGAAATATTTTTGCCGGTTGAAAGAAATAAAGATCGGGAAACCGGAGTCCGTCAAAATTATTGGAAGTTAAATTTTCAACATCATTTTTGAGATCATAAGAAAGATAACCAAAGATCCAATCCCTGGTGCTTTCCTGATATTCCCGAAGCCGATCAAAAGCGCCGTGAGCATCAGTTTTTATTGCAGTAAAAGCCTGAACGGCCAAAATTTGATCAAAATTTGAAGTTTTTTGGGGATAATTATTGCTGTCCATCCAAACAATCTCTTCAAATTGATCGCTCCAGCGAAGCAGTTTTTCTTTAAATTCTGTGGAATTACTTAAATGATATTCTTTTATAGTACGCACTTAACTTTCAATTTCGTGTGCAAAGGTAGTTAGGACATCTTCTATCCCCAAATCCAGGATCTCATTTAGCACTTTATCATCTTCAAAATTATCTTTAAACGAAGGAAAACTAAAGCTTTCTATCACCTGGCCTCCAAATCTCGGTAAGATTTCTTTGGTATAATCCAAAGCTGCTGCAGCACCTCGGGCACCATTTGAGGTGCTTATGAGCAAAATTTTCTTATCAGCCAGAAAATTCCTGTCTATTCTCGAAAGCCAATCGATCAAATTCTTGAAAAATGCCGAAACATTCCTATTGTGTTCATTTACCGAAATA
>Ga0209414_1000209_pt1 | contig 27241 bp, 56 predicted proteins | sample LakVidmifraction_4_FD_181154 | JGI IMG/M metagenome (GOLD analysis project Ga0209414, IMG submission 181154) | Hypersaline microbial communities from Lake Vida, Antarctica - Brine Hole Two &gt;0.2 micron (SPAdes) (version 2) | ecosystem: Environmental > Aquatic > Non-marine Saline and Alkaline >...
CTGTAAGATGATACGGGATAGATGGCATCAAATAATAAACACAACTAAATTAGGTAAATCAATATAAAAATCGTATATTAGTAAAAATATTACACAATCATAAATAACAAAAATGGAAAAACAAAAATTAAACAAATTTATCTCACGGTATAATCTTGCTGGACTTGTAGAGTCAGTAGCTTGGAATACAGAAAACAACGTATTAAAGACATCATTTATTTCAGATGATAAATCTGTGTTGGGTTCAGTTTCAATGAAAGACTTTAAATATGAAGATGCGAAATTCGGAGTATATGATACATCCAAGTTAACTAAAATGTTAAGTGTACTTGGTAACGATGTGGAATTTGATATAGTATCAGTAAATGATAAGGCAGCATCTTTAAAATTCAAAGATGGTTCAACTTCTGTTAATTATATGCTTGCAGAATTGTCAATAATTCCAAATGTGCCGGATTTAAAACAACTTCCAGCGTTTGATATTAAAATCAAACTTGACCAGAACTTTATTACAAAGTTTATTAGAGCAAAAGGAGCATTGGCAGAAGAAAATACTTTTACTTTTGTAACCAAAAACGGAAAATCTCAAATTATACTGGGATATTCAAGTATTAACACAAACAGAATTACTATTGATGTAGATTGTGAATGTCCTGACACAACAGATCCAATTTCATTTTCATCAACATATTTGAAAGAAATTCTTGTTGCGAATAAAGAAGCAAATGATGCTACTTTAGATATTTCATCAAAAGGCTTGGCACACATTCACTTTGAGATAGATGAATATTCAAGTGATTACTTTTTGGTCGAAATAGACTCGTAATGGAAGAAGAGAGGGATCATTTTTACGAAAGAACCAAGTTTTCCGAATTCAAATCAAATTCAACATATCATCAGTTACTACAACTAACTGATGATGAGTTTGATGTATGGGCAAAGTTGCTTAGAAAGGAAATTGTTGGTCAATGGGATTTATATGATATGCCACCAGTAATCGGTAAAAATGTTGATGGGATTGTTAAATCCTTTAAAAAGTTACGAGGCAATAGTTGTGATTTTTGGGAAAAGGATTTATCAGATGATCCTACGAGTTTGGGTATAATAAAAAACTTTAATAAAGATGGGTCACCAATCAATCAGTTTTTCCCAACTATGTTAAAAACTAAAGTATCATCTGGGGCAACTCATGACAGTGGGTTATCCATTTATGATTACTTTGGAAATGATGAAATGGAAAAGACGTTTATTTCTATTATGAAGCGTGCAGTAAGGAAGGATTCTATGTATATCTTTTCACACTCGCTTATTGATAAAAAGGATGTTAATCCATTTTGGACTGGACAGACCGGGTATGATTTTCTAACAGATGTTCATAATGGAAAGGTTTTCATTGGTGAGTATTCAGATTACGAAATCAGTATAGTTAAGATGCAGCGAACTTCATTGGCTAATTACGGTAGATTGAATGATAAATTTACTGGATTCAAAAATATATATTTAGAGGCATCCGAAATAACTGAATTGATTGAGAACGGTATATTGCCCAAATCTAAACTCAATGGGTTTAATGATGTTGTTGAATATAAACTTCTTAAAAACGGTAAAAAAACCGAATATGTATATCAAGTTAGATGGTATGAGAGAAAATTAGAAGTCTTTCCGAAACTATTACAGGTAATTAGATTGTCTTGTGGTCAACCGGTAGTGAACTTTCCTGCTTTAACAGCGAAATATTTATACGAGAGGTTTACATCACATATTGTTACTGATGATCCACTAATAGTTTACGATTCATCAGCAGGTTGGGGTGGTAGGATAATTGGTGCAATGAGTAGTAGAAAAAGAATCCACTATGTGGGTACTGATCCAAACCCTGATAATTTTATACCGGAACTTGGTATATCCCGATATGAGTATGTGGCAGATTTCTATAATGATAACTGTATAGATGATTATTCTGAATCATTAGGTAAATTTTTTGAAGTGGAAAAACAATCAAATACGTTTGAAATGTTCCAAGATGGTTCTGAAACAATTGAGCAAAATCCCCGTTTTGATAAATATAAGGGCAATTTGGATTTCTCATTCACATCACCACCATATTTTAACCGAGAACGGTACGGGGATGAAGGTACAGGTCAATCTTGGGATAACTATACTGATTATGATAATTGGAGAGATAACTTCTTAAAACCAACCCTAACCACTATTTATAATAATTTGAAACCCGATAGGTATTGTGCGTGGAATATTGCTGATATCAAAATTGGTGCTGACAAATATTACGAATTAGAGGGAGACTCTATAAAAATTATGGAAGAACTCGGTGGTGAGTATAGGGGTAAACTTAAAATGTTAATGTCCCGTATGGTTGGTTTAGATCCAACTAAATCAGGTATCAAGAACTCATTAAAACGAAATGGTAAGGGATATAAATACGAACCGATATTGATATTTTATAAACCGATGGTATGAAGGTGTATAATATAGAGCACCCACATGTGTCGTTACCCGAATTTCAAACTCGGTCAACCGGTGAGGTTGAAATGATTATGAGGCATCATAATTGTAAAACTGTAAAATATGAAATAAATGAGTACGGTCCTTCCGCAATTGATAGATTTTTAATTGATATTCATGATAAAGAAAACGCAAAGGAGTTGTATTTACATGAAATGGCAGAAATGCCAGTTGTATATTCACCAACTTCGTTTCTACCAATTAAATCAATACTGGTTTCATATTATGCACACGATAAATTAACAAAAGAACAAAACTATGTATTATGAATTAGAGGGCGATTTAATTGCCCTTGCCAAACAAGGAAAATTTGATGTAATTACACATGGTTGTAATTGTAGGTCTATAATGGGGGCGGGAATTGCAGTACCAATGAATTTACATTTTGACTGTTCTCAATTTCCAATGGAATTACAGGGGGCATCGGCATTAAAACTTGGCAATATTGATTACGAAACAAAGTACTTTGAAAGTGGTAAATGGGTGAAATACCCTGATGAGGCTGGGAAGTGGGTTGATGGTAAATTGATAGTAGTAAACTCATATACACAAAATTTCCCAAATGCAAATTTAAAACCAATTGATTATGAGGCACTTACATTGTGTATGAGAAAGATAAACATACGATTTAAAGGTATGCATATAGGTTTGCCAAAAATCGGAGCTGGGTTGGCTGGTGGCAATTGGAGTAGAATCAAGAAAATAATACAAAGAGAATTAGTAGATTGTAAAACAACAGTAGTTATATACAAAAAATAATATGAATAATTTAGAAATTTTAGAAGAAGATTACAGTAAGGCTATTACAGCATTTAATAACTTTATAGATTTGCACGAAATTGTAGATGGTGATACATCATTTTTAACGGATGTTCAGTTAGATGAATATGAGTGTTTCCAAGAATGGATTGTTTCTATTGAACGGGATATTAGTGAGTTCACAGAATTTTCATAATGAGTAAACTCCAGGAAATATTCAACGGTTGGGGGAATTATGTTAGGGATGAATTTAATGTACTTCCACCAAAGGTAAAGATAATGGCAGAAATGCGTTTAAATCTATGTCATACTTGCATATTGCGTAGTGGTAATAAATGTAATAATAATAAAACTGCTATACATATAATTACAGGAAACGCTGTAACGGGGTGTGGTTGTTATTTGTCAGCCAAAGCCCTATCAACAAATATACACACAAAATGCCCAATGGGCAAATGGTAGGTCGGTTTTTTGTACCGAAATTTAATTTTCTTATATTTATAGTAAAGGAACTATATTATGAGAAAAGCAAAAAAATACCATTACATATATAAAACTACTAATTTATTAAATGGTAGGTATTATTATGGAATGCATAGTACAAATAATTTAGATGATAATTATTTAGGTAGTGGAACGTATTTAAGACGTTCAATTAAAAAATACGGGAAAGAAAACTTTAACAGAGAAATTATAGAATTTTGTAAAACTCGAAGAGAATTAAAATCACGAGAGACGGAAATTGTAACGTTGCAAGAAGTTGCAAATCGAAATTGTTATAATGCAGCAAGGGGTGGTATGGGTGAACATTCAAAAGGTCCAAAATTTGGATATACACATTCCGATGAAGCTCGTAAAAAAATGAGTATTGCAAAGCAAAATATGACTGATGATACTAAGCAAAAGCTCAGAGAAATAAACTTGGGTAAGGTTCTAAGTGATAAACATCGTAAAAAAATGAGTATTGCACATTTAGGAATAAAAAACCATTTTAATGGTAAATTTCATTCAACTGAAACAAAGGATTTAATATCTAAAAACAGTATTGGTATTAAAAAGCCACAAAAACAAGTGAATTGTCCTCATTGTAATAAAGTGGGTGGAATGAGTTTGATGAAACGATACCACTTCGACAATTGTAAAATGAAAAAAAAATAAAAATATGTTAGAAAAAGTAAAGCCTTTAGGGGATAGAGTACTCGTAAAATACGATGCAAAAACAGAATCAAAATCAAAAGGTGGGATTATATTACCAGATACGGAATCACGGGGAACTTTGGTATTTGGTGAAGTTATATTAGTAGGTAGTGGTATATATTCCATTACCGGAATCCCAATACCTATGACTGTAAAGGTGGGTGAAACGGTAAGTTTCAAAAAAGATATGGTAAGTGATCCTATTACAGTAGATGGTGAGGATTACCTATTGTTCAGAGAACAAGATTTATTAATGACAATTGAGAAATAGATAGTATGGGATTTTTTGAACAGGAGAAACCAAAAGAAAAAAAAGAAAATTCACTTTGGTGTGAAAAATGGAGACCGGATACCTTATCCGAATACGTGGGGAATGAGCATTTAAAAGAAAAAGTAGGTGATTATATAGAAAGTGAGGATATACCTCATTTATTATTTTACGGCAAAGCGGGTACAGGGAAAACCACACTAGCACGATTGATAATGAATTCAATCAAATGTGATTACATTGTAATTAACGCATCCGATGAGCGTGGTATTGATACAATCCGAACAAAAATTAAAGGGTTTGCATCAACAATTGGATTTCAAAATATGAAAATTATTCTATTGGATGAAGCAGATTATCTTACACCTGATGCGCAAGCAAGTTTACGTAATGTAATGGAAACATTTTCCCAACATTGTAGATTTATTTTAACTTGTAATTATGCTGAAAAAATTATACCTGCGATACAGAGTAGATGTCAATCATTTCAAATAGTACCGCCAACCAAAAAGGATGTTGCCATACAAGTTAATAAAATACTAACGGCAGAAAATATTCAATTTGAATTAAAAGATTTAGTTCCAATTATTGATTCGGCATATCCTGATATTAGAAAAATCATCAACACATGCCAATCCAACTCAAAGATATTTACAAAAGAAGTAGATGGTAAGCGTGGGTTGTTAAAGGTGAATGTTGGTAGTATTTTAGAATCGGATGTTAAATCAAAAATAGTAGATATTTTAAAATCCAATCTGGATGTTCGTAATAAGTATGTAAATTCAAGACAAGCTGTAGCTGATGCAAGACTTCAGGATTTTACAGAGATTTACACATATCTATATGAAAAGGTAGATGAATTCGCTAAATCTAATACTTCAAGTATAATTCTGCTATTGGCAGAGGGACAGTATAAAGATGCTTTAGTGGTGGATAAAGAGATTGTATTTATGGCAACTCTTATAGGAATTATAGGAGCAATAGGATAATAGTATGAATGTAGATGAATATTTAAAAGAATTTACCGAAGAAGAAAAAACGGCATTCTGGGATGACTACAATAAATCCAAAATCACCCGTGAGGATTTTATGGCACAATATTCGTTAGACCATGAATGTTGCCCGAAATGTGGTGCAACCACACATAGCACTACATTAGTGCAATATCCGTTTTATTCAGACCACCCTGGGACCTTTGAAGATAAAAACCATTGTACTTGTAAATGTGGTGATACACATTCAACACATGAGAGGGTGGTAAAACAATGAAAAGAAAAAGTACCCTTCAACGGATATTGGAGGAACATAATTGGATAAGTGATAAGGCTTCTACTTTAGAATCCAGACCGAGTAGCTTAATTAAACGTATTAAACGTATTATGTATAAAATTTTTACTAATGAAATAGTTATAGGATTTTTACTATCATTGTTACTTATATCATTACAGTTGTTTGCTGCCGGAAGATAAAATCACAAATATGAGTACAGAAATAAAAGTAGTAAACTTAAACAAAGAAATTGTTTTCATGAGAGTTATGATCCAGATAATTGGTGTAATAGGATAAAAATGTTGAAAATATTATTTTCTTATATTTATAAGTAATAACATTGTAATTATAATATGAAAAAAGAAAAGCAAATAATAGTAAGAATTGATTCCGAATTATTTAGTGCATATAAGGAGTATGTAGAATTAAAGCGTACTACCATGTCTCACGAATTACGACAATTTATTGTAACTCAAATTTTGGAGGGAAGTAGCGATGTCACTTGTATATAGACATAGAAGAAATGATACGGGTGGCGTATTTTATATAGGAATGGGTTCTGAAAAGCGACCATTTGATAAAAATAAGAGAAATCGTTTTTGGAGCAGTATTGTCAAAAAGCATGGATATTCTATTGAAATTTTAATCACGGATATTTCACATAAGCAAGCTTGTGATATCGAAATTGGATTAATTGAATATTATGGACGTATTGATTTGAAGACAGGATTGCTTGTAAATATGACTTCTGGTGGAACGGGGGTAGAAATGGGAGAAAGAAATGTTGCAAAACGGCCCGAAGTCCGTGAAAAACTACGAATAACAAGTTCCAAATTAAAACATTCCTCAGAAACTAAGAAATTACTTAGTGAAATAAATATGGGAAAGGTACTATCGCAAGAAACCAAAAATGCAATATCTAATGGTTTAATGGGACATGAGGCAAGTAAGGGAAATAAAAACCCCAAATCAAAGGAATTTATAATAACACACCCAACTGGATTGATTGAAATTATAAAGGGATTGCGTGCATTTTGTAGATTATATAATTTAAATAGAAGACAGATGCGACTTGTTGCACAGGGAACTAAGGATAATTATAAACAATGGAAATGTGAATATAAAGAAAACCAAAGTAGTGCATTTAAATAAAGAACCATACGATATTTACGTTGGTAGGCATTCAGATCCAATAATTGGAAAACGGGGAAACCCATGCACACACAAAATAAATTTTATTAAAATAAATAAATAGAAAATGGCAAACATTATAGGAAACAAAGACAAAGAACCGAATTATGATTTATCAAAATCAATAGAATTGGTATGTGCGGATTGCGGACACAACGTTTTCATTTCGGCAGTGATGTTCAGAAAAATATCAAAAATAGTAACTGGTACACCCAAAGATGCAACCATACCGATCGAGGTATATTGTTGTGGGGAATGTGGAGAAATACAGCAAGAATTACTGCCACCAGAACTGAAATTAAAAGAAGTAGAGTAATGATAAATCATAGTGGAGGTTGCGACGGGTCGGATATGTACTGGGAATTTGAAGGTAAGAAATATGGAATAAATACAGTATCTTACTCATTTTACAACCACGTACAACATGGTGAAAACCCCTTCGTTCTAACAACAGAGGAACTTATCGAAGGTTATGAACATGTAAAAATTGCATCTAAATCATTATATAGACCACTCGACAGAATTGTATATCCATATATCAAAAATCTAATTTCACGAAATTGGTTTCAAGTTAAAAATGCTGACACCATTTTCGCAATTGGAATGTTCGATGGAAAGATCCACAAAAAAGTAAAAGGTGGAACGGGTTGGGCAGTTCAAATGGCAATTGATAATAAAAAAGTGGTGTATTTTTTCAACCAACCAACTAATGAATGGCACATCTATTCATATCAGTATAAAAAATTCGTACCGTACTATGCAACACCCAAACTCACAGAGAATTTCGCAGGAATTGGTACACGGGAACTAACTGCGTTTGGTGAATTGGCAATTAAAAACGTATATGAATATACATTTAAAGATATAGAAAATGGCGGAGATTAAAACGCAATCATTATTTGACCATATTAAAAACATTACCGAAAAGCAAGACCCAAAATATTGGGATAATTTAAGTGATGGTAGTAAAAAAACGTGGAATTCGTACATGATACATAGATTTCTTTCAATGAATCCAGATTGGATTGAATTGATTGCAGAGATACAACCATATACACAGATATTGGATCCAAAATCCCTATATCTTGCATATATAGGACTGCTACCACGGGGTAAATATTATTTAAGATATGTAAAAGGTAAAAAAGAGAATAGATACGAGCAATGGTTACTCGATTTAATTAAAACGGATTACCTTTGTTCATTAAGAGAAGCGGATGATTATTGTGAAATATTATACGGAACTCAAAAAGGTAAAGAGCATATCAAGTATATATGTCAGAAGTATGGAATTGAACCTAAACAAATCACAAAATTGAAACTTAAATTAAAATAATATGTTTAATGATGAAGGACGTTGGCACGGTGTTGTCAAAAACGAAATAAACGAAAAGTTATCAAAACTAACATTGGATGAACTTGATATGATATCAGAAATCATTGATGATACAATAAAGAAACAGAAATAATAAAAATATAAATAACATAAGAATACAAAGAAATCCGAAATAACATTGTTTATCCCGGATTTTTTTCGTATATTTACCAAGTAAATTAAAGATGATATAAAAACAGATTCAAAATAATATAAACAATAAACTTATGAAATGGTACGATGAAAGAATACCCCAATATGTAATTTATACTTTATTTTACCTCGTAGGGTGGAAATTCTTAGGATTTGAATATACCGTAATAATTGGAATAGGACAATTAATGGGGGAATTAACCTATATACAAAATAAATCCGAACAGGAATAGTTTTACTCAAATATATTCCGTACATTTACATGTAATAAAGAGAGAGTTTAATTTAAAACACTAACGATATGAACAAGTTCGGATTAACAGAATTGAAAGGGCAGATGATGGTAAATACAGAATCAAGTGTTGTTTCTTACATCATTGAAGATATTGAAGAACCCATCACAAAAAAAATGTTGAGGCACATTAAAACCGAAATAGGCGGTAATTATACTTTAGTCACCAACGCAGGTGTTGAACTTCACAGTTCGGAAGTTGTAGATAATCAATGGAATGGTATCAGAATCGTAAGATATACACCGGATTACTAATAACATCAAAATTATAATGGTGAATATTTAAAAATAAATACATATTATTATGAAAATGGATATCGAACTTAAACATCTATATAACCGGCTTATGAATCCGTACTTTGAACAAAGTACTACAATAGGTAGTATTGATACCGATACATATATGAGGAACTTTGGTTCTATTTCTAACATCCATACATCTATTAAGAAACTTGATAAAAAATTAAAAGATTACGTAGTACTAACCTCCCAAAAATAAAATAATATGCCAGCAATTTGGATGAAACGAACTTCCCCAGCAACTAAATCGTATAAACCCGAAGATATGCTTGGACCAAAACAGGAGAAATTCCTAAAGGAGTTGATAAATCAAAAGTGTAAGTTATCAAAACGAGAGGATTATGTGATAGGTGTAGTATTGGCAAATCAATCATACCACGAAAATCACCAATATCATTTGAACAAATTACGTAAGAAATATGGACATATAATGGAAATGAATTCGAAATAATTTGTTTAATTAAAATATTTTCTGTATATTTACTATGTAATAAAAAAGAGAAACTATTATGGCTGAATTAAAAATTTATAGAAATAATGTGAAGTTCCAAAAACTCACTAATACATTTTCAGTAAATGGTAGGGGGGTTCGATTTGGAACAAAACACTCATTGGAAAATGAAAAAACTGGCAATATTGTAGAGTTTGATTTTTCACATTCCACAGGTAGTGAATGGGATACTTCAACTAAATGGATATATAAATCCGTAAATGGGCACATTTTAGAGATTGGTAACGAGGACGTTACAAAATCCCAAGCAAACGATTATTTAAGAGCTAAATTAAGAAACTAATATGATTGAAAATTTCACACAATTTGAAAAAGATTCCAGAATGATTGGAGAATTTATTGGATTGGAAATGGATATGAACGATTATCCATATAAAATGAAATTCCCACACTTCATTTCAGAGAATCCAGTTGTACCGAATCCAATGGTAGCTAATAGGGATTTTTGTGAGTGGGCTGATTCATATACAGTAGATGGTGATACAGGTGGATATTGTTTATCAATCAATTCATTTGAATTTAATTCAGATTGGTCTTGGTTGATGTTTGTAGTTGAAAAAATAGAAAACATTAAGGATGAAGATGGTTGCTATATGTATACATTAGAAATGGGTAGAGATTATTGTACAATTTCACGAAATACCTTTAAAAAAGAATATTTATTTTCATCTTCAACATATAATAACAAAAAAATCTCGGTTTATAATACGGTAGTTAAATTTATAAAATGGTTTAATAAAAATAACAAAGATGAATAGAGCTGACTTATTACGCGAGAAACGACTTGAACTGGAAAATTTAACAACCAAAACGGCAGTAGATAAATTGTTGGAAGAAGTTGAAGAATCATTCTTGGCTGGATATACTGGAAAAACATTTGGGAGTTATATAACACCAAAAATGGGTATGTTAATAACCGAAGCAGGATTTCAATATAGAACATTTTCAGATGGGGACTTTGAAGAATCTTCGATTTGGATTTAATAATAAACAAATAAATATAATACATATGCACTTAATATTAGTCACCCGTTTTAAACAACAAATCTACATAGATGAAGTTAAAGTAGTGGATGATGCTTTACATTACAAACTAAATTCGAGCGATACTTGTTGGCAATCTATCAGTAGATCCCTCGTATCTCACATCCAAACTAAGGAAACTAGATCAATTTAATACTCAATAATAACTATATATGAAATTAACAGAAGAAAAATTACAAGAAATAAAAAGAAAAACAGGCAAATTAAAAGCTGCCTATTCTAACCTAGTAGCAGAGCAAATCGGATTTAAAGAAGTGGTTGGTGGTTACGAAGATGAATTGGATATGGTTTTCAGTAATGAAAATGATGTGGAATTGATAACATTAAATAATGAAATCGTAGAGCTTTCTGAAAAATTATGGCATTAGTGTAATCAACATCATACAAATATAATTATAAAAGAAATCCGAAATAACATTGTTTATCTCGGATTTTTTTCGTATATTTACCATGTAATAAAAACCGGGATATGAAAACATTATATTTATTAAGAGGACTACCAGGAGCAGGAAAATCTACCGTTGCAAAATCATTGGGTGGAATCAATATTGAGACTGACCAATACTTTATGGAAGATGGAGAGTACAAATTTGATGCTACTAAATTGGGTCTTGCACACGACTTTTGCCAATCTCAAACACGAAGTTGGATGGCAATTAAAACTGACCAATTTCAGCCTGAAACCATTGTAGTTTCAAACACATTCACAACTGAAAAGGAACTGAAACCGTATATTGAAATGGCAAAGGAATTGGGATATAGGGTCGTATCACTAATTGTTGAAAATTTTCATGGTGGAAAATCAATTCACGATGTACCGGAAACAGCAATGGAAAAAATGAGAAAAAGATTTTTCGTGAAATTGAGATAATATAAAATACTAAACGAATATAAATCATTAAAACTATGATAGAACTTAAAAATCAAGGTAACGGTCGAATTCCAGTAAATAATATTCCATTTGAATCAAAGGAAGATGAAATATATCATTTGCTTAATGAAATAAAATCGATTGAAATAGATATGCCAATTAAAGAAAAGCTATTGGGATTTATATTATTGGATTCTACATCAAAAAAACTGATGGTGGGTAGATGTAAATCTCGTTTAGCCGAATTGGATTATTACCCCGGAATATTAAATCATTAAAACTATGAACAAATTGACACAACTTTTGATGAAACATTTTGTATATTCAATGAATGATATTGATTTTGAATGGGATTTATTAACAGACTCAGAGCAAGAGATTTTCGAAACCGAAGAAACCTTTAACATAGTTGTTAGAGAGGTAAAAATACAACTAAAATGATTAAGATATGAGTATGTTAAAAATACTAAACGAATATAAATCTAAAGGCTGGTTAATTTCACAAACACACCCAACACTACCATTAACAATTTGGAACTATTCAAGAACAACTGAATATGACGGTAGGTGGGATGAAATTACTACGCAATGCAGGGGTCTGGTAACTGATGATGAAACTGGTGAAATAGTTGCAAGACCATTCCGTAAGTTTTGGAACATGGAAGAAAAAAAACACAAAGCTACCAAAACTTTTGAAGTATTTGAAAAACTGGATGGTTCTTTGATTATCGCATTTTGGTATAAAGAACAATGGGTTATTGCATCTAAGGGTTCATTTATATCTGATCAATGTGAAACGGCTGCTAAAATGATAAATGATTCAGCAGAACTCATACATGGCATGGGTGTATTGGATAAAAGGAACACGTATCTGTGGGAGGTTATCTATACTGAAAATAGAGTAGTGGTTACTTATGATTTTGAAGGACTTGTGCTATTGGCTGCATTTAATACTAAATCGGGTAATGAAATATCATATAATGATTTGATTGAATATTCTTATTTCTTCAAAATAGTTAAACGGTATGATGGTATTCTTGATTTTGATATTCTAAAAAACACCATTAGTGATAATGAAGAAGGTAGAGTAATACGATTTTCAAACGGACAGCGGATGAAAGTTAAAGGTGAGGAATATTTCAGACTTCACAAAATAATGACAGATGTATCAACTACTGCTATTTGGGAATATTTAAAAGATGGTTCATCTATGGAAGAACTATTGGGTAATGTCCCAGATGAATTCTTTAATACCATAACAAATTATATAAATGAAACGAAGTATAATTATATGGTTTGTTCTGAAATAATCGGTAAACTATTTGATGGTTATTTGGAAAGTGTAAATTATGATGAAATATCACCAAAAGTATTTTCAAAATTCGTAAATTTACAAGATAAGGCAGTACAAGGTGTATTATGGAGAATGTACTATAAACGGGATTATTCAGAAATAATATGGCGGATTATAAAACCGGAATTTAAAAAATTATAAAATGGAAGAAAAACTAATTACATTTGAAACAGCTAAATCAGCTAAACAATATGGGTTTGATGAAATAACTGACGTTATTTATGATACCTACAATAGACCTATTAGTACTAAAGAAATCACACCATACCAAAGAATGGATAATTTCAATTCATTAAAGCATAGTGATGGTAATAATAATTTCGTATCTGCACCAACGCAGGCATTTCTTCAAAAATGGTTGAGGGAAGTTCATAATATAAATGTATATTGTGTATGTAGAGTTTGTGAGTGGACATATTGGATTGATAAGATTAGTCCACTATCGCAAGAATCCACTACTTATGAAAAAGCATTAGAAGAAGGTTTACGAGAAGGATTAAAACTAATAAAATGAAAGAAGAACTAATTACATTTGAAACAGCTAAATTGGCTAAAGAACGGGGTTTTAAATTTACATACCCAGATAAATTATCATCTGAGTATTACGAACCTAATTTTATGCGATATTATTACCATAGGCGAAGTGAAAAATACACACCACTGGGTGATTATTATACGGATGTAAATCAAAACATTCAACAATACGGTGGTAGTGGAAACCCGACTGTAGATGCCCCAACCCAAGCATTACTTCAAAAATGGTTAAGGGAAGTCCATAATATTGTTGTTTTACCTTATTTGTATGACAGTGCAAGAGAAGATATTTTTTCTTTTTCTATTATAAGAAGAATAAACAATTTAAAAAGTGACACCCCGTATGTGGGGTATGAAAAAGCATTAGAAATAGGATTACAGGAATCATTAAAACTAATAAAATGAAAGAAGAAATAATTACATTTGAAACCGCCAAGTTGGCTAAAGACTCTGGTTTTCAAATTCCGTGTAAAAGTAAGTTTGTTGTTTTAAAAACAAAAATAGTAGAAAAGACCAATTCTACACATAATGCCAATAGTAAAAAAGATAATGTTTACGCCAGACCTACACAAACATTACTTCAAAAATGGTTACGAGAGAAACATAACATATACGCTAAAACACATCCTGTCTATAAAAACGGAAAAGTTATGTATGAATTTATTATTTTTCTTTTAAATAAACGATTAGGAGAATATGGATTTAAAAATTTAATGTCTATTAATATCGAACCGTATTATTGGGAAATGGATGAAGAAGCATTAGAAAAAGCATTACAAGAAGGATTAAAACTAATAAAAACAAATGATGGATTATAGTAGTTGGGTTAATAGTGAAATAGTAAAGAAATCAAATAAGCCATTTAAATCTGGCTTAAAAGTTGGTATTGTTAAATCAATGACAATTAATCCACATAATCCAGGATTGGCATTTCTAATGGATGATGGTTCAATTGTAAATTGCCATCAATGTAAATTAAACACACAATAAAATGGAAAGAAAATTAGCAAGACTTTTTTAGTATATACTTATAGTTGTAACCAAAACATTATAACTATGGCATATGTATATAAACACATTAAAAAAGATACCAATGAAATTTTTTATATCGGTATTAGTAATAAGAATTATAATAGAATGACTTCCAAATGGAATAGAACTAAACTTTGGCATAACATTGTAAAGAAACATGATTATGTTGTTGAAATAATTATAGATGATATATCATTTACAATTGCTAAGGAACTTGAAATTGGGTTAATAGAATATTATGGTAGAGTTGATTTAGGAACAGGAAAACTTGCAAATATGACAGTTGGTGGGGATGGTGTTGTTGGTAATGTAATGACTAAAGAATCCAGAGATAAGATTTCCAAAGCAAGAAAAGGAAACCCACTTTCAGCTGAACATAAGGAGAAATTACGATTAGCACAATTAGGTAGAAAATATTCAGATACGGCAAAGAAAAAAATGTCGGATGCATCAATTGGAAAATCAAAATCAGAATCACATAGACAAAACATTTCAAAGGGCGGAACTGGAATTAAACGAACAGAAAAATTCAAGGAACATTTAAGAGAATTATATAAAAACAAAACACGAAACGAAGATTTTACATGGAAACACGAAAATTAGCAAGTATCCAGGAGATACGAGATATAAACCCAATTAAGGGTGCAGATAAAATAGAGGTAGCAACTATCAACAATTGGAAAGTGGTTGTTGCAAAAGATGTAGGGCATAATATTGGTGATATGGTGGTATATTGTGAAATAGATTCATTCTTACCTATTAAAGAGGAATTTGAATTCTTACGTAAATCATCTTACAGAAAAATGGCTGGAGTAGAGGGGTTTAGATTGCGGACCATGAAATTTTTAAAGGTCACCTCCCAAGGATTAATTTTACCATTATCTATACTTGATGATGTTGTAGAATGGGAAAAATAAATGAAAAAAGTAGTGGACTTTCGTATGAAAACTTTTATTTTTCATATTTATAATAGAGGGAGTTTAACTAAAAACACTTAAAATGAAATATCAATTATATTATATAGAAAACATCATCACTAAAAAAATATATGTTGGATTTACGAGCAAATCCATAAAGGAACGATTTAAAGTACATATCAATAACGCAAAAAAGAAAATCAATAGAAAATTATATGATTCAATGAATCATTATGGGTATGATAAATTTACTATAACTCAATTAGATGAACATGAAACAAAAAACGGTATATGTGAACTAGAGAATTGGTACATTTATTTATTAAAATCTGATCAAGGTCAATTTGGTTATAATATGACTAAAGGAGGCGATGGTGGTTATACTCTTGGTAATTGGACAGAAGAAGAAAGGCAAGAATTATATAGAAATCAACAAAATAATAGGGTTAAAATGTGTTTGGAAAGCTATGGTGTAAAATACCATCCACAAAGACCAGAAGTTGGTAAAAAAATAAGTGAATCTAATAAAGGTATGGTGATATCAAACTCACATAGAATTAAAATATCTGAAACTCTTAAAGAGAAATATAAGAACGGAGAAATTACACCAAATATACCAGTCGTAAAATTTGCCAATGAACATCCAAACTTTATTGAAGTAGACGTGCAGTTAGTAAAAAAATTATTAAACGAGGGAAAATCCCTAAATAAAATAGCTAAAATAATAGGAAAATCGGAATATTCAATTAGATCAAGATTTAAAGATGAAACCAATTATAATATATTTGAATATAGAGAATCTGTAAAATATAATTATAAATCAAAATCTGAAATAATAAAATCTATAAAATTTGAATTATCAAATAATTTTGAAAAGACAATACAAGAAATTTGTAATGAAATTGGTGTAAATGAATATACGTGCAGATACATTTGGAAGTCCGAAATGTTCATGACATTTGATGAATTTAGAAAAAATGTAATCGGAATTCCATTAAATCACTATGGTAGAAAAATCCACCAATTAAAAATTCAAGATATAGATAATTGTTTAAATGAAAATAATGATAAATTATTAGATATATCAGATAAATTAGGAGTATCGACCGACTTAATTAAAAAGAAAATAAAACTTGGTTATCAAATGACATTTACAGAATATAAAAAATATTATAATGGAAAAAATTAAATTAAAATTAGAAATTGGACTTGATGTAACAGAACTTTTAGGTATTGTGAAATATGATCCACCATTGCCACCTGAACTTCAAGGAGTTGCAAGGGGAAACTTTCCAACATTCATTCCAAAGACCGATGAAGAACGCATCCAAAACCTTTCGGTGGCATACGAAAACTGGAAAACAAATCCAACATTAAATTGGTATGAAAGTGAGAAATTAAATGGAACATCCACAACATATTATTTAAATGATGGTGAATTTGGAGCTTGTTCCAGAAATCTTGATTTAGAATTGAATGAAGATATAGCAATTTGGAAGATGGCTCGTGAACTAAAACTTGAAGAGTCATTGCGTAGTATGGGAAAAAATCTTGCGGTACAGGGTGAGCTGATAGGTGAGGGTATTCAAGGTAATCCATATAAATTGAAGGATAAGCAATTCAGAGCATTTAAAATCTTTGATATTGACACTCAAATATATTACGGACTGCCAATGTTTTTAGCAACTAGCGAACATGCATTAAAAATAGATACAGTTCCAATTTTAAATATGGGAATGCAACTGCCTGATACGATAGATGAAATACTGGAGAATGCAAACGGTAAATCGGTATTAAATGATAAATCCAATAGAGAGGGTAGTGTTTTCAATAGTTTGGACGGAACACTAAGTTTCAAAGTAATCAGCAATTATTTCTTACTTAAAGATGAACGCTAGTGGTAGATAATTTAAAACAAATAAAGTCGTTCCTGCAATGGGATACTAACAATGATTATTATTACGTGGAAATAACTCAACGTAAGAAGGATAACCCTGATCTTGAACGGAATTCAAATATAATCCATTCTTATCGGGTCACATCAGAAACTCATTTGGATATTTTAATGCCTGAGTTAATTATGTTAAGTATACATTATAATGCAAGGGTTGGAATCAACTTAAATCGTAAGAGTTTTAAAAAAGCGGCATATCGTACTGTAAAGAAAATGGCAGATCAAATGTGTGATGATGAGTTCAAAAATGTACAAACTGCATATGAAATGTCAAGTGGTGGTAATGTGAATAATGGTCAGAAGTATTGGATTTTAGATATGGATAATGCTACTGAATGTGATTTGGATTTAATGATGGCTATTGATTGCTATGAACCCAATCCATATAGTAACAAGGCATTGGCAGTTGTACATACCAAAACCGGATATCATATTATAACTAAACCATTTAGAGTTGATCAATTCAGAAAAGACTACCCCAACCATTCTTTCGAAATAAAACGAAATAATTTAACTATATTATATATACCATAATGGAAATGAGAGATATCTTAACGTTCAGAGGTGAGAATGGTTGGCTAAGTAATTTTGCTGAGGTTTCCGTTACACTTGATACAATCACATATGAATCAGTAGAACACGCATATATCGCCGCTAAATGTGATGATATGGAGTGGAAGAAATTGTGTTCAAGTGGGGAATTTAATGCAGGTCAATTAAAAAAGGTAAGTAAGGATATTGATATGGTTGAAAATTGGGATGATATTAAGTACGGTGTAATGGAAATCTTACTTTATCAGAAATTTACAAAAGAACCGTTCAAAACCAAACTTTTAAAGACTGGAACAGTACTTATACGAGAGGGTAACTTTTGGAATGATAAATATTGGGGGTATTGTTTAAAAACCAACGAGGGTGAAAACATGTTAGGAAAACTAATAATGGAAATACGAACTAAATTACGAGATTATGATAAAATGTAAGATATTGGCAACACACGAAGAACTAATGGAACATGGTATTGATCGTGATATTTCACATGATGATGTGAGAGTCGTTTCAGAATACCCCGATGGTTATACAAAAATTGAGGTTTCATATGAATCTCCAATTACTGACAGTGGTTGGAGTGAAACAATCATAGACCATTACGATATACCATCATCACTTATTCAAATATTATAAATAATAGTTAAATGGGATATATAACAAAAGAGTTGTATATCTCATTTTTTTTTCGTATCTTAATAAGATAAATAAAAAATATGTCAAAAATATGAGCAAGGTATCGTACTCACAATATAGCACGTGGCACACGTGTCCACTTAAATATAAGTTAAATTACGTAGATAGATTAGGTAAATATGAGAGTAATATTCACCTAGTTTTTGGAACTTCTATATACTTATATGTATGATAGTATATAAAACAACAAATTTAGTAAATGGTAAATTTTACATTGGTAAAGATGCAAAAAATAAACCAAGCTATTTGGGCAGTGGAATTGCTGTAAAGTTAGCCATCAAAAAGTATGGGAAATCTAACTTTAAAAAAGAGATATTAGAAGTATGTAGTACATTAGATGAACTAACCATCCGAGAAATTTATTGGATTGGGAAATTAAATGCAATTAAAAATGGCTATAATATTGCAGAAGGTGGTATTGGCGGACATACTAATACAGCACATGAACAGTCTGAAAAAATGAAAGAACTATATAGTTCAGGAAAACTTACAGTATGGAATAAAGGAATTCCCTGTACGGATGAAATGAAATTACAAATATCAAACACTAAAAAATCACAAAAATTAGGACCAAATAAAACATCATATAAATCAGGCAAAGACCATGTTTTATATGGTAAGGTTCGTGATTCTAAAATATATGAAAAAATCATCGCAACTCGTAGGGAACGTGGTAATATTGGTAAGGGATTAAATAAATCAGTTCGTAATATCATTGATGGACTTGAATTTGATTCATGTAAAGAAGCCGCACAGTATTACGGAATAAGTTCAGACCGAGTTACATATAGTTGTCGTAAACAATTCAAAAATAGTAAATTTAGATTCAAATAAAATATGAGTAAAGTGTCGTACAGTCAATATTCCGTATATAGTAGCTGCCCATTCCAATATAAATTAAATTACGTTGACCGGTTGGGGATATATGAAAGTAATATTCACCTTGTTTTCGGAGTTTCGATGCACGAAACTATCCAAGATTTTTTAGAAACAATGTACGGTGAATCCAAAAAGAAGGCTTTACAAATAGATTTAGATGTAGAGTTGATGGAAAACCTCAAACGGAATTTTGTCAAGGAACAGAAGAACATGGATGGGGCAGTACCCTGTACCAAGGCTGAACTTGAAGAATTTTATGGTGACGGTAGACAGATATTACACTATCTAACATCTAAACTTAATAAGTTTTATCCGAAAAGTGGTTATGATTTAATTGGAAATGAGATTGCATTGGATAAAGAGGTGGCAAATAATGTGTTCTTTATGGGTTTCATTGATATTGTGTTACAGGATAAGGTATCAGGTAAAATAATTATTATTGATTTAAAAACATCAACTAAAGGTTGGAGTGTCTATGAAAAAAATAATAAAGTTAAAACATCACAGATGCTGCTATACAAAAAATTGTATTCAGAAAAATACGATGTACCTTATAATGGTATAACAGTTGAGTATCATATATTAAAACGAAAAGTGCGTACAGACTTAGAGTTTCCAATACCAAGAATTTCAAAATTCGTACCTGCAAATGGAAAACCATCTGTAAATAAAGCTTGGGATGATTTTATGGATTTCGTGGGTGTGGTATTTGATGAAAATGGGAAACGACGAACAACTGGATATGAAGCAAGGCCTAGTAAACTTTGTTCCTGGTGTGCATTTAAAGCATCAGGTGATTGTAATAGCTGGCAGTAGTTTTACGGAAACCTAAAAAATATATACTTATATATATATAAAATAGGAGAACATAAAATGAAAGACAATGAAAATACCAAATTAACAACGGTAAAAATTCTAAAAGTGATTTATTCAAAATTCAAACAAGTATCGTTTGATTCAGGAATAACTTTACAAAAAGTAGTTAACAGGTCACTAGACCTTTATGATAAGGACGAGGAATTTAGAGAAAAAATAAATAAGTATAATAAACTATATTCAAGTGGTTCTCAATTTTAAGATATGAAATTACGTGATTTAATACCGGAGTGGCTATCAGTACTTTTTTCAGAAAATTCGGCTGATTATTATAAAAATAATTATGCGGCAAGAAAGAAAAAGGCAGAAACTGATAAGGAAATAAATTCAAGACCAGAACAAGTAAAAAAACGTATGGAAGCTAACGCAGCTAGACGAAAAGCTAAGAAATCTGGTAAGAATATCAAGGGAAAGGATGCAAGTCATACTAAAAAAGGCATTGTATTTAAAGAAACATCAAAAAACCGTGGAAGTTCAACCGATAGTAAAGGTGATAGAAACGCACGCGGCAAACGGAAAAAATAAACAAAAATAGTTATAAATGAATTTAACAGAAGCAGAGTTAGAACGATTAGCAATCCTGGCAGAGGAATGTGCGGAAGTGCAGCAAATAATTGGTAAAATTATTAGACACGGATATGAATCGTATCATCCAGATGATTTAGATAAAACTCCAAATAGAAAGCACCTTGAACGTGAATTGGGTGATTTGGCATTTATTATAAATTTCTGTCATGAAAATGAAGATGTAAATTTATTAAATCTTACTGCACACATAGAGCGGAAATCGCAAACAATTCAACAATATTTACATCATAATGTGGTAACTCCCACAGAATAATAAACAAAAATAGTTATAAAAATATGGGTTACAACGTAGGAGATATGCGTAATGGTTCAGAGGTCTTACCATCAGATAAACGACCAGTTATTTTACTTTTAAGTGATGATATGAGAATGAGTAGTGGGATAGCAACCGTATCAAAAGAGTTGGTATTTGGATTATGCCACAGATACTCATTCGTTCAATTAGGAGCAGGGGTAAATCACCCAGAAAGGGGGAAAGTATTGGATTTAAATGATGATGTAACACAACGCACTGGAGTTCCAGATGCGTTTGTTAGAATCGTTCCTTGGGCTGGTTATGGTGATGCCAACATTCTTCGTCAACTAATGATGCAGTTTAAACCGAGTGCGATTATGATATTTACAGACCCTAGATATTTTAAGTGGATATTTGATATGGAGGCAGAAATTAGAGAAAACATTCCATTAATTTTTTATACCATTTGGGATGATTTGCCAGACCCTAAATATAATGCAGATTATTATGCATCTTGCGATGCACTGTTTTGTATCAGTAAACAAACTTATGGAATAGTGAACCGTGTGATATCAAAAAATCACGGAGATGAATTTGATATTGTTAATAAGTAATTGAGTTTTTTAGTGTTTTTTTGTATCTTTTTTTGTTTTTCTTATATTTATATATAGATGAAACATTACGTATATAGATTAGATGACCCAATAACAAAAGAATTTTATATTGGTAGTAGAAGTTGTAAATACAATATAGAAGATGACCCATATATGGGTAGTTATTGTGCGTGGAAACCAGAAGATAAATCACGGTTGGTAAAAACAATATTAAAATCAAATTTTAGAAAAAGAGAAACCGCTATAAAATACGAGTCAGCTCTTATAAAAGAAAATATTGATAATATATTAAACCGAAATTATAATATCCCAACAGATGGGTGGCATACAACTGGAAGAAAACACACAATTGAAACTCGTGAAATTATTAGACAAAAACGTTCACAACAAATACTAACAACTGATGTGCTTGAAATGTTACGGACGGCTAATACGGGTAAGAAGTTTAGCGATGATCATAAAAACAAAATTAGTAAATCAAAACAAGAATACTACAAAACACATACAATTTATAATAAAGGATTATTTCATACAAAGAAAACCCTTCAAAAAATGAGTGATATACGAAGTGGAACTACTCATAGTATTGAAACAAAACATAAATTAAGTGAAATAGCTAAAAATAGAATTAAAGTAAAGTGTCCATATTGTTCAAAACACGGACAAAAATCAATTATGGTCCGATGGCATTTTGACAATTGTAAATTAAACAATAATGAGTAGAAACACAATAAGTATAAACAGTACAGAATATTCTAAAATAAAAAAATACTGTAATGAAAATGCATTTAAAATTAATGCGTGGGTAGAAAAAATATTACTAAACGAAATAAAAAAAGATGAAATCATTAAGTGAAGAAAAAAGAAAAATAAATATTGCGTATGTACCACATGGTATAAATCCTGCAACATTTTCTCCAGTTGTAGTTCCTGATGAATTTAGAAAGAGTGTAACAGGCGGTAAAGATTATAAATTTATGTTATTCTGGATGAATCGAAACATAAAGAGAAAACAACCATCAGATGTAATTTGGGCATATTCAAAATTCGTTGATGGGTTACCAGAAGAAGATCGAAAGTCGGTAGTATTACTTATGCATACTACACCTGTTGATGAAAATGGAACGGATTTGTTTAAGGTAAAAGAGACACTTTGTCCTGATTATGATATCATTTTCTCAAACGAGAGAATAGACCAACTACACTTAAATTATCTATACAATATTGCAGATGTTACAATTAACATAGCAGGTAATGAGGGATTTGGATTAACAACGGCAGAATCACTAATGGCAGAAACTCCAATTATTGTAAATGTTACAGGTGGGTTACAAGACCAATGTGGATTTGCACATAAAACCGGTGCACCATTTACAGAAGTAGATTATGCTGAAATCGGCTCATTACATAATCATAGAGATTGGGAATCTAAAGTATCACATGGTGAATGGGTTAAACCAGTCTGGTCCAGAGCACAAACTATGGTCGGTTCGGTAGCAACACCTTACATTATAGATGATAAAGTTGATGTATATGAGGTAGCGGATGCAATTAGATACTGGTATGATAAAACCCCAGAAGAACGAAAATCAGCAGGGAAACTCGGTAAAGATTGGATGTTAAACGCTGGTGGATTGAATTCTGAAAATATGTGCAATCAAATGCGTATTGGTATTGAAACTACATTATTAAATTTCACACCAAAACCACGATATGCCTGTTATAAACTTAAATAAACTTAAATAATATGAAAAATCCATTTAAAATAATATTTGATTGGTTTGGGCAGCCAGTTGAAACCAAACAAAGGGGAAAAACTAACTCATTTTTTAAAACGAAACCGGATTTGATGGTAGATACTAGCGTTGCATTCTACCAGTCAGCCGCATCAAAACTTGCTAATTTAAAATCCAAAATAGAAATTCCTGATTATAATTCCCTCGAATTTGAGGAAGAAATTGAAGATTTCACATTAACATCACTTTCAAGTGAAGCCAAAGTCCGTATTATTCAAATCATTAAAAATGATGAATGGGATAGAATGAGTACCAAATATAATACACATCATAAGGTTCTCAAACCCAATTGTGATTTCGGAATGGAGCATCTTCAAGATTTAACAAATAAACACAGAAACCCAAAAAAATAAAGAATGAAACTATATAGAATAACAGTAATTGATACTGATTCTGGAAAGAGAGTTCAGACTGAAATTACGAAGGAATCTTACCTACAATTAAAAGAATCACATGGGATAGATATGATACATGAGACACTACGACAATCTGAAATAGAATTAGATACAGAAATCCAAAAAGAAAAAAATGAGTAAACCGTTTTGTTAATAACTTTTGTGATTTTTATTGTGATTTTTATAACTTTTTGATATTTATATATAGTATGGGTAGAGAGCGAAAATATTATACCAAAGAAGAAAAATTAGAAGCGAGTAAAAATGCATCTAAAAAATATTATTGGAAAAATAAAGAAGCAGAGGATGCAAAAGCCCGACTAAGATATAAATTAAAAAAGTTTGGAGACAATAGTGAAATCGCTTAAAAAAGGAAAAATAATTGAATGTAATTGTGATGGTTGTAACAATCAAGTATATGTACCCCCACGAGAATTAGAAGCGGTCCGCTCTGGAAAATTATTAAAATTTTGCTCAACTAAATGTTCAACAAAAACTACTGCAAATGGTGGATTACGAAAAACAGGCAATAATATCATATGTAAAGATTGTGAAAATGTATTTTATATAGCCCCACATCAGTCTAATCAAAAGTTTTGTAGTGTGGGATGTGCTAACAAATTCAAAACAAACAAACCATTATTAAAAAGAAGAAGAAGTATTATTAAAATATGTAATGAATGTGGTAATGAATTTTTAGTCCAACAATATAGAGCTAAAATTGCGAAATATTGTTCTAATGAATGTAAAGATATTCATACACTAAAACGATGGTCAAAAAGAAGATACAATCCAGAATCAATACCAATAATAGAAAAGTATGGAAATGAAAACAATTATAATTTCAAGCATGCAGAAAATGGTGGCGAGTATCAAGTACCAGGAACACGATATTTTGTTGATGGATATGATATAGAAAACAATATAGTATTGGAATATGATGAATCACATCATTTTACACCTGATGGTAAATTAAGGAAAGTTGATATTGAACGACAAGAAAATATAATAAAGATACTCAACTGTAAATTTATACGAATAAATAATAACAATATAACAATATATGAAAATAAATGACAAACCACTACTTGCATTACAGGCACCAATCAGTAGTCGTTCAGGATATGGAGATAAATCAAGAGATATACTAAAAAGTATAATAGAATTAGACAAATATGATATAAAAATAATACCGACCGCATGGGGGTCGACTCCCCAAAACCAAATAAACCCGGAAACGGAATTCGGTAAATTTATATTAGAAAATATAATCACAAAATTAGACAAGAAGCCTGATGTTTTTGTACAAGTAACAGTTGCAAATGAAGCAAATCCAATAGGTAAATTTAATATACTATGTACATCAGTAGTGGAAACTACAATGGCACCCAGAGAATTTATAGAGGGTTCTAACCGTATGGATTTGGTAATAACACCATCAGAATTCACAAAGGATGTTTTATCCCAAACAGGATATAATCAGGTTGATAAACAAACCCAAAAAACGGTCGGTGTAATTAAACTTACTACACCTGTCGTGGTACTTTTTGAAGGAGTCAACACAGATATTTTTCAGGAAATCGAGTGGATAGATTAATTTTGTTTATAACTTTTGTGATTTTTATTGTGATTTTTATAACTTTTTGATATTTATATATAGTATGGGTAGAGAGCGAAAATATTATACCAAAGAAGAAAAATTAGAAGCGAGTAAAAATGCATCTAAAAAATATTATTGGAAAAATAAAGAAGCAGAGGATGCAAAAGCCCGACTAAGATATAAATTAAAAAAGTTTGGAGACAATAGTGAAATCGCTTAAAAAAGGAAAAATAATTGAATGTAATTGTGATGGTTGTAACAATCAAGTATATGTACCCCCACGAGAATTAGAAGCGGTCCGCTCTGGAAAATTATTAAAATTTTGCTCAACTAAATGTTCAACAAAAACTACTGCAAATGGTGGATTACGAAAAACAGGCAATAATATCATATGTAAAGATTGTGAAAATGTATTTTATATAGCCCCACATCAGTCTAATCAAAAGTTTTGTAGTGTGGGATGTGCTAACAAATTCAAAACAAACAAACCATTATTAAAAAGAAGAAGAAGTATTATTAAAATATGTAATGAATGTGGTAATGAATTTTTAGTCCAACAATATAGAGCTAAAATTGCGAAATATTGTTCTAATGAATGTAAAGATATTCATACACTAAAACGATGGTCAAAAAGAAGATACAATCCAGAATCAATACCAATAATAGAAAAGTATGGAAATGAAAACAATTATAATTTCAAGCATGCAGAAAATGGTGGCGAGTATCAAGTACCAGGAACACGATATTTTGTTGATGGATATGATATAGAAAACAATATAGTATTGGAATATGATGAATCACATCATTTTACACCTGATGGTAAATTAAGGAAAGTTGATATTGAACGACAAGAAAATATAATAAAGATACTCAACTGTAAATTTATACGAATAAATAATAACAATATAACAATATATGAAAATAAATGACAAACCACTACTTGCATTACAGGCACCAATCAGTAGTCGTTCAGGATATGGAGATAAATCAAGAGATATACTAAAAAGTATAATAGAATTAGACAAATATGATATAAAAATAATACCGACCGCATGGGGGTCGACTCCCCAAAACCAAATAAACCCGGAAACGGAATTCGGTAAATTTATATTAGAAAATATAATCACAAAATTAGACAAGAAGCCTGATGTTTTTGTACAAGTAACAGTTGCAAATGAAGCAAATCCAATAGGTAAATTTAATATACTATGTACATCAGTAGTGGAAACTACAATGGCACCCAGAGAATTTATAGAGGGTTCTAACCGTATGGATTTGGTAATAACACCATCAGAATTCACAAAGGATGTTTTATCCCAAACAGGATATAATCAGGTTGATAAACAAACCCAAAAAACGGTCGGTGTAATTAAACTTACTACACCTGTCGTGGTACTTTTTGAAGGAGTCAACACAGATATTTTTCAGGAAATCGAGTGGATAGATTAATTTTGTTTATAACTTTTGTG
>Ga0209414_1000210_pt1 | contig 27240 bp, 42 predicted proteins | sample LakVidmifraction_4_FD_181154 | JGI IMG/M metagenome (GOLD analysis project Ga0209414, IMG submission 181154) | Hypersaline microbial communities from Lake Vida, Antarctica - Brine Hole Two &gt;0.2 micron (SPAdes) (version 2) | ecosystem: Environmental > Aquatic > Non-marine Saline and Alkaline >...
TAGGCAGTCCTTCACCTTGTTCGGCGGCTTTATGGAATCAATTTACAGCAAGGATAAATGAATTTAGGGCGTACGTAGGGGGGTCGCAGTATTCGTTTGCGACAGCGACCCAAGGTGCTAACAGCTTAGCATATCAGTACAACCAAGCGAGAGCGGCTATAGCATATATGTCTCCACCTACACCGCTCCCTAGTGTGGCAGTGGCTGGGGGAACAGTTAGAGTTTTAAAGGGATTAGCTACGTCACTTAACTCAATACAATAAAGTATAATAAAACTTGATACCCAATCAATTCTATAAATTAGGAGGAAATAGTATGACGTTAGACGAGCAACGATCATTGTTAGTAGAGAAAAGAAGGCAAGCAGAAATGAATTTGTATGAAAAGCAAGTAGACTTAAGGCTATACACAGTCGCAAAGGTAGACGCCAAGACCATTGAAATTGCAGAAAGAACAAGAGACATGCAAATGCTAATTTTTAATGAGCTTGACTTAATGGTTAATGAACTTGATAAGGGGGTAAACTAAATGGCTAACGTAATGGACGAAATTTTAAAACCAAAAACAGCAGTACCAGGCAGGCAAGATATTAGCTCACAAGATGGGATCATCGTTGATAGCCCGCCTACCGCAAACGATCCAACGTATTCACCATCTATGGATGATCCAAAAGACCCAAGGGGGCTTATTAATAAGGCCAGTTCTATGAAGTATGAGGGATCGGAGTATGAAGACAAGGTAACATCGGCGCTTAATTCTATTGAAGGAAGCTCTTATGAATCTCCATACAAGGACCAGATCCAAAGCGTATTGAATGAATTAACGTCAGCTAAGTTTGATTATGATCCAGAAACAGATCAGTCCTTGCAGGGAGCTAAGAAAATCGCTACTAGGAACGTTTTCGACCAGATGGGAGCAAGAGGAATACTATCCTCTACCATTACAGCTCAAGGACTTGAAACGTCTGTAGCGGAGCTTATACCTGCATTTAGGGATCAAGCCTTTGGAGAGTTTAGAGCAACGCAACAGGATAGATTTAATTTAGCTAGTACACTGAACACTTTAGACCAGAGCGAATATGGAAAATACTCAGACCAGATAAACACTAAATTTGAACTGGCGGGTTATTATAACGATTTGGCAAAACAAGATTATACTAAGTTTACCGATGAAGTTAATAGCCTTTATAAGCAAGCTGAAATGATAAACACTTTAGACTTTCAAGAGTACACCAAGTACAGCGATCAGTTAGATAGGGATTACAGAACAGAGAAGTTTGACTTTGAGAAGCAACAGGTTGACATAGATAACAAACGAAATGAGGTTATTGACGCATGGACTAGAGTTGAGCAGATGGGACATGTTGACAATGAAACATCTATTACCTTAGGTGTGGAACCAGGGACATTAAGTAGATCAGCCAGAGAAGCGGCCCAGAGATTACAAGACGCTTTGAAATTAGAACAACAAAAACTACAGAATAGCATTGCGCTTTCTAATAAAGAGTATAAGCAAAGACAATCACTTATCGCTCAAAAGCAAAAGGCAGACGCAATCAATGATCCTGCTACAATCTTTAAAAACTCTTCCACTGAGCAGATTGCTACTTACAATAAGGTAAGGCAACAATGGTTGGATCCAAACAATAAGGTTACAGGAGGGGATCCTGTCAAGGCGTTAGGATGGTTTGCTAAGACTGAGAAAATGATCGTTGATGTAATGGGGTCTGGACTTGCAAATGTGCTTAAGACGGAAATGCAATCATTCTCTAATAACAACGTCTACAATCCTAAGGAAAAAGAAGCTACTGTTGGGGCAACTAAGGATCAACAGAGTGACGAGTTGATGACCGCTTTCGCACAAGATGGATTGTCTACAGATGAAATGTTAGACGTACTACAGAACGACAAAGCTATAATCAATGGGCTTGGATGGTCAAAAGTAAATGAAATGATGTTGAACCTAACACAAGGAAGAAAAGGATACAACGGTTACATACCTAAAGAATAAAGGAGTGATAAGATGTCATCTTTATACGGAAGCAATAAAAACACCAATGGATCTTCTAGAGCGAAAGGCGATTACTCAAGTCTCTTTAGTCCTAAAGAAAGTTCCCAAAGAAACAAAGGGGATTACGGTACTATCTTTGGACTCGACCCAAAGCCTAGAGACAAAAACGATCTAACTCAAAGCCAGATTAACTCATATCAAGATCCAAGACGCGAGGGACAGCATTATGTTGCCCCTCTTGCGCCTGTTCCTTCATGGGAATCTAATCTAGAAATAAAGACCCCATCAAAGGAACTTAATAAGTCAATTCGTAATGCACCTAAGCCTAAGCCTAAAACTGAAACTAGCAGAAAAGTGGGAGATCCATACGCATTTATATTCGATAAGAATTACGCAGGCGACAAAACTCTCTCAGCTAATCTGGATAAAATAGGCAAGCAAAGTAATGACAATAATATGTTACAAACAGGTATGATTACAGGTATGGCACAAGTAAATAGGGGGGCGTTAGGTACCTCCGATCTTATTGGGGAAGGTGTTAATCTTGCCGCGGCTAAAATGCAAAGTCTTTTTACTGGTAAGAAAATAGAACCATATCAAGGATCATTAGGAAAAATCATTGGTGCGGGAATCAAGAACGAAGAAGCTGTTATGGCTGATATGGGCGCGCGCTCTGCAAGTAAAGGCTTCACTGGATTTATAACAGGAGCTATTAGTATGATTCCTATGATACTACCTTCGATGGTTTTTGGATCTGTAGGAGGGGCTGAGAAATCTGTTTCTGCTTTAGGTAAAGGAATGGCGGGACTCACAGGAACAGGAAATCAAGCCGCTGAATCGAAACAAAGTGAAGCCCCATATGTAAGAAGATTAGGATCGAGTTTGGCTTCTGGTCTTGTGGAAGTACTTACTGAGTCGCCTGCTATTGAAGGTATGAGTAGTGCATTGGCTGGTAAGTTTACTAAAAATATGGTAGCGAAACAAGCTTTCGTGGAGTTCATGGGTGAGTCAATAGCTGAGATTATGTCACCAATTATTGACGAAATGTATAAGCCTGGTGCGGTTGCCAGTGCATATAAAGACAACCTGATGGGACAGTTAAAACAGATAGCTCAAGCAGGTATAACAGGCGCTCTCGGTGGCATATTGGCCATAGGTGCAGGTTCTCAAATCAGTGGAATCTCTGATACTATAGACAACCCAACAGCCAATAATATTATGGATCTAGTTGATAAGCTCAAAACAGAGAAGAATATAGATATCATGGATGTACTCAACACAATGTCCGATGACGAGCTTATGCGACTCAATGGAATGGAGTTTGATCCAAAGCTACAGGATCTGGATCCAAAGGCTCGCCTCGAACCTATGACGATGTTCAACGCCATCATGAAGAACGGTGGTATCACAATAAATACAAAAGGAGAGATTCCTACAACAGGGTATGCTTATTCTATCAAATCAGAGGGAAGGCAAATACCTATTGGAGACTTTGGACCTAAGTCACTAACAGAGTACATGGAAATGAAGGCAGAAGAGCTTTCGGTAGATGGTATGTATTACGGACATTGGAATGATGGGGACATAGCTTATCAGGACGTGTCCAAAGTTATTGAAGACAAAGAAGTGGCCATGGAAACCGCTAGAAATACACACGAACTTGCTATATATGATATTGCAAACGAAAAAGAGATCATCTTAGCAGAGCGTGGAGCTACTACAAGAGGCGACGAAGATGGCAATCTTAAGATAATTCATTACAGCCCAACGGAGGGATTAACAGAAATCGATCCTTCAATGCAGGGCAAGTCATCTAACGCAGGTCAAGAAATGAAGACAGAGTTTTATAAAGGGAAGATACTTCCAGGAAAAGAAATGAAAGCTAACTTTTTCACAAACAAGACCGATGGATCAGAAGCTCATAGATTTGGTAAGAACGCGAGATATGAAGCGACGATTCCAGTATCAGACATATATGACATAAATAAAGATCCACAAAGATTCAGGGCAGACAGAGACAATTTTCAAACGAACTTGAAGGAATGGGGATACAAAGGGTATTACGTTGATGGGCAAGTAAGAATGTTTGATCCTGTAGCTGTTCAGCAAATAGCCAAGGACGGATCTGTTGTTGATCCGACAGCAAATACAGTAGAGGAACTTGTTAACGGAGAAACAGCAGAGCAAGCAAACAAAGCTCCACAAGCAAAAAAAACTCAACCTACAACAGACAAAGAAGTCACTGTAACAAAAAGCAAACAGACTTTAGGAAGCGATGTAATAACCGTTGCTACTTACAATATAGGCGAGGCTGTGCTAGAAGTATATGAAAAGTCTCCTTATGCACAAGGAAGAGATTCTATCTATAACTTCGTAGTGCCAGAAGATCAACGCAAGCAAGGTATAGGAAGCGCATTACTTCAAAAGGCTTCGGCAAAGTATGGAAAGAATTTTGCGGCACAGGTGTCTAATGAGAACTCAGTTAAGGTCCATTACCAAAATGGATTCAGACCTGTTATTTTTGACAAGGTGCTAGGAAAGCATACTCCTTTGAAAGTGTCTATGGAAGAAGCGGTTAAGATGTTTAATGATACTGGCATAGAAAGCATGGGTATGATGTACACTACTAAATGGAACGTGGCTAAGAGACCAGTTACATCTATAGCTGATGACGCCACTCCATATGAAGTTGTTAGTGAACCAATCCCCATGGAGCTACAAACCCACGATGGTGACGTTAACGGACCAAAGAGGAGAAGTAAAGTTGTAGACACTGTTATGAAATCAAAAGCTATTCCAGACGAATACAAAGAAGAAACCTGGAAGAGAGCAGAAAAAGCAATGTTGGATTATCAGTCAATAGTAGAAAAGAAGATCGTAGAAAAAGTCCGTAAGAAAGTTGCTTTAGATCCAGATCAAGCCTATCTATCTTTTATGAAAAAGAGATCTCTTGATACAGCAAATGATGTAGCCTTGGGACATGAATTAATTAGACTTGCAATCAAAGATAAAAATATTAATCGGTTCAACGATATTGTGTCGGGTTATGCAAACAAATCAACTAAAGTAGGTCAGGCGCTTCATGCAATGAGAATGCTCAAGATAATGACGCCAGAGGGAATGTTGGTATACGCATATAAGAGTATAAACACAGAAACCAAAATAGAAAAGTTTGACACCTCGTTGCAAGAGATCCAGGATATACTCAATGGCAAAGGAACGACAGAAGACAAGCTTGATCTTTTGATGGATCATTTCAAGAAGATTATGAATAAAGGCCAGAGGTTAACTAAGAAACAATTCATTACTGAGTTAATGGAAGAGGTCAAGAATGGTACGATAACAGAGGAATGGCTTAAAAAGAACCTAGCAAACATCTTTGGTATAAAGAATTTATCCGCTGATGATATGACTGGTATACTAGACTTTATGGAGCAAAGCCAGCAAGCCGAGGATGGCAGAGATACAGATGTTTTAATTGCAAAAGCCTTAGCCATTATAGCCAACAACACAAGAACAACTTTTACTGGTAAATTTGCGGCTATGCAGAGAATATCAATGCTTCTTAATGTTCCAACCAATGTTAGAAACTTCATGGGGAATGTAGGTATGGGCGGGCTTGAAATGATGAGTGAAAATTTAGCCGTTCCTATAGACATTATGACATCTATTGTAACAGGGGAGCGGACAACGACAACTTATAAGTCAGTAGATTTGGCAAAAGGTCTTGAGGGCTGGAAAAGGGGATTGTTTGAAGCGATAGACGATTATCGAGGCGGCTACAACACGAGGATGGATATGGGTCAATTTGAAATAACCCCAGGAAAAGTCTTTGATGATAGTGTAGGACCTGCCGCTGTCAGAGCTGTAGCAAAGGGAATGAATTCTGCAAACGATTTAACATCTTTCCTTCTAAGCGCAGGAGACAGACCTTTCTACGAAATGCACAAATCCATAGAAATGTCTAGACTAGCAAGACTTAAGAAGTACAAAGGTGAAGACAGCGGAGCGGCATTGGAAGAAGCGGCACACAACATTGCTTTAGACAGAACTTTCCAAAATAGATCTTGGCTGGCGGCAAAGGCAACTAAAATCAGGAATGAATTAGGTCTGTTCGGCAGGATCAATTTGCCTTTTGCTTTCACACCTGCAAATATAGCAGATAAGATATTTGATTATAGCCCTTTAGGCTTTACAAGAACCTTGGGGAAAAACTTCTTTGTTGATAATTTTATCAGTAAGGATGGCACCTTTGATCAAAGAGAATTCTCTTTAAGATTATCTCGGAATATAAGCGGTACCGCCGTTATATTCCTCGGGCTTACTCTTGCAAGAGCAGGAATCATAAGAGGTAGGTACCCAGAAGACGACGAAGCCAAGGCGTTTATGAAAGGCGCAGGATATGAAGATTATGTATTCGTGTTTGGCGAAGGCTTAGAATATACGTTCGACTGGTTTCAGCCTGCGGCTATACCTCTAGCGACAGGAGCTAACATGTATATGCACGGTCTTGAAGATGAAGAATTTAAAGCTTTAACATGGGATGGCTTAGTTCAGTCAAATATAGAAACATCTGATGTATTGCTGGCACAACCTTTACTCATGGGATTAAGGAGACTATTCCAAGGATATGGAGACGACGCATTTATGCAGAATTTGCTTGGTATAGTGAAAGACTCTCCTATGCAAGTAGTTCCAGGCTTATCCGCGTTGAGGGGAGGCAGAAAGTTTGTAGACACCAATGTAAGGGATGTTGATTATAGTTCTAGTCTTGAAAGGGGCGTAAACCAATTACCATTCTTCTCTAAGAACTTGCTAGAGAAGAGAGATCCTCTTGGAAACATGATGACCTCAAGCTCATCGTTCATGGAAAGGCTAATAGAACCTGCTATAAGTCCTGGTCAATTCACAGACACAAAAGAGACCATGACGCCGACAGAGAAGATGTACATAGACACTTATAAAGAGAGTAAGGACTCCAAAATATTCCCACGAGGAGCGCCTCCTTCTGTTACAATAGACAAGAATATAAAGAAATTAACACAAGAACAAAAAAACAGATTCATTAAAATACAGGGTGTTTATTTGTCTGAATACTACGATATGATAGGTGACTCAATAGACAACATGGAACTTGAAACAAGAGTGAGTATATTGACAGGTCTATCTAAAGACGCGTATGATTATACCGTGAGTGAAATCAAACTCATTATATCAGCAGAGTAATATCCGCAAGGGGGTGAACTAATGACAGAATTATCGATCTTAATAAGTTTTCTAGCAGGGTTATTGATCCCAATGTTGATATTAGCGTACTCGTACGGTAAGAACAGGGCGAAGGATTCTGAATTATCTTTAATGATAACTAATCTAATGGAGATAAATCAGCAAATGTTAAAGGAAATAATAGACATTAAACTAGCTATGGCAACAAATGACGCTAATTTCCAGGCACTAAGGGAAAAGGTTGATAAGTTAGGGAGTGAACAAGAAGAAAATAGGAAGCGTATCATTGAAATGGAAAGAATTGTAAAACTTCGCAGAAAGAGGTGATCCACACATCTAATTTAGCGAAAAGGAGGCGAGCAAACATGAGTGAAGAAATGAAGATCAGATTGACTTCCCCAGCGGCATGGGCAATATTCATTGCACAACTGTTAACAGTATTACCGTTATTTCTTAGTGAAGGTAATGTCACAGTTGTAAGGATAGTGGCACTAGCTGTATTGGAAGTATTGACGGTATTTGGTATTCTAAATAACCCAACAACAAGAGAGAAGTTCTAATCAGAAGGCTACTGTTGTTGCAGTAGCCTTCCCTGACAGGAGGAATTAATATGTTAAAAATAGAGGACTGTTTAGTTGTAATAGGCGACGGACACGGAGTCGATACGGCGGGCAAAGAAACTCCTTTGATAAACGGAACCCGCATAAAAGAAAATACTTTTAATAATCTATGCAAGATCGAAGTAATGCACGAATTGATTCTTAGAGGCTTTCGGGTTGCTGACGTTTCGCCAGAACTAACAGATACCCCTTTAACTTTAAGAACTGGAAGGCAGATTGCCGCATGTAAGTTATGGGAAACTGAGAAAAGGAATGAGAACTATATCTATATATCTATACACTATAATGCGTACAATGGTGTCTTTGATAACAAGGCAGGCGGCATATCTGTTTTTAATTACTACAATAGTGTCTTAGGTAAAAAACTTGCGACTTCACTGTTGAATCAAATAGTTAAAGGAACTAAACAGGCAAACCGTGGTGTTAAAGAAGCTGGCTTTTATGTGTTAAAAAACTCACGTGGACCTGCCGCTTTGATCGAATTCGGATTTATGGATAAATTATCAGAAGCACTGTTGATGACTAACAAAGCTTTCATAAAAGAATGCGCGATGGATACCGTAAGAGGTATTTATGACTACTTCGGTATTACCTTCACTGAGGACAGTGCAAGCAGTGATTTAAAAGATAAAATTGATAAATTAGAGTACTCTGTGCGACAAGCTGTAATTACTTTAGAAAAAGCATTGACCAATTAAAACAGACATGGTAATATAGGTAAGTACTCTCCCCTCACACATTTCTATTTCAAGGCAAATGACATTAGTCACTTGCCTTTTTTTTATTTATAAATATAATGCTTGACAGCACATAAGTATCGTTATATACTATATAAGTACTAAAAAATAAAAAGAAAGAAGGTAATAAAACATGGGCACTCAATTAACAAAGTATGACAAAAGGGATAACTTTTCGGTATTCGATAGCAAATCTATTTGCGTTTACGATAATCAAACAGGATTGCTAAAAGGTGTTGAAGTCGAAGTGGAATTATCTCTGCTAAAGAAACACATGTGGGGTATGAAATCTTTTCAACTCAACAAGAAAACTAACAAATGGGCTGAGAATGTAGAATACAAAGTTTCAGCTGAGGGCTATGACTGGTTCAATAAATTTGCGGCACTTAGGTTTATAGCTCCACCAAGATTTGATCTTAATGGGATTACTTACACCAACCCTACTATTATCAGAGATAAGTACGGTAACAAAGATATGGTTATGTATATGGTGTCAGTGGCGGGTAGAGACGCAACAGGAAGCATTTATATAACACCTCCAACTGTTGTAACCTTCTCTCAGCACGAAGCTCTTATGACCGCCTTAACAGGCAAGGTTAAGAAACAGGCTGATTCAGACAAGAAGTTTGATAAAGACAATGCACTAGGTTTCGCATGTCCAGTTCGATCTAAGGATAAATTTCTTAAAACGAATGACTTTTATGAATTCTTCCCTATGTCGGACCATACAGGATTGATCATAGATACCTCTCATAAATTTTACATCGAAACGGAAGCGATGATGACCGCTAAAAAAGAGAACATCGAGAGAACCATCGTGACTGTTGCGAAAAGGAATGCACTAAGAAGACATCCTGCTGTGTCTTTCTATTCTCTATCTCCTACAAGAGTAAAAGATAAAGATGGAAACACCATTGATCTTGTCGCTAAAGTTAAGGCGATGATGTGGGTCGGTGCCACCGATGAAGAACTTGATAGGGCTATCGAAAACTACGACTTTGAAGGAACGAAGGAATCAGTAAAATATAATGATATCGAAGACGGTGAAGTAGCCGACGACGGTTCAGAAATAATAATAGATGAGGAGGTAGTTGTCTCTTCTGTTGAAGACTTAGAAGAAGACACAGATGAAATCACAGAGGAAATAGTGGAAGAGCTGGACGAGAGTGATATCAAAGTTGTAAAACTCTGGATCAACAAACATTACCACTCTGTAAGTAAGGATGAATTTGCACAATTCAATGTAACTAAAAACTCAAAACTTGTTCAACTTATGGAAGTCAAAGACTACATAATGAGAAAAGAAGCGGAACAAGAAGAAGCGGAAATGGAGGAATTAAATAATGATAACGCTTAGTAAAATAGTGTACAAAGGGTTCAGAAAAGGTGAAGGGAAGAGGAACATGACTCCTAAGATGGCTATAACTGGTCCAAATGGGGTAGGAAAATCGAGGATCATAAATGCAGTAGTCTATGGGTTATCTGGTTGTATAGGCGATTCTAAGACAAATGAATCACTCTTTAGCGAATTTTCATCAGGAAGTGAAATGTCGGTGGAGCTACACTTTGGAGGCGAAGTCATTAAGAGAGGTATAATCGAAACGTTTGATAAAAACAAAACCACTGGTAAACAGTCTGTATCGTACGAAGGATACGCATTCGTGTATGACGCAGAGTATCCAGACGAGGTAAAGATAACAGGCAAGAAGAAAGTTAATGACTATATCGAAAAAGAGTTAGGGATACCTTTTGAAGCACTAGACTTCTCTGATTTTGAGAACAAGTCTTTTCCAGAAAAAAGAAAGTTGTTGAATAACTACATCACAGATACGGATGTTTCTTTAGTTGAAGCGGTTGCTTATCTCAGAGAAGGTATATCTGAGATTGAATTCGTAGATGAAATGAAAGAAAAAATCAATGAGGCGATTGCTAATATCGAAAGAGGAGATAATTACAAAAAATTAGCAGATATCATAGACTATGCGACTAGAAAGAAATCTTTCTTTTTTGATCAAAAGAAAAATACCCAAGGAGCGGTTAACACCGTAACTATTTTAAAGAACGAGATCGAAGGTGATCTTAATAAATTAGTTACGATAGAAGATGATATTAAAGAAGTAAACGGACGTATTAAAGGTTTGTCTGAGGATCAATATAATATACGAGTTGCTGTTAATCAAAAAGAACTTTACTCGCAAAACATTGCTGATGAGACTAGTCGTATAGTTAATCTGAAAGAACAGTTATCTAATTGTGACACAACTATATTAGAGGGCATGGACACCGATCTTTTAAAGGATAAATTGGATCTTGCTAAAATCATAGAAGAAAGAATTAACTTTGAAGATATCCCTGACGTGCTTGAGACAGAAGCTAAGCTTGAAGCTTCTAGTGAATTAATATCGACACTAGAAAAGGATTCAAATAAGCTTGATTTTAAAATAGCTCTCTTGAAAGGTGAATTAGCTGAAAAAGCGACGAATATTATAGCTTTTTCTGAAAGAGGTACATGTCCATTCACAGGTAAAGCTTGTTTATCTGGTAAATCAGATGTGTTGGATTTTATGGAAGCTAATTATAATCGGCTACTAGCTGAATATGCTTCTTGTGAATTAGAATCTGCTGAAATTATAGAACGCACAACGGAGGCTGTTAAGGTTCAAAGAGTACTCGGTGTTAAGTATGACGCCATAGCAGATGATTTTACGAGCGAGGATGAAAAGTTTGACGATTACGAATTGCAAATGCGTAGTATTGTAGATCAACATTTAGCTAACGAAAGAAAAGTACAACATATGCGAGAAATGGTTCCTGAAATCAAGGAACAAATAGTAGCCGCTGAGAATAAGCTTGCTTTTCTCTTTGAGAAGGAAGTGACAGAAAGCAAAGATCCAGAAAAAGTTGCTAAAGCTATGCTTGTTGCAGAGACACAATTAGCTGATCTTATACTCAAGAAGTCACAACTAGAAGAAAAAAGAAGCGCCTACGAACTTCAAAAGAAATCGGTTATTGCGGCACAAGAAGCAGAATATCAGTATATGGCATGGTCTTTCATTCAGAAGAAATTAGGCGTTAATGGGTTGCTTGGGGAATTAATTAAAAAAGCAACAGGACCATTTGTGGATGAAATGAATGAAGCACTCAGATTTTTTGGAGACAAAGAGACATTCTTTATTGACACTATTAATGATCAAGGGAAAGAGATCCTGCGTTTTGGATTGGTTAGGAATGGCGAAAGAATCAATTACAATACGTTGTCGAATAGCGAAGGAATGACTGTAGCTATCTGCATGACTTATGTGTTCCAGACTATCAAAGGCTGTCCATATAAAATCATAATGCTGGATGAATTTAGTAATTATGATAGAGGCAGAATGGAAATTATGTTAAAAGGACTTGAAGCCCTTCCAGTGAATCAGGTTATTATCTGCGGTGAATTCTCTGAAAGAGTAAGTGCTTTGACAGAGAAAGTCAAAGGAATCGATTTTGAGGTGTTGGAATATGTTGAATGAGTTACAAAAGAAACCAGTAGTAAGCAGATCAAAATATAAATGTATTTCAGCAGGTGCAGGAACAGGAAAGACCCACACATTAGTAGAGGTCGTTTTGGAGTCCTTGCGACAAATAGAAGACCCTTCCTGCATAGTTGCTGTAACATTCACACGGAATGCCGCCCTCGAACTCAGAGAGCGGTTGATGGAGAAATCTGATGGAGATACGAATAGTATGTTCATAGGAACGTTTCACTCTTTCTGTTTAAGCGTAATTATGGATTATATTGAATATACTGGATACAATGAAAATATAAATATTTTTGATCGTGACGACAGGAAAGATGTTATTACAAATATCATAGACATGATGAAGCTTAAGAACAAAGTCAAATATAGTGATATTGAAGAATATGCAAAAACAAATACAATGAATTCACTATATGAACAGTTTGTGTATGATGAGTATCTAGAGGTCATGAAGATATATAATGCTATAGACTTAACAATGATCATCCCTATGGTTAACAAGCTTTTACTTAACGATGATCTGTTAGCAGACTTAAGAGAAAAGCATAAATATTTCTTTGTGGATGAATTTCAGGACACAAACGATGAACAGCTGGACTTGATTAATCGCATTAATCCTGAGTCGCTTGTTATCATAGGAGATCCAGATCAAGCAATTTATGAATGGAACGGCGCTCGTCCTGAAAATATGGTAAATATAAAAGATGTTTACGAGGATATGGAATTGTTCATTCTAGAAGAGAATTACAGATCAACTAAACCCATCGTAAAAGTTGCAAATGATTTAATAAAATACAACAAAAATAGAATCAGTAAGAAACTTGTTACAAAAAAAGAAGGTATTAATGTTGTATACAAAGCCTGTGAAACAGATGAAGAAGAGATCAGTTTTATAGCTAATAATATATTAGCTGGTGAATTGAAAGATAATGCTGTTATCTGTAGAAGTAATAAGCAAGCGAGTAAAATTCACGCTGGACTTATAAGATATAACATTAAATCCAATCTTATAACATCTTACGGAGATCCGTTTAAATCAGACGCAGGTAAATTACTAACGAGGATCCTAAGATTAGTTAATAATCATAAGGATGACTACTCTGCCCAGTATGTAGCTACTTCGCTTTTAGATTTGTCGGTCAAATATGTTAGGTCAGTAGCTTTGATGTCAGAAAAGGGATATTTTCTTTCTACTCTGGCGTTTGCGACAAAAAAAGGAGAAGAATTATATAACTTTATAACAAATATAGGTGTTGAAGGGATCAAGGAATTAGCTTATGAACGTGTAGTAGAAGTCATAGCTAAAAGCGGTATACTCGGATATTATGGATCGACAGGAAGACAATCTAAGTTGATAGATATTGATGAATATCGGCGAGAAGTAAGAAAGTGGCAGTCTAAACAAGCCTTCTTTGGAGGAGATAAAAGCTTTGAGGCTTTTATGAGACATATAGAGTTTAGGGATCTGCAAGATAAACTTGATAGGACAAAGGATTGCGTCAATGTTATGACGGTCCACGGATCAAAAGGTCTTGAGTTCCCTAACGTGTTCGTATCAGGTTGTAACGAGGGTCACATGCCATCTTTAAGAGGTACCAACCCTAATGTCCCAGAAGAAAGAAGAATAATGTATGTGGCCATTACGAGGGCACAGGATAGATTGTTTTTAACTAGAAGCAAATTAACTGTTAGCTATGGAAATAGGTTATTAGCTAATGTAACTAGTAGGTTTATATACGAAATGGGGATACATGAATGAAAATCAAATTAGGTAATGGTTTTATGTTGTCTGTGCTACCGCTCAATTTTATGTTAGAGAGGGAAAAAGTACATGATGAAATTGACAAGAATAATTTTGGAGAAAAGTACACAGTGTTTATTGGCTATTCTGGAAAAATAGAAGCTCTTTTGGATCAGCTGGTGGATAACGGAGGATCAGAAAAAGACTGTAATACTTTGAGAGAGATAGTAGACGCAAGAAAAAAACTTATGAGGGAACTTAATAAGCGTTGCTTAGTAGGACTGGAAGACGCTTTAAGAGAAAACTTAGAACTTGAAAAATTGAATACTATTTTATCAAAAGAGAATCGTAAACTAAAAAAGAAAGCAGGTGTTAAAGATGTCGAAACCATTGATTAATCTAACAATTCTTAGAAGAAAAAAACATTTGACTCAAGAAGAGTTAGGAAAAATGTCTAATCTAAGCAGAGTAACAATAAACAGAATAGAAAATGGCGCACAAAGTCCTTCTCTTGACGCTATTGTATCTATAGCATATGCCTTAGACAGCACAGTTGATTTTTTATTAAGAGGTGATATCAATGGCTGAGAAGAGAATGTTCTCTAAGACGATTGTAAGAAGTGACGCATTTTTAGATATGTCGGCCACCGCTCAATTACTATATTTTCATTTATCGATGGAAGCAGATGACGAAGGTTTTGTTGATAATCCAAACATGGTAATGCGTGTAATAAATTCAAATAAAAACGACTTCGATCTACTTGTTGCAAAAAAGTTTGTGATTACGTTTGATGATGGACTAATTGTTATAAAACATTGGTTTATTAATAATTACATAAGAGCTGACAGATCGAAGGCGACCACCTACACGAACCAGAAAGAGCTACTATTCCAAAAAGAAAATGGTGCATACTCATTGTCTGGTAGGCAGTTGGTTGACACTTGGTTGACAAATGGTTGCATAGATAAGAGTAGTATAGATAAGAGTAGTATAGATAAGAGTAGTATAGATAAAAATAGAACAGAGGAAATAATTATCGATGATTCTCCAAAACAGAAAGAACCAAAAGCAAAAACAAAAGCAAATAGAGATAATTTTACACCATTTGAACAAGCAATTATAGATTTCAAACAACACCGCAAACAAATGAAATCACCAATGACCGATAAAGCGGTGAAGCTGATACTCAATAAATTGGATTCTTTAGCTGACAATACTCAAGACAAAATAACACTGTTAGACACCGCAATAGAACATGGCTGGAAGACAGTGTATGCCCCAAAAGATAACAAAGGCAACTCTATTAATATAAAAAAGAAAAACATGTTTGACGAATAGGAGGAGAAATGGAAGACATAAAAAGACTACCTCCATGTTCCAGAGAAGCTGAACTAAGTGTTCTAGGAAGTATTATCATAGACAATGATTGTATTGTGAGTGCTGCCGCAACGATAAGACCGTCATATTTTTATTATCCAGAACACAAAATAATGTACGAAACTATGGTGAATCTGCATAACAAAGCCCAAGCGATTGATGTCGTAACGATCATGGAATCATTGACAGCAACTGGTCTAAACGAAAAAATAGGCGGGTATGAGTTAATAAGTACAATAGTTCAGACGGTTCCGACATCTGTAAACGTGAAAGAATATGCAATGATCGTAAAAAAACATGCTTATATGCGAGCGTCCATAACTCATTGCAATAAAATAATCGGAAGTGCTTACACAATGGACTACGATGATGTACAATCACTTATGTCCTCTATGCCTTCAATAAGCTTAGCAAGAAAACCCCACAAAACCACAAAAGAAATACTTCAAGAGTACGTACTGGACGATGTAAAAAGGAGAACAGAGGCAGAATCAGATAGTATAGGACTCCCAACAGGATTCAAGGAAATAGATGACATAACAGGTGGTTTAAAGGGCGGCGAACTTATAGGGATGAAAGCAGGTCCTAACATAGGAAAATCAGTTTTAGCCTTAGAAATATGCAAGTATACGGCAAGTAGAGGATTGACAGCGGCGTTTTTTGCATATGAAATGACAACCCAGAGCTTGGGATATAGACTAGCTCCTGATATTTTCAGAGTCCCTATTGATCACCTTAACAATCCAAAAAACGAAATGGACAACTACGACATAGCAAGTATAAAAAGAGCTATAAAAGATATAGACACAAATAATTCAGTCAATTATCTCCACATATTTGCAAACGAATTAGAGGAGAACACGGTTGAAGAATTAGAGGGACACGTAAAATTATTAGGAGACGTGAAGCTTATAACTGTAGACTACTTGCAACTTCTGGAAGGCGATAAGACAAGCTTTGGTATGGATAAGTATACAGAAAACTTGCGTAAACTTAAAAGAATTGCAAAAAGGTATGATATTCCTATAATTGTAATTCTTAGTGAAACAAAGACAGGAGAGATCAGGGGAACAAACGAAGTAGAACATGATCTTGATCAGTTGATTGAACTGAGAAGAGAAAAATTTGCAACTACACCAGAAGGCAGATCTTTGACAGAGGTACTTATCAAGAAAGGAAGAAATAACAAGCTAGGCAAAGGTCTTATTAAATTTGATGAAAACTATATCAAGTTTAAGTAACTAGAAACAAGCTGACGAAAGAACGGTGAAGTATGAACGTAACAAAACAATGTGAAGAATGTAAAAAGGATTTTAGAATTGTAGAGGATTGGATAGAATTAATAATGGACGATGGAAAAATATTATGCAATAAATGTCTTACAAGAAAAGAGAGAGATTGGATTAATGGTGAACTTGTTTATTACCCTTACTTTGAGAGCGAAGATCTATATGACAAATGGTGCTACCACAAAGAAAACAAAGCAGTTACAAATTTAGTAAAGATCGGAATGGCTTTTAAAACTAAGGAATTAGCTATCAAATGCGCTAAAAGTATGCTTAATATGCAAAAGGATGACATATGAATTTTGATATAGATTTAAGTAGTGTGAACAAGATAAGAAATGAGTATGAACATAGACTTCTAGATGTTCTAGACGCTTACATGGCTTTAAGTGTAGCTCAGTACATGGAAGAGAAAATGAGAAACACAATAGAGTGGGAAGATATAAAAGATGGCTACGAAGAACCAAAAAATGTAGAGCTGATCTGGAAAGATCTAATGGATTTTATAACGCAACTGAAATCCGATCCTAAAGAATTCAGGACATATTGTAGATTAGCCATAAGAAATGTAGCAAGTTGTATAGGGAAGGAGGGCTACGGAGAAAAATTGATACCATCTCTGACACTAATCAATCAGATACTCGATGTGCTAATATTAATGGAACGCAACGAGCAAGCAAAGAAAATAGGAGAATAAAAAATGAGTACAATTAGAATAATCGAAGGAACAGAAATAGTCCAAGAATACGAATCAGTAACAAACAGAGCTATCATAATTGCAGTGAACAAAGAGGGGTTCGACACTCACTTAACCTCTAAATATTATAAGCTGGATGAAAAATTCGCTTTAGATCAAAGTTTTGTTAATATAATTACAGAGTTGAAAAAATGTTATCCAGATTACTTGCAACATATAGTGCCTGAGCGTGTTATGTTTATAATCGACGAAGCTTTTGAAAAAGGCACGACAACAACTATTAATTCGGCGTGGTACATTAAACTAAAATATGTTTCATCACTCGGCAAATTTATGCAAAGGTTGTTTGGTTACGACTATGTAATTACTATGAGGACTTTCTGGCTAAAACAATGGTCAAAACCACAATTAGCGGCGGCAGTCTTGTCACAATTATTAAGAATCGAACAAGATTCGGGAACCATAGTTGATTATAACGAGGCCTATTTGTCAAAAGTAACTACAACTTTTGGTAAGAATTATCTGGAACCAGGAGTTACGATTGAAGATGTTCTTGATCACCATGTAGAATTATCAGAATTCAAGTCAGCGCCAATATCTGATAAGCAAGTAAGCTTTGAAGACTTTGGAGACAAAGAAGAAGATAGTGATGAACGTTTACCATTTGACGACGTGGAAGATGATCAAGCAGAATCAGAAAATGAAACTGATCAGGATAAACCAGCTGATATCAGTAGCATACTCGCAAAAAAACGAATGGAGGCAGATCTTAAAGCTGTAAGTGATGACGAAATACGCATTACAGAGGCTAAGGCCGCAGAAGCAGAAACAAAAAGAGTTAAGGCCGCAGAAAGAAGAGCAAAGAAAGCCGCAAAGAAAAAAGAAGAAGAAATGAAAGTCGGTGACGAAGAATAATGTATCCCTATTTGTTGTTAGCTGTGGATCCAGGAACTACTGAATCTGCATATGTAATAATCAAGTGCAAAGAAGATGATCAAATAGAAATTGTGGAAAAAGGAAAAGTCTCAAACAATGACATGCGAAGAAAGCTTCAAAGCTGGGCGACTCTTCCAGAATTATTCAGAGTTGTAGGGATAGAACATATAAAATCATATGGACAAAGAGTAGGTCAAGAAGTCTTCGACACTTGCGCATGGATCGGTAGATTTCAAGAATGTATAACAGAAACAAATGACGTCTATATGATCTTTAGAACAGATGTCAAAAAAGTGTTATCAAACAACAAAGCTGACTCAGATAGTGCTTTAATACACATGATGGTTGATCGATATGCTTATAATGTTCCAAATAGCGGCAAAGGGAACAAGAAGGATCCTGGATTTTTCTATGGATTTAAAAAAGACATATGGCAAGCATTTGCAGTAGCTATTGCATTATACGACATAGTTGAGAGCGATAAGCTATCAGGATATGAGGTACAAGGCGCCAAATAACCCAGTGGGACCATTATAAGGGTGGGGGCTAATACAAGTTCCACCCCTATATAAAATAAGTGGCAAGGTCTCCAAAACGATGTGTAAAAGAGAGGAACGATAATATGTATAATGACTATGTAAAAGCATGCGAAAAAGAACAAGTTGTACCGATCACAGAAAAGGAATTTGAAAGAATTAATATTTTCTACGACAAAGGTTTTAAAGCAGGCGTTAAAGAGGGCCGTCAAGAAGGTATGTGTTTAGGTTTAGCGCAAGGATACTCTCAACATGAACAAGAAACGAAACTAAAATACGAAGAATAGGAGTTTTTACAATGACTATCGGAGATAAGTTTAGAAAAACAAGAAAAGAACGTAACCTCAGACAATTAGATATATTTAATATAACCTTTCTTGCGAGAGCTACTATACAACAAATTGAGCGGGGAAAAAGAGAACCTAATTTCCGTACACTTAAATTATTCGCTAAAGCTTGCAATATAACTATGGCAAAACTATTAGAAGACGTAGAATAGGAGTTGATTGAATGCGTGAACTGACATATATAAATAGAATCGAACAACAGTTAATCCATGCGATCATAACTGAAATGGCTAAACAAATGTGTCAGAGCGCCGTTCATTTAAGAGATCAGCTTAAGCAACATTATGCAGAAGCAATGGATTATAGCAGACCTTTTAGCCTTAAGTTAGGCGTATGCAAGGAAAAAGAATTTAGGTTATTTAAGGATTACGTGTTAGATCTGGCAATGGAATATGGAATTGTTTTTGAAAATATGTCTACATACTTTGATGATCTTGAGCAGTACGCCGCTATGTGTATAAAATATAGAATGTGTAGCGTCACTCTAAAACCACATGATCCTGATAATGGCTATGTGGTTGAGATACATCATGTTGATAAAGTCGGAATGGGGAATGATAGAACACAAGTTGATCATTCCAAGCTACGTCGCATGGCATTATTGTCAGAATATCATCAGTTAACCCATGCAATGGGGGAAATTAGCTTTCAGGAAAAGTATCATGTTGTAGGTGTATGTACGAAATACAGAAGCAAAGGTCACTTGCTACTCGATGATGAAATAGATGTGAAGAAACAGGAGGAACAAAATGTTTGGATGGAAGAAAAAATATGATCAACTTGAAGAAGAGTTGGGAAGAAAAACAAAGCAATTACTAGACAACAAAGAAAAACACAATGAAGAATTAGCTACCCTTATCAAAAAATATGAAACACTAACTGAAATATACCTTGAAGAACAAGACGAAGAAGAGTCACTCGAAGAAGAATTGAGAAAGAGAACAAGACAACTACAAGACAATAAAGCAGATTATGACAAGGAACGGACCCTTTATATTAAAAACCATGAAAGGCTGATTGAAATAAACAATCGAGAACTAGAAACATCACGAGAAATAAGAAAAAATCTATATCTCAGTTTAAAAGATGAACAAGAAATCGTTGAAAGACTTAGAAAGGCCCAAGAAGCTAAATGTGAAACATGCAACTACAAACTATGTTATGGGGACAATCTGGTCCCTATAAATCAAGAATTCATAGATAAGGTGGTAGAAGACATTGGTAGAGCATGAAGTGAGTTATTTATTCCAGGATCCAGATTTGCCAGAAAAAAGAGTAGCAAACGAATTGTTTGAAGATGACTTTATCGCACAGGAATATAACAACTTAACCCCTGCTAAAAAGAAAGAGATCGACGCCGTATATCAACAAGGCTACGGCGTAGAGAGAACAGGCAGACTATGCAATGTATCAAACTTTATGGTAACAAGAACCATAAGAGATTTGCACGGCAAACTTAGAGCAAAAAAACGACAAGTGAGGACTAAAGATGAACGAATATAAAGAACAACTCGGCAAAATGATAGAACTATGCGAGAAACAAATGAGAAGTATTAAATTAGTTACAGGTTTTACAGACATTCATTTGCACCCACAGATCGTAAAGTTAAAAGAGGCTAAGGAAGTTTTTGCAAAGGAGGACTAAATGAAGGTTAAAAGAGAAAATATATCGAAAAAAATAGAAGCTAAAGTAGATGAATATAATCGCTATTATGGTCGGGATAGATCTTTATTGATTTTAATCGATCCATTTTCATTCGACGCTTTGCTTTACAGCAATAGTGCAGTCGAAACAACAGAGTCATACAATGTCAGACAATCTACATTCATGGGAATGAATATCCAGCTTATAGAAACGTGCGAAGAATTTATAACTGTTCAAAATTTTTTCCAAGAGGATATAAAAAATAGCGCATGGGATCAATTGAAACAAAGACAAAAAGCAGAGACCGAGATGATTAATAATGGATTGTTTTCAGTAGATGAATGGTAAGATAAAGAAGCTGAATTAAAAGAAAGTGAAGGTGAATAGCTTATGCAAGAACTTAAACTACCAATAGCCAAAATGATTGACACGCTAAAAGAATTTGAAAGCTTAACTATTAAGCTAAATAAAGACTATCTTGCAATAAAAGTAACAGACGTATCTCGTAATTTATATATACAAAGGGCCTTTAATTACTACGAAATAGCACAACGTATCTCGCCAAGAAATGACAATTTTTTTATTAAAGCTGTTGTCTCAATGTCCAAAGATCTTGAAGATGTCATATCAAAAGAATAGCAAAAAAAAAGGACCCCAAGCTGAGGTCCTTTTTTTTATTCTTCTTGCTCAGGTATTTTATAAATAATACAATGCAGATGAGCATAGGTTTGCAGTTGCTCTCTTATAAATCTTGCAAGGCCGTACTTGTTTTTTATATGATCAATTATAGGCTGATACTCACGCTTAGATCCCTTGCCCAAGTATAAGCTTAAGAATTTAGCCTCGTCTCCATCCCTGTTTAATTTTGGCATTCGTGTACCTCCTTTTCTGATGAGTACTCTGCATAGCACTCTTGATTAAAGCCGTGATGTATGTGTTTTTCCCATTCTTTTTCAGTGTATTGAAACGCAAAAGCTAATGAACCATATATCTTGAGATAGAATTCTCTTGCTTGGCCATAGCTTGGAGCTAATATTTTTACGTGGCCACCGTAATGGTGTTGTGTTTCACTTGTCCCATATGTAAAATAAAAACTTTCTAGTTTTGGCATTGTTTTGCCTCCTCTTCTTGTTCTTTCAGATCTTGGTCGACCATTCTTTGTATTTCTCTGGCCAATAATTCTACGTTGCTATCAAAATTCATTGAACCCGATCTTGAAGAACAAGCCGCATATTTAATTAAATGAATCGTAGTTGTTAAATAATTTTCTTTTGTTCCATCGAAATCTAGTCCGTTATTCAATTCATATCTTCTTAATTCGTCAAAATTGACTTTACTTACAACTTCTAGTGCTAATGTTTTTATATCGTCCATAATGTACCCTTCTCCCCGATAAGCCGTTAGGTCAGCTCTTTAGAACGCTTCTATGGGCCTTCTACGACCTCAGGATTGACGGTTTCTATTACTTATAGTGAGTATTTTTCTTATGTAAGCGATAAGTTGTTGGAAACGATTGCTATTTTTTGTAGCTACAAAAGGACTATTGCTAGAGTCTATTTTTGCAGGGTTGTCGTAATGTTTATGAGAACCAACCGATCTGAAAAACTCATTACTTGCCATGACTGACGACTTGTGATTCCTCTTACTATTTTCCTTTTTGCTTTTATACATAATTTCCTCCTGTCAAAAACTGGTTTATAGGAACCTGATAACATTTTCCATATGAAGCTTTATTACATTTTTTTCATCCTCAGAAAAATTGCCATATTCTATCGCACTTAAAAGTGACTGGACCAAGCATTTCAAGAAATTGAATCTTTCTGCTAATACAACTTTACCTCCTCCTTCGACCATAATAAATTCCCCTTTGTCCTCAAAATTCGTATCTGGAAATCCTACAGTTTTAGCCGCATACTCTAATGATGATTGTAACGTTGTTAGATTTGCATTCAAAATAAGCACCTCATCTTTCTTTGCTGGTTAGTAGTTTCACCTCTACCACCGCCCAAGCGGTAGCAGAATCAATCTACTAAATTCTATTATTTATATTACGTTTTGCTATCCCTAAGGACTCGTCAACTATTTCATCAACAAGTATTTTCGCCGTCATATTGTCCATACCTAAAAGAGATAAGGCATAATAGGCTTTTTTGATTGCTTTATTATCCTCATCAATAATCGCGTCTTTAAGATTCATTAATAATTTACTTAACATCAGCTCACCTCCATTTCATCGATGACCAGATCGGTCAAAATTCTATACGCTGTTTCAAGGGCCGCTACGCACTCTACAAAAAATTCGTCAACACCAACACCAGCAAAATCAATGATAGTGTTTTCGACATCGTCGAGCATTTCTTTGATTTCATCGTATGATGTTTCTTCTTTTATTTCGTAACCATACGGCGCAACCATTGTAGCTATAAATTCTATTCCAATTTTTTTCTCGCACATAATAAAACCTCCTCTTTCTAAGCTAATTAATAGGTCCAGTACTACCACGGCCAGCGGCCGTAGCAGAATCAATCTACTAACTGTTAATAAACTCTAATGCCTCAGCCAATGTCCCTGTATCCCATTCAGGGGACCTACAGCCCTCACCATACTTGTATTCAGTAGTAAAGAACACAAGATAGTTGTTAAGGCCGTCAGCGCGCTCTGAGGGTGTTGTTTTGGCTATACAATAGGATACACCATCATGCAAGATTTGCTTTACTCTTTTCATTAAACCACCTCTTCAAATCTGCAAATGTGAGTTTGCAACTCGCCGCCCTCATCGTCGATAAAATGATACATTACTATACGACCAGATCGATACTCAAGCGCAACCATGTATCTTTTGTTGAGAGTCAAGCAACCCTCATAGCTAGTGTTGTTGATACACTTCATGACCTTTGCTTCCATACGTAGACCTTTTTCCCACTTTACAATTTTAGCAAACATAATAAAACCTCCTTTTTCTAACTTAATTAATAGTATCATCAGCGCCCTATAAAATTTACAAGGCGTTGTCATACTGTTAATTAAAGTATCCTTCTTTAATGTTTTTTGACTTAATCAAGTCCATCGTTTTTTCTGTGTCAAATTCATTTAACATTGACACAATAACGATTGTTTTTTTTGTCGTATCAACTAATTCTTTAATGCAATAGTCGTCAACGCCCATCGGCAAAATGCCGCAATGTGCTTCCGCGACCTCTTCTACTTCGCTTCTAAAAACCTCATTTAGTGTTAACCCATTTCGTGAAGCTAAAACAATAAACATAATAAAACCTCCTCTTTCTTGTCTAATCAATAGGTTCATCCCTGCCACCGCCTCAGCAGTAGCAGAATCAATCTATTCAACAAACTCGAATTCCCTAACTGTTTTAGAACAACCATCAGGACTGACTGATGTCAATTCAATAATGTCCTGAGCGTATTTGGTGCGCCCTCTGACAATCGTATCTTTTCCGCCTATGGCCTTGAACCATGCCATAGTTTCAGGGTTAGTTATTAAATCGTACTCTTTTTCAGTTATGAAGCGCCTCTCTCCGCTTTTAATTTTCATTTTCCCTTCAATTCTTTCAAGATTTGTTTGTGTCATGAGTATTTGCATAATAAAACCTTCTTTCTTTCTAAAGTCAATTAATAGGTCCACGCCTACCACGGCCCTCAGGCCGTAGCAGAAATAGAACTATTCGGACCAATCTGTCCAATACGAATCCCCTTCGCCTTCGTCGTATAATTCATCGAATTCCTCTGGCGTCATGTTGCCGCCTAGACATTCATCAGAACAATAATAATCCGCGCCGCTATCAATACAGTAGCCCTCTTCCATTATCGCCCCACACTCCGAGCAAACGCGATAAGGGACATCTGAATCGGTTGCATACAATGCCGTTAGAAATTCCCTGAGCATTAAACTGTTATCAATTGATAAATCGTTGCTACGATTCAATTTCATCAATTCATCCATTGTCATCAAATCCAAGTTTTTATCCATAATAAAACCTCTTTACTTTCTGAGCTAATTAATAGGTTCATTTCTACCACGGCCTGAGGGCCGTAGCAGAATCAAACTGTTAATAGACTTCCCATTCACCATAAAAACCAAAACTACCATATGACGACGTCACAACGTCATCATCCTCAGGAGCAACGCCCCACCATGGCAACCTTGCCACGACGTCGCCATCGTCATCTAATACAACCATGGCGCATTGATTGTAAGTAATTTCTTTCTCAGCTAAAGTCATAACCTCAGCCAAGTTCTTGTTAAAAAAGTCTCTTCCAATTCCATTTCCAAAATTAACAAAATAGTTTTTATTCATAATAAAATACCTTCTTTCTGAGCTAATTAATAGGTTCATTTCTACCACGGCCAGCGGCCGTAGCAGAGTCAATCTATTAAATAAATATCTCAGTTTCTTCCAGCAGGTCATAGAATGCCTGCTGATGGTTTTGCACGGCCAGCGACTTAGCTGTGAAGTAGCCATTTTCGACGCGTACTACGTCAAGGTAGACTACCCCTTTATTTACCCATCCACCTAAAAAGGTGTTTAGGATGTCAAGTTGAATTTTGTTTTGCTTACAATATGCGTCAACTACAGTACTATCAAATTCCTCAATAGGAATCTTTTGTTCATAACCTTCCAGCGCCACGGCGTAACCGTTTATAGGTCTTATGCCGCTGGTGGAAACAGTGGTACCGCCTTTTTCAATGATTTCTTGTGCTATAAGTTCGCACATTCTAAACATAATCATTTCTTCCATAATAAAATACCTTCTTTCTGAGCTAATTAATAGGTTCATTTCTACCACGGCCTGAGGGCCGTAGCAGAATCAAACTATTATACTACCAAATGATATGTAAAGTACTGGTGAGTACCGTTACACCTGAGCACAGAGTATACTCGTTTAGAACAAGTATTTCTGTTTATCTGGTCAAGAAGTGAAAAGTAATATGATGATGAAATCTCGTTACTTCTATCGTTATAATTCATAATAAATACCTCATCTTTCTGAGCTAATTAATAGGTTCAACACCGCCACCGCCTCAGCGGCGGTAGCAGAATGAAACTGTTAAATCTTCCCATGCTCCTTATAAGAGAAGTACGAACCATCTCCCATTATGACATGGTCCAGTAAGTTAATCCCCAAGAGTTCCAGTGCGCATTTGATACGCATTGTTACCTTGTCGTCCTCAGGGCTTGGTGTAGTATTGCCAGATGGATGGTTGTGGAAAACCGCCACTGACGACGCATTCGTCAATAACGCCATCTGGCAAATGCTCCTTACATCAACCAGAGAAGATGAAATAGTGCCGATGTTAAAAACATGGGCGCTAATTTCCTCATGCTTCGTATCAAGAAATAATGCGCCAAAATGCTCTTGGCACATTCCTTCCAGAGCAAATAATTTCGTGATTATCTCTGCTAATGACTCTGGGCTTGTCACGTGCCCAGACTTATTCATGTAGTCGCGGGTATCTTCGCGGACCAGCTCTACATGGTATTTAGCTAATACTGTATTTTTATTCATAATAATAAACCTCTTGCTTTCTAATCTAATTAATAGTTTCATCTCTACCACGGCCTGAGGGCCGTAGCAGAATGAATCTGTTAATATCTGACCATTATTTTTGAAATTGTATCCATGACGCTTGATGTCGATGGTATACAAATCTGAGCTGACCTACAGCCCAGCCAGCTTTTTATAGCTGACTTGAAACAACGAATTTGTAAGTCGTCGCTGAAATGGTCAGCGGCGAACTTGTCAATGTCATCAGCATAGTTGCCGTATAAGTCTATATACTGATATATTGACTCTTTCGTGATTAACGCCACTTTGTATAATGTACTTGTATTCATAATAAAACCTCTTTACTTTCTGAGCTAATTAATAGGTTCATGTCTACCACGGCCTGAGGGCCGTAGCAGAGTCAAACTACCAAATCTCAACAGAGTCATTTGTGTTTCTTTTTAACTTAAGTAGTTGCAACGGCGTTAAGGTCTTCCACCCGCTACCTTGTCTGTAGAAGTTACGCCTCTTTATAGACAACTTAGATACCTTGATAGTCTCAAGGTCAGCCACTACCTTTACTGTAGTGGCTAGAGTTATATAAGCCGTATGCTTATACATCTTAACTTTAATAACGCCGATGTCGTTTGCTCTTAAGTAAGCAAGCAAATCTTTCAATTTTCTTTGTTCATCAGTCATAATAAAACCTCATTCTTTCCATCGATTAATAGGTTGCCCACGCCCTCAAGATTTGAGGACATGACCAACGCATAAAGCGTTGATAGGTTTTTATTATTGCTACCGCCTTGTTTGCACCTTACACATATCCATCTAGGGCTGTATGCGTAGTATAGTGGCTCGTGGGCCAGTCATGGGCCAGTAACATTTGTTTATGCAGTTGTTAGTAGACGGCCGTAGCCAGTACACGGTTAATAGTAACAGTTGATAGTAAAGACTATCGATAATAAATAAAAACGAATGTTTTGTGTTGTGAAGAAAACAACGTATGAAGTTATGAGTTGATACTACTAGAGGTGGTCTACCATGTCAAGCCTTTT
>Ga0209414_1000211_pt1 | contig 27203 bp, 20 predicted proteins | sample LakVidmifraction_4_FD_181154 | JGI IMG/M metagenome (GOLD analysis project Ga0209414, IMG submission 181154) | Hypersaline microbial communities from Lake Vida, Antarctica - Brine Hole Two &gt;0.2 micron (SPAdes) (version 2) | ecosystem: Environmental > Aquatic > Non-marine Saline and Alkaline >...
GGATCCTCTCATCACCCATGTAGGTGATGAAGTTGTTGTAGATTTCTGTAGAAATTACCTGGTAGCTGCCTCCTATGATCAGTGGGCCTCCGACATCTCCGACAGAGGTTAAAAAGACCATCAGGGCTGCCATCAGGATATGGGGGGCGATATAGGGAAGCACTATGGAAGCCTGTGTCTTCAGTATGCCGTGCCCAAGGGAGAGGGAAGCCTCTTCCAGATGACGGGGAACCGTCTTCAGGCCTGTTACTATCAACAGCAGTGCATACGGCATGGCATGCAGGACCTGGGTGATGACCAAGCCTCGGAGGCCGTATATCGAAGGCAGTTGTATGGAGAACAGTTCGAAGAACATGGTGATGACACCACTGTTTCCCAAAAGGATGATGGTTGCAAAGCTCGAGATGAAGGCCGGGGTGATGAGGGGGATTGAAAGGAGCCCCAAAAACACAGCACTACCTGGAATCTGTAGCTTGGCGATCATAAAGCCAAGGGGAATGGCGATGAGGACTGCAAAAAATGTGGTAAGGACCGCCATCTTGAGGGTGTTGCCCGTCACATAGAGCAGATAGGAGAAGAATCCTGTTGGTAGCGGGTCCCCCTTCGAGAAGATAAGCGAAAAGGATCCTGCAAACAACCTGATGATGGGAATGACCAGGAATATGACCAGAAAGAGCGTTACCAGTGCATATGCCAGGGTAAACCAGGAAAAGGAGAGACGTTTTTTCATGCTGTGCTCCAAAAGATAAAGAGCCCACACCAGAAATTCTGGTGTGGGTTTGGTTTACTGCTTATTTAGTTCCTTTGGTACGGATATATTCGCCAAAGGTATTCTGGATCAGTTCACGGTTCTCTTCGGCAAGAGCAGGATCAGGAGCATAGATATTGCCGATGCCAGAAGTGACACTCTCAAGGCTGAAGGGAAGTGAAGAATCGACTACACCAGCTTTGACAGGAATGTAGAGGTACTCAGTTCCCTTGAGTTGCATCTCGTCGCTGAGGATGTAATCCATGAAAGCCTTGGCGAGGTTAGGATGTTTGGCTCCCTTGACCAGTGCCATGGAGTTGTCATAGATCTGGCTGCCGTCAGCGGGGAATACAAACCCTACAGGGTAGCCTTCACCTATTGCTACAAGAGCGGGGCGGGAGAGGCCGATAGCGAGGGCGAACTCGCCTTTGCTTACCAAGGTGTAGATCCTGGAGCTTGACCCGGAGTAATAGGGCAGATTGGCGTTGATCTTCTCCCAGAGAGAGGGAGCCTCATCATCATAGATCTGCAGCATAGCTATTATGTTCGAGCTTGCTGTTGATGATTTGAGAGGGTTGGCGCTGATGATCTGGTCCTTGTAGATTGGGTTCGCCAGATCCTTGTAGGTCTTGGGTACAGGCAATTTATAGCGGTCGAGCACCTGCTGGTTGTACATGATACCGGTAAACATCAGTGACCACACATGGTAGTAGTCTTCGGGATGGCTTAGCTGAAGCTTGCTGTCCCCTACTTGGATCGAAGCTTTGAAACCAGGGGTGGTCGGCTTATAGGGGGCGATCAGGCCATCTTCAATGGCGTGCTGGTAGTTGATCATGGAACCTGCATGCACGACATCAGCCTGAGGATTGGAAGATTCAGATTCCAATTTCTTGAACATGGCTTCGGTACCGCCGGGATTCAGCACATTGACCGTAACCCCAGGGTGCAAAGCTTCAAATCCTTTTTTCATTGCTTCGGCATATTCGGCAAAAATGGTGCTGTAAACGACCAATTCTGTCTCGCCATGTGCAGCAGCACCCATTTGTACTGTATCCGCTTCCTTTACTCCTGCGGCGAAAAGGGAGATACCCATTACCATGAGCATCAGAAATACTGTTGTCTTTTTCATCATAAAACCTCCTTGATGATTTATCCAAGTATAGGAAGCATGGCTTTAAAAAGCAAAAACTATCTGCCCAATAGGGTCTAGGGCAGAGTGAACAGGTATATAGAGGGTGTGAACCGTCCCTTACTTACTGAAAATGCAAAGGATTCACAAGAAATAGCCTGATTATTGGGAATATTCTCAAATAGGCAATTATGATAGGTGCCCGCTATCGGCATGCAGCATAGAAATGGCCCCTATTGATATACGTACACAAATATCTGTAATTTTTTGCATCATTATGCGCTATGTTGTTGTAATTGTGCAGTACTTGTGATTATATTAACATAATATAAGGAGTATACAATGGCAGAGTCGGTTAGCAGTTGCGTCAAACGAATCGTGGACAAGTCCCCCTTCATACATGAGATGCTCATCAACGGCATCCTATCCTTCAGCAACTACGCCCAGGCTATCCACCCTGATGTGGAGAAAGCCTACGGCAAGGACGTGAAGAGTTCGGCCATTGTGATGGCCTTGAGGCGCTACGGCGATGAGCTGAAGGCTCGTACCATGAAGGAAGAGCACAGCAGTGTCGAGTACGGCATTGTGATGAAGACCAATATCTTCGACCTGAATCTGGTCAGACGCGACAGTTTCATCAGTAAGCTCGGATCCCTCTATGGCCAGGTCTCCACCGAGAAGGGTGATTTCCTGAACATCACCATAGGAAGCCATGAGGTCTCCTTGGCTGTCAGTGAGAAGTATCGGGAACTGGTCAATGAGCTTGCCAAGGATGAGGAGGTCATGCATGAGATGGAGGACCTGGTCGCCCTTTCGCTGGTCTTTACCGGCGATTTTCTGCAGACCCCCGGGGTGGTCTATGAGGCGGTGCGCCGTCTTGCCTGGGAGCAGATCAACGTCATAGAGATAGTCTCCACCATGAATGAGCTTACCTTTGTCATCAAGCGGGAGGCCTCCATGAAGGCCTTTGATGTACTGCAGGGTTTCCTTGGTGCAAAATAGGACCATTACCCTCATCACAGGCTCGTATGACAGTGGAAAGACCACAGCCCTGCTCGCATACCTCCAGGAAAAAAACTACCCAAGCCACCATCTTTGTGGCTTTGTCGCCCTTGCCAAGGCGGAAAAAACCTGCTATAGACTGAAAGACCTCTTTTCAGGGGAGGAGCGCTTGGTCCTCGATGAGCAAGTCATCCCCTCCGGACGCAAACAGGGAAGGTTCTTTGTCGATGATGCTGTCTTTGTCTGGGCAAACCAAAAGATCTTCGATCATTTGGGAACTGCAACGTTAGCGGTCTTCGATGAATTGGGAAAGTTTGAACTGGAGGGCAGGGGCTTTGACCCATCCTTCAAGGGCGCACTTGCATATCCAGCCTTGGATATTGTGGCCACTGTGCGGCTCTCCCTTCTCCTGGAGGTCATAGATCACTATGCACTTGATGGGTACGACCTTGTTGTACAACAGGTGTGATACTTCTGAGGATGGGCGACGATGAATGAACTCTTATGGTTTGTGCTTCTTGTATTGGATTTTGCTGCGATCATGCTTGCCTACAGGTTTTGGGGAAAGCTGGGTCTCTACATCTGGATTCCCATCAGCATCATCCTTGCCAATATCCAGGTTACCAAGAATGTGGTGATATTCGGCATTGAGGCAACGCTTGGAAACATAGTCTATGCGACAAGCTTCCTGGTGACCGACATCCTCAGTGAGATCTATGGCAAGAAGGAGTCCGCCAAGGCTGTCAAGTTCGGCTTCTTCGCCCTGCTTTCGATGACCATCCTCATGCAGATCGCGCTCTTGTTCGAACCTTCATCATCAGATATAGCACACCCGGCATTGCAGACCATATTCGGTCTCATGCCCCGCATCGCCATCGGCTCTCTCGTTGCATATCTCTTGAGCAACACCCACGATATATGGGCCTATGCCTTCTGGAAAGAGAAAAAGCCGGGTAGGGGATACCTCTGGCTCAGAAATAACTTCAGCACCTTTGTCAGCCAGCTCATCGATACGCTGGTCTTCACCTTCATCGCCTTCTGGGGAGTATATCCCACTTCAGTGCTACTGCAGATACTTCTCAGTACCTTTGTCCTGAAGTGGGTGGTTGCTATCCTCGATACCCCGTTCATATATCTTGCCCGAGACTGGTATGAGAAGGACAAGATTCCTACCCCCTCTATCTAGCGGGTAGGATACTCGCCAGCTCTTTGCGACAGGCCTCGGTGCCTGCATAGAAGGAAGGGGAAAAGGGTTTTCTTTCCAGGACAAACCTGTCGTCATAGACAAAAGAGGTCCCATCGACATGTTGGATATCCATCCCGCAAGCGAGCAAGACTGCATGGCTTGCCACTATGTCCCAGACAAAACAGCTCTGGTTAACGCATCCTTGGATGTGTGAGTAGATAACAGGGGCGAGCATATGCAGGATGCTGCTGCCAAAGATCCGAATCTTGCCATGATAGTTGGAGAAGTCCATCAGGCGCTGGCCGCTTGAGCCCATGGTTATCTGGTCGGGGTAGTCCTTATCGCCTGTAAGAGCCCAAGGTTCTCCGTTAATCAATAATTCTGACCCTGGGTCCAGGCGAACAAACAGGCTGTCCTCTCCTATGCCCCACCTAGGGGCAGAGATGTACGCACCAACGGGCTTTCTATCCTTGTTCAGAATTCCTAGGGCGACAGCCCAGGATGGAAGACCTTGGGAGTAGACGTCAGTGCCGTCTATGGGGTCCAGGACAAAGGTGTAGGGTGCCTCAGGGTCAAAGGACGTGAGGGTCTCCTCGCTGATGATGTTCGCCTCGGGAAAGAGGGAACTGACCACTGAGAGGATCTTCTTGGAGATTGCCAGGTCTGTTTCGGTGATGACCGAACCGTCCTTCTTATAGGAGCGATGTATCTCTCTTTGCTGCTCTTTTGCATAGAGACCGGCATCCTGTACTGCCTTAGCCAGTATATCAAGTTTTTCTCTTCCAAGTTGTTTTTCCATTCTATTGCATAACCTTCTTGCTCATGATAGGGTAATGGCGCTTATGCAAATGCCTATCGCCACGATTGTTCAATCGTATATCAAAAGCAGTCCTGCCTACAAGGCGTATGCCACAGGAGCCTCTTCTCTCTCTGTACAGGGACTGGAAGGCTACCCGCTGGCTCTCTTTTTGCGTCTGCTCAGCAGACGGGAAAAGAAGCGCATCTGGGTTATCTGCCCTACTGAAGAGAGTGCCCTCGCCCTGTTGAAGGACAGCGGCTTTCGCATTGAGCCCAAATCCGTCATGCAGACGCCGCTGAGCATGGAGGAGGTGAAGACCATCTACCTTCCCGGCCATGGGCGCAAGCTCTACTCCTCCTTCACCGGTGATGACATCGAATACACCCAGCTAAAGCGTCTCTCGTCCATCAAGGATTGCTCCCATGGCATCATCGTCACGCACCTGAGGCCCTTTGTCAGCCAGGTGGTCTCTCCCAAGGCTCTAGGGGATGCTGAGCTGAACATACGTATCAATTCCCCTTTCGATCCCATCAGGCTTGCAGAGGAGCTTGGAGGGGCGGGCTACATCAATACCGTAGCCACAGGAGCCCCCGGTGAATTCTCCGTACGGGGAGAGGTCATGGATATCTTTCCCTATGAGAGTGACGAGCCCTATCGTATCTATGCCGACTGGGACAAGGTGGGCAAGATCAGCATCTTCAACCCTGTTACCCAGGAGACTACAGCCAAGGTGAGCAGCTTCTCCCTGTCGCTTGTTGATGCCTCCAGTGCCAAGCTACTCACTTCCTCGATAGAGGAGTACTTTTCCAAGGATGATTTCTTCTGCTTTGTAGGAGACCAGCGGCTTGCCACCAGCTACCACAGCCTCACCCTCGAGGCAAAGGCCCTCTACCGTGAGGCGTTCCTGGAAGATCGCGAGGCCTTGAAGCCCGACAAGCTCCTCTTTGATTTCCCTGCCTTCCAGAAGCGCGTTACAAAGGGAATGACGCTAGTGGACATCTCAGGCCAAAAGGAAGATGTCTACTCGTTCGATATTGGCGGGCCGCGCTCATATTTCGGCAACTTCGTCCTGCTCAAGGAGGAACTTGTCAGCCTGCAAAAGAATGGGTGGCAGATAACTATCTTTACCGAGAACCAGCTGCAGAGGCAGCGCCTCTCTCAGATGCTCAGCGAGTTTCCCGACCTGCAGTGGGAGACCCGGGAGATATCAGGGGGCTTTTCCATCCCGACAGAGAAGGTCATTGCGATCTGTGAACATGAGATCTTCGGGCGTCGCCGTCAGGTGGTCAAGACCTTGCAACATACCCAGTCTTCCCCGTTGGACTCCTTTGTCGACCTCAATGAGGGCGACTATGTCGTCCATATGAACTACGGGGTGGGCCAGTTCGTCAAGATCGACCGTGTATCAAGCTTTGACCGGGAACGTGACTTTATCAAGATTGAGTATTCCGACAAGGAGATGCTCTACGTCCCCATCGAGCAGGCCAACCTTGTCCAACGCTACATAGGCAGTGAAACAGGTGCTCCCCGAAAGGACACCCTTGGAGGACAGGGGTGGGAGAACAAGAAGAAGAAGGCCCGAAAGAGTGCCGAGGACCTGGCAAAGCATCTCATCGCCCTCTATGCCAAACGTAAGAACAGTGTAGGGTTCGCTTTCCCCAAGGACACCGACTGGCAACTGCAGTTCGAGGCTTCCTTCCCATTTGATGAGACAGTTGACCAGCTGACCTGTATCGAGGACATCAAGGAAGACATGGAAAATCCGATGGTCATGGACCGTCTGGTATGTGGGGACGTCGGCTACGGAAAGACCGAGATAGCCTTCCGTGCCGCCTTCAAGGCGGTCATGGGTGGCAAACAGGTCGCATTCCTCGCTCCGACTACCATCCTTGCAGAACAGCATTATGACAACTTCATCAAGCGGGTGGGCTCCTTTCCCATCAGGTGTGCCCACCTATCGCGTATCGTTCCCAAGAAAGAGCAGAAAAAGACCCTGCTAGCCACGGCCGAAGGCAAGGTGGACATCCTGTTCGGCACCCATAGGATCTTGCAGAAGGACCTTCTTTATCGTGACCTTGGCCTGTTGGTAGTCGACGAGGAGCAACGCTTCGGGGTAAAGGACAAGGAGCGCATCAAGTCAGTGAGGACGAGCATAGACTCGCTCTCCCTGAGTGCCACCCCCATTCCCAGGACGCTGTACATGTCGCTGCTGAAGATTCGTGACATGTCGCTTCTCACAACGCCTCCCATAGCCAGGATGCCTATCAAGACCACCATCGAGGAGTACGATGAGTACGTCATCTACCGCGCCATCCGCGAGGAAGTCGCACGCGGTGGGCAGGCGTTCTATCTGCACAACAGGATCGACACACTTGAGAATGTAGTGAGCCAGCTCTCTCAGAACATGCCTGAACTCATCATAGAGAGTGCCCATGGCCAGATGGGCAGTTCAAAGCTTGAGGATACCATGCGCCGTTTTGTCCATCAGGGCATCCAGGTGCTGGTATCAACGACCATCATTGAGAACGGCATCGACATTCCCAATGTGAATACCATCATCATCGACAGGGCAGACCGCTATGGTCTGAGCCAGCTCTACCAGTTGCGCGGCAGGGTGGGACGCAATGACCGCCAGGCCTATGCCTACCTCTTCTACCCCCAGGGCAGCGCCCTTAGTGAGATAGCAGTCAAGCGCCTGAAGATCATCAGCGAGAGTACCGAGCTGGGATCGGGCTTCAAGGTTGCCATGAAGGATATGGAGATCAGGGGGACGGGGAACTTGCTGGGCAGAGAGCAGAGCGGACAGCTCGCTTCGGTCGGGCTTGACATGTACATCAGGATCCTCGATGAGGCGATCGCAGACCTGCAGAAGGGTGGCGAGCGCGAAGAGGAGAAGGAAGTATTCCTGGAACTCGATTACACGGGCTTCATCCCCGACTCCTATATCAAGGCACCCCAGGTAAAGTTTGATATCTACCGCAAGATATCCTCCATTGCTGACGAAAAACAACTGCAGCAGCTCAACAGCGAGCTTGCGGACCGGTTCGGTCCTCTTCCTGAAGAGGTGGCGAACCTCTTGTATATCGCTGAGATCAAGATTCTCTGCCGAAAACTCTCCATAGTGCACCTCACTGACCGTAAGGGTGTGGTAACCCTGGAGTTCGGCAGGGTAGCCAAGCTGAATGTCCAGAAGGTGATGGCCCTCATTGCCCTGAGCAACAAGCGTGTCTCTCTCGATCCCAGACGGATGAATTTCATGTATATTAAGATTGATGCAGTCTCCTTGCGTGACAAGGCTCTGTTCCTGATGGAACAGTTGCAGCGACTGCTGTAGGAGGTATAATGGATACCATATTTGATGAGATCCCCTCTCTTGCTAGGGTGGAGGATCGTGAATTTGGCGCCCCCAGGGCGATAAAGAGCTTTGTCCTCAGATCGGCAGGTCTCAAGGCTTTCCAGCTGGAGGCCCTGCGCCTGTATTACCCGACCCATGTCATCGAGTACCAGAAAGAAGCCCTTGATTTTAAGAAAGTTTTCGGTAACGACAAGCCTGTGATCATAGAGATAGGCTTCGGCATGGGTACCTCTTCGCATAGGATCGCCAAGGAACGCGCAGAGTATAACTATCTGGGTCTTGAGGTCTTCCTTTCAGGCTTTGCCAAGCTGTTGAGCCTCATCGGCAAGGATGACCTGTCTAACATACGTATAATGCGCTTTGATGCAGTTGAAGTCTTGACCAATATGATCGCTGAAGGCTCGGTTGCCGGCTTCCATATCTTCTTCCCCGATCCCTGGCCAAAGAAGAGGCAACAAAAGAGAAGGCTCATCCAGGAGCCGCTGGCCACACTGCTGGCAAGCAAGCTAGAGAAGGGTGGGTTCATCTACTGCGTCACCGACTGGGAGGAGTATGCCTACCAGATGCTGGATGTCTTTGCAAAGGTCCCTTCCCTTACCAATCCTTATGAGGGCTTTGCCCCTCCCAAGGAATGGAGACCGACCACCAGCTTTGAGCAGAAGGGGTTGGCCCAGGAGTTTCCCATCAATGAGGTGTGGGTGGAGAAGCTGTAGGGGAATCATGATCGATCAGAAAAGTCTCTCCAAAATCTTTTTCGTCTCTGCATCAGAGCAAAGGGCCTGTATCACCTTCGGCCAAAGCTCAGCATAGGCAAAGAACTCATCAACCCTATCTCCTAAAGCCAGTCCCTGTTTGATGACATCTTCGGCAGAAAGGAACCAAGGCTCTCCCTCTATTGCCTTAGGTCTGTCCCTAAGGACTTTCAACGCCTCTTCTTGGAGATTTTCCTTGAGGAAGTTGCCAGGATACGGTCCTAAATCTTCAGCCCTTACAGCCTTGATGCCTTCTTTGGCCGTACTCTTTTCAATCTTGTTTTTTTCATATAGGAACCTCATGACATCTTCCTGCAGCTTGTTTGTCTCCTTACAGGCAGGTGGATAGTGGTCGATCATCAAGGTCTTGTCACACTTCCATTGGAAGGCAGCCATCATTGAGTTGATCATATAATCAATATCCTCACCCCGACGAATAAGTGGATCGAAAGGTACCTGCATGAACAGCCGGCGGGAGAACACCATGTTCCCTCCCAATACTATAGATGTATCGGTTATGGCCCCTGATGACTCCTCAATTTTCCTGTACACCTCATTCTGATACGCTTGCTTCATCTGAAACAGGCTAGGATTCTTTGTATTGGCAAAACGGTCATGAACCAGCGTTTTTCCACCTTCATAGCGGTATCTGCCTGCAATGCCATCCATACCAGGCTTGCCAACATGTTCCAATACCTTGGAAGGGTAGTCTTTTTCTACCAGTTCATCGTCGTCGATGGCAGAAATGACGTCAGAGCCCAAGATAGCAGGTATGGCCAACTGGCAGTTCCTGATAGATGCATAGCCGTCAAGGGAGAGGAACTCTTTAGGGAATCCCAAAGCGACAAGGCGTTGTTGCACCTCTTGTAGCTTATTGGCATGGAAATGGCCTATATGCAGTTGGTGAGAATATCTTTTGATAATCTTGTCTACTGCTTCTATGACCTCTTCTTCCAAGGAAGGGTGTACTGCAGCACTCAGGACCAGAATCTTGAAACTCTTTGGGTTTTCAGTCTTGGCTAGACTCTCCAGCGAAAGGGACAGGGTATCTTCACCATCAAGGAAGGTCGGGTGGTCAAACACCAGGTCATCAGGATGGGGTTTTCTTGTTTTCATACCCTGCCAATAGGTTGGAATCACTATATACAACTCTTTCATTCTTCCTCCACGCAAATTACTTATCTCTGTAGTATGCTTTTTATATGTACACATTATTTTACTCATATATTTTTTTATAGTATCACATTAACTCTTCAATTTGATTGTCAACAGCGAAGGCACGCACCTCGCACATCCTGCAGGATTTGTTATGGAAGGCGAAGGCTTGGTGAGCAAGCACGAAGCCGCTCCGTCCTTCTTGCACCCTAGCACTGAGGATGCCCCGCCATCAAGATTGAGAAGGAAATCCAGGGGCTTTTCCTTCCTCTCCTCTGTTAGATGTATGGCAAGGGAAACGGCATCACTGAAGGTAATCCCCTGAGAATTGCTGTTTCTCCCTGATACCGACATCACCATAATCTTGTCACCACCAGAGCCTATGACCGAACGTGGCTGTACTCCAACCACATCCAATGCTGTCTCCTGCGTCATCAGGGAAGCGGGAGTGAACCACCCTTCTTTCTCCAATTGGGCATGAGTCTCTTCTTTTGTTGCTACAAGGTTTTTCCTGTCTTGTATGAGCAGGTTGAATCCACCTGACAACCAGGCAACATCTCTCTTATCGATTGGAAGGTCTTTCCACTCTACAGACCATGACACCTTCTTTACTTGTATGATCCTCTCATTGGTGGTCACTACCACCCCAAAGGGAGGAACTTGTACAGGACCTAGTGAAGCATCCCACAAATAATCATGGATGAATGTCAGGCACCAGCGTCCTTCTCCCACTGGATTGGTATCAGTAGGAAAATGGATTTCACAACTCTTTGTTTGTAGTGGTCCATGTGTAGTTTCTTGTTCTAATTTTTCGTCGTTATCTGAAGGATCCTGTTTGTCGAACATGAACGTCTTATCCCCATCAAGGGTTAGGGTGATGGAAGTCCATCTACCCTCACAAGCGAATAACGTCCCATCCTTGCCATAACCTAGGAGGGCTTTGTTGTATAAGGGAACAGATTCATATAATCCGTCACCCTGGGCAAAGGCAAGGTAATCCAACATGAGATCATCCCAAGGGAGTGCCCTTTTGTCCTGCTTTGCATACCAGTTTTTGAGGTTTTCGGTAAAGTAATAGTTGAAACTGGTAAAGAATCCGCCATCAGGATAGGAAAGTGAGAGAGGGGAGTGTTTTCCTGCAAAAAAGACAGGTTCCATCGTCACATGTTCTTTGTCAAAAAAGGCAGAGGCAACATGCACTGTATTGCTGTTGGGAGTATTTGTTCGTATCCACGTATCATCTTCTTTCTTTATATAAAACCCTGTATCAAGGGTAAGCTGGTCGTCTCTTATTGCCTGTCCTACCCATTGGGGTATGGCCACCTCTTTAACAAGGTCAGCCTCAACTCCATTGGAGGGTATGTGGTCAAGGATTCTGTACTCGCGCAATGCCTTATTGTTCTCTATTTCTGTATGAAGAAGTTCTCCATAGTGTGATTGCTCTGGAATAGTCGTGGGACTGTTGTCAGGGATGTTGTCATGCAACACCACTGAGGTAAACCACTCCCTTCGATCCAAGAAGGTGTGAACTGGGATTCCCTCCTTGAGAAATGCCAATGCATACCAGATATCAGAGCAGAGGATGGCACGGTCTTTGGCCATGCTTGTCATCATCTCTATTCCCAGTTCAGTAGGGTCAGGCATGAGTTCCACTGGGTAATGGTGTATGGATTGTACCAAGGTCCTGTGTGTCTCTGGTATACAAACAATGACACTGTTGCTATGGGGACTTGGTATGAGTTCTTTGTTGCTAAGCTTTTGGAAAGCTGTCCCATGTATCGTATACTGTGCAACCAGGATGGATACCTGCTCATCAAGAGGGAGCGCATCGTAGATATCTGGGAAGACAAAGACCGGAGGGTTTTGTTTTCCTTCGATAGCAGATGCATTCCCTCTCGCATCCTTCTTTTCTGTTCTCCCTTTTGGTTCTTGTCCTTCTGCTTTTCCCTCTTCAGTATTTTCTGGTAGGAAAGCGAATGACGAACTACGCCAATGAAGCTTAGCTTCTGGGATATACTGCTTTCGCTCTTTTCTGAGCTTTTCAACCAACTCTGCGGGGGAGAGCTGGTTCCAGGTTTCATTGTCTGCTGTGCAGACTGCTCTGATCCTGTTTTTCCAAGCCAAGTTCTGGGGGAATTGTTCGGCAATGTGGTCGATGATGACCTCACGTTCAGGATACTGATCGAACTGAAGGATGAATTCTCCTGCTACTAGGCGGCGATGCCACCTTGTACCTTGGTAGTTGGCATAGGAGCAGGGCAAGGTATTCTTACTCATTCCTTGATACCTCCTGCCATCAAGCCGCCTATGATTCTTTTCTGCAACAGGAGCACCAGTGTGATGAGGGGAACTACTATTATCACAGCTGCAGCCATGATGGTACCCCAAGGCATGTAGTTGTTGGACTCATACATCTTCAGTCCTACGGTTACCGTCTTTATCCTGATGGGGTTAAGTACCAAGGCAAAGAGGTACTCGTTCCATATCTGGATAAAGGCGAGGATGCCCACGGTAAAGACTCCAGGACCAAGCAGAGGTATGACTATTCTGGAGAAAGCTTGGGCCGGAGATGCTCCGTCTATCTCCGCTGCCTCTTCCAGTTCCTTTGGAACCGCATGGAGGTAGGGTGTCAGAAACCATATGACTATCGTCAGGGTGAAAAGCACATTCACGATGATGAGACCCAAATAGCTGTTAAGCAGTCCCATAGACCTGATGATGCTGTAAATGGGGCTGATGATGACTATGGGTGGTAACAGGGAGATAGACATTACCAGAATGAGGAAAGGTGTCTTCCCCTTGATGGGAGTCCTTGCTATGGCGTAGGCCGCCAGGCTTCCTAATCCCAAGGAGAATATGGTTGCAAAGGTTGCGATGACAAAGCTATTTCCCAGATAGCTGAGCAAGGGTCTTGTCGTGAAGGCTTTGTAGTAGTTATCTGCTGTGTACTGGTTTGGAAACCAGGTAAGGGCAAAGATGTCCCTCTCCATCTTAAAGGAGTTGAGTATTTGCCAAAAGAAGGGGAATCCTATGGTAAGGATAAAGAAGATGGCAAAGAGGTAGAAGAGTGTTTTGTGCAGGGTCGTTTCCTTGTTCATGTGTTGCTCCTTTTCCCACCGTCGATCTTTCCCCTGATGACATCGGTAAACAGCAAAGCTATTATACAGGTGACAAACAGTGTGAAGGTTGCAAGTGCCGATCCATAGCCGTAGTTGCCTGCATCAAAGTAGGTGCGCATGGTGTACATGGTTAGTGATTCTGTCGCATACCCCGGTCCTCCATTGGTCAGGGCCACTATGACGGTAAAGACCTTGAAGGATGATATGAGACGAAATAGTACTGCCGTTGCCAGCACAGGCTTGAGCAAGGGTAGGGTAAGGGAGAAATAGCGACGGATAGGTCCTGCCCCATCGATTGCAGCCGCTTCGTACAGGGTCTTGGGTATTGTCTGCAGTCCAGCCAACACCAATAGTGATACATAGGGGGCTGTCTTCCATATGTCGGACATGATGAGGACTAGGCGTGCTGTACTGTCCCGGCTTAGCCAAGGTAGGAAGCTGTCTATGATGCCCAGTGTTTGCAGTATCTGGTTGAAGACCCCGTACTGGTCATGGACCATGAACTTCCACATAAATCCACTTACGATGGTAGGGATGGCCCAGGGGATAAGGACTACGACACGCAGGGCGCCTCGTCCTTTGAAGGGCAGGTTCATCAGCTGGGCGAATATCAGGCCAAGAATTACCTCTATGCTTACGGTAAGCAGCGTAAACAGCAGGGTAAAGAAGAGGGCGTTGAAGAATCGAGAGTCCCCTAGCATATGAGCATAGTTATCAAGACCTATAAAGGTCTTTACCGGCCCTGTCTGCAGTCTGAAGCGATACAAGCTCAGCAGGATGGTCCTGATTACAGGGTAGATGGCAAATACAAGGAATATTACCAGGGTAGGTACTATACAGAGATAGCCAAACTGTTTGCGTGTGAGTGTCTTCATGGGTAGTTCTCTTTGGAAAGGTCCTTCCTTCTTGTGTAAGAAGGAAGGACCTTAGACTTGTGTGGATATTACTTTCCTACTTGTTCCATAACCTTCTGAGCATCAGCGAGAGCCTGGGTGGCACTCTTGCTGCCCTTCATGGCATTCTGCACTTCAGCGGAGAGGATCGAGGAAATCTCAGCATAGTATGGTGACTGTGGACGAGGTACTGCAGTTTCCAACACCTGGGGGAAGTCGCTGTAGTACGGGTATTTCTCCAGGATGTCCTTGTCGGTATACAGTGCAGTTCTTGCAGGCATGTAAGAATCGTTGAGGGTATGCAATTTCTGTGCATATTCACTTGCATAGAATTTCATGAACTTGATGGATGCATCCTTGTTATTGGAATTCTTGTTCATGAAAAGCTGCCAACCACCAAGGGTACTCTTGCCCATGGTGCCTTGAGGTCCGCGTGGAAGGGGAGCAACACCAAGCTTACCCATGACTTTACTCTTATCTGGGTCTTGTCCCATGGCGTATGCCTTGGGCCAAGCACGCATGAAGACTTGTTTTCCCTGGAACATGGAAGAGCGGGCGTCACCGCTGCCATAGGAAAGGACTCCTTCGGGCATGAGGTTGTTCGCATACGCTTCACTCATCATCTGTAGTATCTGACGGTTCTGGGAAGAATTAATAAGGATGGCTCCATCTTTGCCGATGACCTCTCCACCGTTTGAGTAGAACCACTCTACAGCGTTACAGGTAAGGCCTTCTCCATTTGTCAGTGATCCTACTAGGGCATAGAGACCACCGCCTTCCTTCTCGTTGATCTCTTGTGCAGTTGCAAAGAGGTCCGTGTAAGTCTTGGGCACTTCCTTACCATACTTCTGCAACAGGTCTTTCCTGTAGTAGAGTACTCCGGCATCAGTTCTGAATGGGATGCCCCAAAGCATGTCGTTGTAGGTTGCTGCTGCAATGGTACCAGGAAGGAAGCCTTTTCGCTCTGAAACGGGGAACCATGTGTCCAAGGGTTCGATAAGCTGGGCCGAGGCAAAGGTTGCAGTCCAGGTGACATCGGCATTGAAGAAGTCAATGGAGCTGTCCCCGCTTTGCAATGCAATGAGCAGAGCTTGGAGCTTGTCATTGGTTGCTTCGGGCAGTTCAACCACTTCAACGGTGATGTTGGGGTTTGTCTCATTGAACTTTTCGATAATGGTTTTTTCTGTATTACCCAGCGATGATGCGTGGGAATACCAGTGTAGGGTGACCGCTCCTTCTGGTGATGCCTCTTTGCTGCCGGCTGCGAACAAAGTGGTTGCCACGAGAAGCATAGTCAAACATAAAGCAAGTTTTTTCATCTTTTCCTCCTTGAGTATGTAAGTTATTGCATACTCCGATATAATTACAATAACACACAAAATAATGTATATCAAGTATATTTTATATGCAAGTTCTTGCATTATAATGGAACCCATGCTATCGTACCATCATGAATAGTCTATTGGACCGTGTTACCACCCTTATACGTGAGTTGCGTCTCTTTCAAAAGCTCTCCCAGACAACTGTGGCAGATGCTTTGCATGTGCCACTGCGAACCTATCAGAGCTGGGAAAAGAGCTACTCTTCAAATATTGAGAACCTCAATGCCATCTGCGAGTTTTACTCGCTTGAGATCTCTGAGTTTATTGAACTCTCCTCCCTGTCGAACGAGGCTTTGGCTGTCAGATTACATCGAACCCTTTCTTCTGAGAAGATGTACATCAGTGAGGTATTTGCAGGTTCTGGTTGTGAGGATTTCTCACACTTGAATCCAGAGTATAGCATCGAGAATCTTATTAGGGACACCTATTTCAGAGGTGATCTTGATGCAAGGATTCAAAGTGCCGTGCGCAATGAGAATATGGAACAAGAAATAGCTGAACGCACTGGTTTGAGGCGTGAGTGTGTCCAGGTAGTGGAGACACGACCGATCAAGATGCAGCTTCTCAAGGAGATGATTTTGGGGTGGTTTGGTTCCTTGTGGATAGAAGAGTGGGCAAGGGCCTCAGACCGCTTCTCCCTTGGGGTGAGCAACGGCTACACCGTTGCCCGCATATTGGATCACATGAAGCGGGGTAGCATAGGGAATTTACAGCTCTTTCCCTTAAACTTCACCATGACCCCTGCTGACTTTTCCATAACAGCCACTTCCCTGATTTCATCCTACAGGTATCGTAATGAAGGGCGGTGTTCAGAATCGAACCCTACTTCAGAAGCAGAGGTGTTTGGAGCAATGCAGCTAGCTGATGCAGCTTTGCTTGGTATAGGAACCTTTTCCAAACAAGGGTTATACACGCAGATGATTACAGCATCGCTTGGGTCTTCTCAACTGGAAGAAATACTCCAAAGTGGGGCCATAGGGGATTTGAACTACTACCTCCTGGATAAGGGTGGCGATGTCATTGACTGTCCGTCTCTAGTCTCACCCATAGGAAGCAGTCAAGGCTCCTCTCTTATCAAGTCGATCAACCTTAAGCTGTTGGGTCAGAAGGCTGACCGTGGATGCAAGATTATCATAGCCGCTGCAGGGGCCCATAAGGCTCCGTTGGTAAACCTAGCTATACAGAAGGGATATGCCAATCATCTCTTGATTGACAGTTCCTTGGCAGAGGTGATGCTGTTGAAATAGAGATTTTTCTTATCCATTAAAGTAGAATGTCGTTATAGCTTGGTCCTTGTATACTCATGATCACTGCCATGGGTGGATTGCAAGATATACCATACTGGTGGCTGTTTTTATACAGCAACAACCTTTCCTTCAAAAGGCTTCAAAGGGATAGTTACTGTCTCGCTCTTGTGTACAAGCTTCACCGAAACCTCTACCTTTGTATTGGTATGGTTGTTTGCAACAAGCAGTTTTTTACCCTTGCTATCCAACAGCCTTAGCAATACTGAAGTACTTGGGTTTCTCTCTTCATCTCCCAAATAGTGGTAATCAAGTCTCTCAATAGCAAGGTAACCACTCTGATCCAATAGGCTAGCAAGGTACTCCCCAGTTTTATGGTCACTATTGGTTTCATAGCTGAGAGAAATAAAACTTCCAAGCCAAATAACCTTCCCCAATCCCAAAGATTTCATTATCAATGCAGGTTCTCCGTCTGAGAACCTGCCTGAACAGATTCCTTCTTGTGGGTCTGTAACCAACTGTCTGTAGAGAGCACCCTTGATGGTGTTGTTTCCAGTTATCATAGCAAGGTCGCTACTTTCAGCGATAGCTTGGACTTCCTTATGTTCCAATCCCGTCATTTCATAGAGAAATGTTCCTTGGAGATCCAGTTCACCATTCTCAAAATATAGGCCTGCACAAGCTTCAAGGATGAGTGTTCCTCCCCGATGGACGAACTGCTTGAACGCTTTTTGGGTATCAGGATCAAGGATGAGTGGCATCGGGACATAGAGCACCTTAATGGAGCTGGATATCAGGGAATCGAGATGGTCCTCATGGATGAAACGAATGGGAATGCCCTTGGCATAGGCTGCCTTACATACACCACTCAAACTTTTTGCGTAGAGTTCCTCAAGCCTTCCTGCCGCAAAATTCAGCAGGGAGATTTTGCGTGAGACAAACACGGCATTTGTTTCGCAGACCCTCTTGGCATCATCAAGCTCAGCATTGTTCAATTCGCTCGCACAACGTGAGGCGCTTTTGCTTCTGGGGGTATCCTCGCCCTTGAATCCTGTAAGTCCAAAACCAGGAGATTCCACCCCTGATGGCTCAGGGGCATACTGCCAGTAGACCGTACCTTTCCCTCCACATGCAATGGTATTGTAGTTCCATACACTGATATCTTCAGGTGTAGGAACCTCTCCCCCAAGAAGTCCTGGCTTGCCTGCACCCCCCTGAAGTTCAACCTGATAGAACATCTTTCCCTGTGCCGCTTGGGCTACCATCTCGTTATGGAGATAATGACGATAGGAGTGTTCTTGTCCCATCAACCATTTGGGAAAACTGGAAAGGCCAAAGGAATCCACTTCCCTTGCGAGGAGAAATTCATCTCCTAATTCGTTGCACAATCCCCCGGTCAGCTTGTTTCCCAGGATGCCGCTATATGCGACATGGGTTTGTACAACTTTATGAGGTGCTGCTGCCTTACACGCAGATACCCTCTGCTTTAGCCAATATTGGAGATTCTCTAGCCAAAATGATCTCCAATCGATCATATCAGGATATGTGCCAAACCTTGTTGGAGGCTGAACCTGATTCCAATCGGTATATGAGCGGTACCATGAATTCCCCAGTGACTCCAGATTTTGGTATTTTCTCTTCAGATAGGAAGTGAATTCTCGCTTTGAATGCTTGCAGTAACAGAGCATGTTACTGCGGTAGTCATACATTGGTTCGAGGTGTGGCTCATTCCAAACGTCAAAACTTATTACTGCATCGTTATCTGCATAATGAGATGCTGTGTTGCTGATGAAGTTCATGACCATCTCAGAAAAAACAGGATCATCCATGCATCTTCCGGGCCATCCTGCAGTAGGTATGTTAGCAGGTCCCCCATAGGAAACTGTCTGGTCATCGGCAGTGGCATAGAGATCCTCGCTCTCTCCTGTATAGGTCCAGTAGGGAGCGCCTTCCGGTATCAGATTGATGATTACCTGTAGGTTATGGTCTTCAGATAGGGCGACCAGTTCATCAAGGTCGGCATAATCAAACATACCAGGTGTTTTTTCAATAGCATTCCAGACTGCCCAGAGTTTGATACAGTTGAATCCCATCGCTTCCATATTGGTGATATCACGCACCCAGCAATCTTTTCGGGGAAAAGGCGGACGAAAATATTGGGAGCCGTATAGCATGAGACCTATCCTTTGACCGCACCGGCGGTCATTCCACTCACCAGAAATTTCTGCATAACGAAACCGATGATTATGATCGGTACCATGGTAATGGTTGCCGCAGCACTGCACTTACCCCAATCTACCGATACTGCTCCTACATATCGGGCAATCCCTACAGTCAAGGGATACGTATTCAAGTTAGTCAACTGTAAGGAGAAAATCAGTTCATTCCATGAGCTCTGCATAACCAGTATGATTGCCGAAGCTATAGCCGGTCTTAGGAGGGGTAATATTATTTTCGTAAATATGCTGATGCGGGAACATCCTTCAATGCTTGCAGCTTCAATCAGTTCATTTGGGATGTCTGCAATGAATCCTGTCATCAGCCATGTGACGAAAGGTAGGGACAGGCAGCTAAGGGTGAGAATGGGAGCCAGATATGTCCCGGTTAAATGGACATGATTCATCATCATAAATAGGGGGATCAAGATGGTAATTGAGGGAACCATCTTACCAAGGAGCAATACATTGGAGATTCTCCGCCCAATGCCAGATTTGCAAATTTTCAAGCCATAGGCAGCCAATGAGCCGAGAATGATGGTAAAGGCTGTCGTACTTATTGAAATGATGGCTGAGTTACGGAAATAGATTCCGAATCGATCAAGGGTCAAGAGCTTTTGGTAGTGGCTGAAGATTGGTTCAAAGATGATTTTCGGAGGCATCAGTTTCATTTCAAGAGTTTTTCTAAATGAATTGCTCACCACGATATATATGGGGACGATAGTCCAGATAAGAAATATGACCAAAGCAAATAGTATCAAGAGCAACCCTATGTTCTTTTTGATAGTATACCTGTGTTTTTTCATACTTAGCGGTTCCCCTTTCCGAGATTATGTCTGATGAATGGTATGCCGAAGATGCAGAAGGTCAGAACCATCGTAAGAATTGAAATGGCAATGCTATAACTCAAGTTCGACTGTTCGAATGCTTGGCTGTAGGCATAGATACTCAGGGAGAGGGATGAATTGTTTGGACCTCCACCGGTAAGGGCATAGATAATATCAAATATTTTGATGGTATCAACACCACTGACAAGCAGGATTACGACATATACGTTTGTCAGTTGTGGTAAGGTGATCTGGAAGAAAGTCCTACAAGGTCCGGCTCCATCAATTTTGGCCGCCTCGTAGTATTCCTTTGGTATCGAAAGAAGTCCTGCGGTCAGCACAATGATGACAAACGGTGTCACCTGCCACCAGTGAGCAATGATAGTAGAGAGTAGTGCTGTTGAAGCCGATGTTACCCCGGGGAATTGCTCGAATCCAATCCCAAACTTTCCAAGAAACCAGTAGAGAATTCCCTTTGGGTCATAGATATAACGCCAGATAAGACCTACTACCACAGGCGATACCAATAGGGGCATAGTCACAATTGGGCGAATGATCGAACTTGCAACTCGTCTGAGGTTTAGCAGCATCAGGGAGACAAGGGTCCCCAGCAGTAAATCCCCAGCAATTGCTCCGAAACTAAATAGCATAGTATTGACTGTTACCTTCAAGGCAACAGGGTCTTTGAAGAACTGAACATAGTTAGCAAAACCCACAAAGGAATCAACCGTTGTTTTTCCACCAAAGCCTAGGCTGAAAAAACTCAGAAAAAGACCATATACCAAAGGTACTACCATGATGAAAAGGATAACCAATAGTGTTGGTAGCATCAGGAGCAAAGGTAACAAGTCGCCGCGTTCCAGCGACCATTCGAACGTTTTCTGTTTCACGATTAATCCCTCCAAGGGTCAGAACTCATACAATTACTTGCTGAAATCAACATCCTTCAGTCTGGCCTGGAGATTTTTCATGACATCAGCTGGATCAGCATCTGTTGAGGCAATCTCAGAAAGAGAGACTACCAAAGCAGCTTTCAGTTTGCCAAAATTGGCCAATGGGGGATCGATTTTACCGGCAGCAAGTTGCTGCATGACCACAGGCAGGAATGGAGCTTTGGAAAGAATTTCGCTATCTTTTCCAAGGTCATTGATGGCACTGATCTGCTGATCGGCAAGGGTCTGTTTTTTCTCAGTCTCTTTGCTTGTCATCCACATTGCATAATCTGCAGCTTTCTGAGGATTGGCTGAATTTTTGGCGACTGCCCATACCCAGAATGAGTTTGTTGCAGCGGCATTTCCGCTTTTCCCAGGCAAAACAGAATACTTGACTGTATCGACTATCAAGGATTTCTTAGGGTCTGCATTCTGGTTTGCAAGACCGCTTATGATGATACCAATCGGAGCATATTTCATTCTCACCGCTTCTGCAACTTCATCATGGTGCCAGGCAAGACTTCCTTCAACGGAATTCTGTGCCAACTGGTCATAGATGGTTGCAGCCTGGATAGCATTGGCACTTGCGATATCAAGCTTACCATCTGCATCAAAATAGTAGCCTCCATCACTGAAGAGCAACTGAGAGAACAATGTCACTGCAGCAGAGCCTTGCTTTGCAGGAAGGGCGATACCGGTTCCTTTGCCCTTGAAGTATTTTGCTACGGCAATAAGCTCATCGGCATTCTTGGGAACAGCAATCCCTTCTTTTGCAAACACTTCGCTGTCATAGGCAATGATCAGGGTCTGGGCAAATGTTGGAAGCCCATATGTCTTGCCATTGAATACACAACCGTCGAACAACCCTTTTGCATACATGGTGGTATCGATACCTGCAGCCTTGATATAACTGTCTATAGGAAGCAAATACCCGGCATCTGTATACTCTTTCATCCACTGGCTATTTACCCATACCACATCATAGTTGCCAGAACCACTTACAGCTTGGAATGAAGTAAGCTGTTTTTGCTTCAGGTTACCATAATCAACATCATCGATGGTGATCGTTGCACCCTGGAAATCAGAGCTGACCTTTTTTTGCAGGTCGGCATGGGGCCCTGCCCAAACAGAAACCAGAAGATTCGGGTTTTCGCTAGTAGCCTTTTCAGCACTTCCTCCAGCGAATACCACCCCAGATGCCATGATGGCAACCAGAACGAGACTCAAGACCATTCGTACACACTTTTTCATACTTCTCTCCTTTTTTCCATCCTAAAGATGGATTATTCACGATAGACCAATATTGGTACAGCCCCGGCTTTGAAGTTCCTCCAGCCAGGTCTGAACAAGTGACTCTGAAGCTCCAACTTTCGGAAGAAGGGATGATACCTCTTCTCCGAGTTCTTCTGATTTTGTCAGTCCAAAAACATGGTATGGCATCAATTCAGCGCGTAGTATCTTGGGGTACTTCTTCAACAAGGATGCAATTCCATCAAAATGATCAGGGGTATCATTTATGGTAGGAATTAGTGGCAGCCGTAAAATTATTGGTTTTCCACTATCATACAGATAGCTCAGATTCTCAAGAATCAGGGAGTTATCCTTTCCACAAAACTTTGTATGGAGTAAAGGATCAGTCATCTTGTAGTCAAAAAGGAACAGGTCTATATAGGGAAGCACCTCTTCAAATGACTTTCTAGGGGCATATCCGCTTGTTTCCATACAGAAATTGACCTTGGGCATTTTCGAAACCAGTTCCTTGATGAACGGTACCTGAAGCATGGGTTCTCCTCCGCTGAATGTGACCCCTCCCTGATTTTCTTCTAGCGCAAAATATCGGAGATCCTTTGAGATCTTGTCAAAGACCTGGTCGGTGGTCATGACTTCCCCTACAAGGGTGAGGGCATCATAGCAACAGACCTTGATACATTCTCCCGATCCTATGCAGAGTTCCGTATCCAGGACATGCATCTTTTTCCCATCATGCTCAAGGACCTGGTGCACCCCCTGCTTGCAGGCAGATACACATTGCATGCATCCAGTACAAAGCTTGCTATGGAACATGAGTTGTGGTTTGCTTGAATTTGATTCTGGATTATGACACCATAGGCATGACAGAGGGCAGCCTTTGAAGAACACAGTCGTCCTGATCCCCGGTCCGTCATGGAGGGAAAAGCTTTGGATATCAAATATTGTAGCACTTTTGCTAATAGCTGGTTCTGTCATATATTTCCTGCTGGACATCTTTCTTCAAACTGACAAACCTAGCACTCAAACCCCCAATTCTTACTATGAGATCCTTGTAGTCCTCAGGATGTGCAATGGCTTGCTCCAAGTCCTTCTTTCCTACCACGGTGATCATCGCCTGGGCTCCCCCACGTTCAAAGTAGTCCTCGACCAGTATCTGGGCCTTACCATCCTTGTTGTTCCAGGTCTCACTGGTGAACCGTAGGTTCTGTACCATCCCAGCCATATTGTCATGGGGCAGTTTCACCAGAGAGTTGAGCATGGAAAGCAGCCCGTTGTTGTCAGAGCCTGAAGCAGGGTTATTGGCATTGGCAAGCGGCATGCCGCTTTTTCTTCCATCTGGAGAAGCTCCTACCCAGCGTCCGAGGGTGGTATTCTGTGCATTGTTGATATTTACACAAAGATAGCTTTTTAGACCGACCTTTGGAGCTTGTTTCTTGGCAACTTCACAAAGGTAGTTGTGCAGTTCAAGCAATATATCATCGGTGTAGGGGATATCGTTGCCAAATTTTGGAACATCCATCATGCATTTGCGCTGACGTTCATACCCGACGAAATTATTGTCAATGGCTGCAATCATCTCGTGTGCACTCATGGTTTTTTGCTCGAAAACTAAGCTCTTAATAGCTGCCAAGCTATTCGCAGCATCAACGTTCCCATACAATTCCAAAGTTCCTGCAAGGTATTGGCAACCGCCATCAAATATACCTTTACCTTCGTTAAGACACCCATCATACAGCATTGAAACCATCATGAAGGGGTGTAAGGCTCCTATCGCTTCATAGAGATACTGTTCGTACTTTGCTTGGGCTTCTATAAAATAGATGAGATGGCTTTTATACAGTTCCAGGAACTGCTCATACGTAGTGCATTCTTCCAAAGTAGGACTCTTGAATGACAGGTATTTTCCACTTACCGGGTCCAGTCCGCCATGGATAGCCAGCTCAAGCACCTTGAGCGTTCCAAGCGAACCATTTGGGGAGCCAAAGCTATAATGGTCGAATTCTATCTCACCACAACCAAGGGGCATATAGGTCTCGGCAAGGGCGCGGTCGACCCCAAAGGCATGCATGACTGAGGGAATAAGCACTTCATCGTTGTAGAGCAAGGGAAAGGTTCTTCCTTCACCGATACAACGCATGGAGGCATCCCATACTGATGGGGGAGTGTCCTTTCCAAATCGAAGCGTGAACTGGGGAAGGATCTCCTTGACTGTGCGACACGCCTCACAGGCAACAAGACAGAACTTATCGGCATTTTCAGGATTGCGTCTTCCATATCCACCTACGATAACCCTTCCGTCGGTCTCACTGTCCAAGCTATCTATCAGATTGAAAAGACTCTGGACCATAGTAAGGGCTTGGACTTCAGTAATGACATGCGTATCGATATCATGTACATATAGGTCGCCAAGATATTCATCCATCCGGCCGAATTCGATCAGAGGACACATGAGGCCATATATCCAGCATAGTTCAATGGCTTCTAGCAAACTCGAAGGTGCTTTGGTGCAGATAGCTAGGCAAGCATCAGAAAGGGCTTCCATCTCTTGTTTTCGTGCAGGGGTAGTAGCTTTTTTTGCTTCATCTTGAGCAAAGCCCTGATAGGTATGGCAACAATCAACCAAGACATCTAGGGAACCATCGAGACATTCATAAAACACAGGATCATTGCCAGTGTTGGGGCAGTCGGCTCTGGCTTGGGCAATCTCCTTACGGAGACCGGGAATGCCAAGCTTGACCAGTTTGTCAAAATCAATGAAGGCGCCTGCCATGCGTATGATGGGGGAGGCTGGCACAGGTTGGGTCTTCCACTGCTCGGAAGGGATGATAGCATGTATTTCGCTAGGGGTATTGCGCAATACCTTTTCATAGGTGTTGCGGGATTTCCAATAGGTCAGAAGGTCATGGAGGTCTTCCCTATATTTGGCATTGCCTGATTGGAATTCCAAAGCTTCAGTCACTCTGGGTTCGTCAATGTAATAGCCAGTACCACCGGTCTGCCCCTGTATGCCATATCCGATGAGACCGAACTGGATTCGTCCTGCCAGTACATCAGTCTCTTCAATTGGCATGAGAATAGCGGGATATTGGGCTTTTAGGCAGGCAAGTTCAATCTGGGCTGGATGGGTATATGTGCTGATAGCTTCTCGATAGGCTCTGGTAAAGCTAATCTCGAAGGATAGGTCTTTTCGTGGATTTCGTACTTTCCAATGATTCATGTAATTCCTCCATGCTTTGATGCATGTTGGAATGATAGCATCCCCAAAGGGAGGTATCTTGTCGTGAAATGACCTAATCATTGCTTTATTTTGATATATTTGATAGTATATTTACAATAAGAGAGTAAGTATGCGACCAATTAAACTAGTGAGTTCGTCATTTGTAGATTTTCCAGGGAGAGGATATGCATCATATATCTTTGATCAACAGCAACTGAAAGTATCTCACTACCATGATTTCTATGAGCTGTTTCTTGTTGATCAGGGAAATGCTATCCATAAGGTGAATGGTCTCAACCTTCCCCTTTCATCTGGATGCCTTTGCTTCATCCGCCCTGAGGATGTCCATTGCTATCAGGAGATGTCGGATGATTTTCGTATCATCAATATCATTATTCCAGAAAAGATAATCACAGCGTTGTTCTCGTTCCTGGGATCCAACTTTGACGGGAAACGGTTGCTCGATACACTATCACCTCCTTGTGTCTGTCTCGATTACCAAGACCTTTCCTCACTTATCAGGGATTTTGAACAGCTCATACTCTATAAGAAGATACTGAAGGAAAAGAGTGATACCATGTACCGCATCACAATTTTTAACCTAGTCACTAAATACTTCATGATCCAGCAGGTCAATACCCAGACTTCTCCAATTCCGCAGTGGCTCAAGCTTCTGTCCTTGCAGATGCTTACGAAGGAACATTTCACCAAAGGTTTGCCAGCGCTGTACCGCCTATCCGGAAAAAGTCCGGAACATGTTTCAAGGGCTTGCAAGAAACATCTGGGGAAAACCCCCTCACAACTTGTAAATGATATCAGACTGGAACATTCGGCTATGCTTTTGGTGACAACCAATACGCCTGTCATAGATATATGCCAGGAATGTGGGTTTGAATCTTTGAGTTATTTCTATCATCGTTTCAAGGAACACTACAACATATCCCCAGTAGGCTTCCGAAAAGACAAGACAAATACAGAGTCAATGATATATCTGATGGGAACTCTCTCTGTAAAAGCAGAAATTCCCGCTTCAATTCCCCTTGATCCAAAGAAGAAACGATCCATAAACAGCTAGAAATGCAGACTTGGGCATATTTAGCCTGTAGTTTCTGGTTATCCGGCTGCCTCATCAGCTGGGCTGGGTATGATTATCCCTATGCACTTTCATATCCCCGTAGTCTTCTTTGTCATCATTCATGTGTATTCAATCCTGTTGATCCTCAACCCCTAAGGTGTGTCATCAGGTCATCAAAGGAGTAGGGGGCCCTCATGTAGTTTTAGCTGCTGCCCAGCGGCCCGTAATGATCAACATCAAAGCTTGCCATCCCTCCAAAAGCCTTTGCCAGTTACAAGTGCATGAAAAGACCCGGCTAATACAATAACCGGGTCTTTCTCTACATGTAAGATTTGCAAGTGCTCTGGTAGTAAAAACTGCCAATACATGGGTTAATCAGGGTGCTATCGAATTATAGTACACCATTCTCCAAGTCCCTATACTCCATTGCCTACACAAAGATCAGATTATTCAATCAACTGCTACATTGCTTCCACTCATGGTGATGTCCCCGTCGTAGGTAGCGGTAATTTCCTTGTTCCTGTGATTGACATAATAGTCGTAGGTGAAATTCTCATCGGTATACCCACCATCTTCATCTTCAATTCTTAAGCTTACCTTATCAGCTGCATAGGGAGCAATGTAGAATGTCTTGCTGGATCCATCTGCGATAGTTTCACCATTCACCAATGCATTTGGATTAACCCCTTTTGATGCAGAAATAAACTGACTGATAGTAATCTTAGTGATAGCGCTGCCACTGTTATTCTTAATTACCAAAGCCTTGCTTCTTGTCGCGAAGTCACAGCTGGACAACATTGAGATCAGCACCACAGAACACATCAAAGCCAACACCACACCTACAATTCTTTTTTTCATACTTCTCCTTGGGCTGCTCTTTTGGAGAGCCCTCGTTGCAGTATAGGCATGGTCAGAGAAATA